>Ga0129333_10000571_pt1 | contig 30684 bp, 47 predicted proteins | sample CPB6_08_DNA_FD_94474 | JGI IMG/M metagenome (GOLD analysis project Ga0129333, IMG submission 94474) | Freshwater to marine salinity gradient microbial communities from Chesapeake Bay, USA - CPBay_Sum_0.6_0.8_DNA | ecosystem: Environmental > Aquatic > Marine > Coastal | place: USA: Chesapeake... | reverse complement strand
TGTCTCATCGGCTATTTCTGCAGTGGATTTTGCCCCTCTTTTGATAGCCGCTGCTTTTCTCTGCTCGGCTAAAGAAGGTTTAGATTTTGAAGTTTCTACAACTTTACCAACTGATAGGCCACGAGATTTTCTTCTTTCAATATCTTTAAGTTTTGTTTCTTTTGCTTTTTGTATTATTTTCTGTCTTCTTCTAACTTCATTCATCTCTGGTTCTATTGAAGAAGTAATTTTTGCACCTGTTTGCTCTAACTCTTCTGCTACTTCACCATAGGCAATTTTAGATTCTTCTTGTATAGTTTTAAAATATTCTAGTTGATCTTTTTCATCCGCTAAAAAAAGTTCACTAGGAGATATGTTAACTCTATAATCAGATGAAATATCATCAACTGAACTTCTAAGAACATTATCTATATCTATGTTTCCGTACGCATCTGTTATGGAAGTTTTTGGAAGTCTTCCTGTTGATGTAAAGGTTCTTAATACATCTATTCTTCTTGTTTGTTCAAGCCACTCATCTGCTGCATTTAACTCAAATATTTGATCTGGTCCAAAAGGAGCGTCTTTTGACATCCAATTTCTTCTAAGTCTATTTTTTTCTTTTGAACTTAAACGTTCCCACCAGTCCCATTCCCCGCCTTTATGTTTTGTGTTAGAAAAAAGTTTTAAATTTTTACCAGGGTACATTCTATATTTTTGAAAATATTCTTCTTCTAATATTCCTAATTGTTCTCTAGCGTTTGTTTTTATTTGACCTTTAAGTTCGGAAAGTTGTTTATTTAAATCCATTTATTTTACCTTGCTAACAATATTCATTGCAGTTTTTACACCTTCGATAATCTTAGATGTTGTTCGAGCAGATGAAGCCTCTTTCCTTATTCCTCTACTAATAGATCTTCCCAATAAACCTTTAGTTGGAATAACCGATTTTGCAGCGTCATCTATTGCAGCAGCTCCCATGTTCTCCACAGAAGAAATAGACGCTCTTAGTGTTTCAGAGGCTTCGCTAGCTGCAATAGGACCTGCATATGGCACTTTTGAAACTGGTTCAGAAAGAAGTTCTTGGGCAGCTATTTCTCCAGATCTATCTATTATTTTTTGTCCTAAGAAATCTGAAACTGCCTCCGCAAAATGGGAAGAACTCGCAACTCGTTGACCAGATATATCAATACTAGTGTTTCTTTTTGTAGCTTCCGTCATAACGCGAGTGTAGTGTGGCATCATTCCTGATGTACCAGTGCTAATTTTTTCTGCAGCTTGGGAAAACTTTTCAAGCTGTATACTTTTTACGCGATCAGCATATTCGCCTACCGTAGCAAGTGAACCGTGATACGCACCCTGTGCTTCTACCAGAGAAAGCTGTTCAATTCTTTTAGCCTGCTCACCCATTAAGGTATCAACTACATCTGCAGGTACCCCATTGTTATCCAATGCATCTGCTGCTCTATTAAGCAGAGTATCTCTTGTTTCGGAATATCTTCCATAGTATCTATTAAATCCGCCACTTAAATTAGCGTAGCCGCTCAGATCAATTGTCTTTTCTGCAAATGGGCTAAGTTTAGTTCTTTTCAAGAACGCATGAGAAATAGAGTCAGCTCTAGCCTCCTCAAATGCGTGATGTTTTAGCATATTTATTTGAGATTGTGCTACTTCTTCAAAAGTTATGCCGTCTTTTGATAAAAGAGATTTTATCGCAGCATCTACTTCTTTAGATTCTTTACTTGCTACTCCAGAAAAGCTACTAAACCCATGACCCACTTCATGAAAAACTATTTTTGTTGTTTCAAGAACTCTTGAAAGAAAACCCCTTTGTTGCTGTCTTAATAATTCTTCATTAAGAAAAATTATACTGTGTAGTTGTTCTCCCTCAGCTAAACCAAGTTTTTTAATACCCTGCCTTCTGAGCATTTTTGCAGCAACATCTTTTTGTTTACCGTATCAAATCTCTGTGATATGCAGCTGTTTCTACCGGATTAAAACCATATTTTTTTAAAACTTTATCGTTAATAACAGCTACTTTAGTTCTTCGTGTTACTTCAGATCCGTAGACTCTTCTACCGACTGCTACACCATTTTCTTCAAATTGAACGGTTGAATTTGATACGTTAGCCTCAGACATAGCTTGTTGAACTTGTTCAACGATATTTTTTTGAACTCTTCTACGAGAGGATCGACCTACGTGAAGTATAAAGTCGTCAACTGTTTGGGTCTTTGCCATAATTATACATAGTAACCGTTACTATAAATAACATGAGAGATCCAATTAGACATGGTGGGTTAAATGACCCAGATATTGTTTCTGGCGGTATTGTAGCTAGTGGTAAATTTCGTTTAAACAAATTTCAAAGAGCTACTGTTTCAGATCCAAGGTCTAGAGACCCTCGCTTTAGGGGACCCGGTATGCGTCAGGCTAAGGTGCCTATAAGGGGATTGCAAAAAATAGAACCGGTAGGGTTAGGGTCTATTGTAACTCCTCAGTCCGTTTCTGCAAGAGCTGGGATGAGAGCCAATTTTAGTTGGCCTAGTCTTAATTTTAATAGAAACTCTAGGTATAATCCGTATACTTAAAACCAGATTTCTAACTTTTTTTAAAAATGAAAATCGGCTTCGAAAATTTTTTTCAATTTTTACCTATATAGGGATTTTAAAAAAATAACTATTATTGACTTAGCGTCATAATTTGAATTATAAGAATTTACTTCTATATATTCTAAGTTTTTTATTTCTCCTGATTTTTCTAAATCATTAAGTTTTCCAGTAAAATCGTCTAATTCAAAATGATCTGATTTTACGCTTACTACACAAAAACCTTCTGGCTTTAACATTTCAAGGCAGTTGTATAAGTCTTGTGCATCGAGATGACCAAGGGTAAATGTTCCAGAGCTCACCAACGCATCATATTGTTTTTGAACAAAGTTGTTTTGGTTCTTAATATCAACAGAATATAAGTGTTTATAGCAAAAATTTTTATCATCTATTCTTTTTAACTTAGCTATATCCAACATTGATTCCGATATATCAATTCCATCTATTGTTAGATTTGGATTAATTCTTAATAGTTCGACTCCAAGTAATCCGGTTCCGCATCCGATGTCTAATACTGTCTTACTTGTTATATTTTTTGAACAAAAAATTTCAGCTACTTTTTTAGGAAGAATATAATCAACATCGACCGTATAAGAATCGTATTCATGAGCCCAGTCATTGTAATAATTTTTTAAATCAGTAGAAGAACCATATGCATAGACTTTTGATATATTAAATTCATCTGGTGTTTTCATGTTATTTTTTAGAAGAAAAAAATCCTTGACATAAAAACCTATCTCCACTAACTACATTAATAACTATGAACGAACGCTGAAAATTCTTCTTCTGAGTCTCCAAGATTTTCGAATTCAATTGTTCCCATTTGTTCGAACTTTCTTCTCAACCATGCACCATTGCGATCAAGAAGACCCAACTTGCTAACATTGGGAACAATTTTAGCAGCAAGCATTTTACGAATCCATGCCTGAGCAGGATCTTTCAATAAATATGGAGCTATATCTTTTGTTTTTACGCCCATTTTTTCGTAGACTTCTTGTTGGAGCATGCGCTCACCAAGTTTTATGCTTGCCTCATAAGTAAATTGTTGACGCTCCATAATTTCAGAATCACTCATTTGAGCGTATATTTCCTTAAGGGAAATAACACCAAATGATATATGACGAGCTTCGTCTGCCATCACATTTCTAAGCAGTTGCTTAAGAAGTGGTTCATTTGTTAGTTCGCGCATATAAGCCATAGAAGCAAGGCCAAGTCCCTCGACCATTATTTGCATGCCAAGGTATGTCATATCCCAACGATTGTCGGCGATAGTATCGTCAACTAAGCTTTGAATATGCCAGTTAAACGGAAGTGTTCCGCCAAGTTTATCTTTAGCATATTTTGCAAACACTTCTACGTGGCGAGCTTCATCAACAACTTGTGTTGAGGCGTAGAGTTTTCCATCATACCAAGGGCAAGTTTGCGTTAATTTAGCAGAACACATTAGAGCAGCTTGTTCGCCGTGGATAAATTGTGATACAAGCCATTTGCGGCTATTTACCCCAAATTCTAGCCACTCTTTATCTCCCCATTTTTCTACCGGGCTCCCTGCATATACTGACATTTCACGACTTGATCCAAAATTTGCATAGTCTTCAATTACGTTACGCTCAACATCAACGTTGATTGACCAATCAAGTGCGGTCTCACCATTCCACTGATTATTCTTAGCTTTTTCATATAGCTTACGTAATTGAGGGCGAGTTAAAGAGTAATCCCAGGTAAATATTACATCGCTATCGTTTTTAACGACATGATCAACCGCGTCAAAATCTATTTGTGGCGCATTAATTATTGGGTCTATGTCGCCATAATTTACTCTACCAATAAACTCTTTATATGTTTCTTTAGTTACGGTCATAAAATCTCCAGTTTAAATTATATCACGTACTTATAGTAGTGTTAAAAAAGTAAATTATTTTTTAAATTCTTCAGGAATAAGGTACTGTGACCAATCTGCACTCGGGGTAGTATTTGGGTATTTTGGACCAAGGTTTGCGCTAACAACAACTCTTTTTTCGTCACTATAATGACGATTTGTCATGTGGGGTATAAAAGAATTAAAAATCATCAACATTCCTGGTTCTGGCTTTACTGCAGTAGCTTTTTCAATTGTATTACAATGTGTTGTAACAAATATTAAATCAGCGCTATTTTCCGGGGCATTTACGTAATAGGAAACAGAGTAGTAATCTTCTGGATATAATTGAAGGTTTACCTTATGAGTATGGCTTAAAACGGATTGATTTCTTTCTAGAGTTATGGTCCATATTGAATCCATAATCATTTCTTTCTCCAAAATAGAACTAACAGCAGAAGTTATTTGTTCCATTAACTTTGTAGATTCAGGCAAGCCGAAAGGGTATAAATTGTCTTCATAAAAAGTATGAGCTGGGGTTGGATCTTTAACGTTTGGAATATTTCCAGAATAATCTTCTATTTCTTTTAATAGGGCAACATTATCTATGTCATTAAGATAAACGGTGTGCATGTTTAGAGTAAATAAATTTATTGTATTAAAATTCATTTTTCTGCCTATTTTTTACAACGACAGTAATACCATAAAATAATGGTATGTGATACATGTGACAATCGTTTCTTAATTTTACATCATTATGATATTCCCAAACAGGGGAGGCTATAGTGTCATTCTGATAAAGAAAAACGCTGTCTGAAGTATTCTGTATAACAAGAATGCCGCCATAATCCAATCTATCAATATACAGGTCTATTGGAGTAAATGGATTTTCCATATCTTGAGACCAAGCGAGCATAAAATCAAACTTGCGTGAGGCATCGGCTTCAAACTCCTGCATAGTTATAACATCATATTGAAGTGGGGCAGAGGAGCTTTGAAATTTCTCGTACAAAGAAAGTTTTTTATTGTTTAAAAATGTAATGTTAGAACCGTAAATTTCTTGGAAGGGAGCTAGCCTATATCTATCAAGGCCTCCCGATACTGCTAATATGTTTTTCTTAGGACTTATATCCATAAGCATTTGGATTAACAAGATGGGCATCCACTGCGATTGTCCATACGATTCAGCTAGATTTGGTCGAGGATAATGAATTACGAATTCATAATCACTTGCTCCACCTGTGGCTATATTTCTTTTATCTACACCTATTGTTTCGTATAAATATTTTGCAATTGCGACAGATTCTAGACCATCAGACCTAGTAGATTTGTTTGCATAAGCTCTCCAGTCATAAAACCATTTTGTATAATCAAATGACATTTGCGGTTCGTATCTTTTTTCGCTAGACATTTTCTACCTCGTAAAGAGCATGCTGCACGTCAAACCATGCGCGTCTTATATTTCTGGACAAGGAAATATTCTGCTTTTTTATATATTCGCTTATTGCTATATTTATAGTTGGATCGCTATGTTTGTAGACATATCTAATTCTTATAAGATTTATCGCATCATCAATGGATATTTTTTCTATATCTTTTGTAGAAAATCCAAGTATCATTAATAGCGCAGCAATATGCTGAGATCTATATTCAAGGTCTTCTTGAGCTTTATATTTTTTTGTTTGTGTCGAGTTTGTCATCTTGATTATCTTTGTCATCTTCTTTAAACATGGCAACTCCTTGGCACATGCTTACGGGCTTACCTGCCACGTAATAAATTCCAGTTGAAGAATCCCACTCAATTGTTTCGTTATCCCAGTCATCAGTATCTGTTATTGATTCGCCTTTTCTAATAGACCAATCAAACTCATTTGAATTTTCAATACTGCTCATTAGTTTCCCTCTTGTTGGTTTTTTATTTTTTCTAAAGAAATTATCTCAGCTCTAAGACACTCATATGCGTTAAAAAACATATGATCTTTTTCGTAAGGATTTTCAATAGAAATATCAATTTTGTTTGGATCAACATCTATAAGCTTACTTAAGATATAAATTGACTTACTCAGATACGCGATAGCTTGATCTTGAGCTTTTTCTTCATTGAAGTAACCTAGTTTCATATATCTCCTTATTGGTTGTTTTTATTATATCACAGGAGCAAAAAAACCTTGAGATACAAATCTATCCCCAGAAACAACTATAGTAACTTCGTGGGCAGTGTCCTCATCCCAGGCATTTGACCAAAGCACTAGAGAATTTGCTTTTGGTTTATAATTAAAACCCATTTTTGGCATATTAAAGATGCCACCCTCATAATCATCATTTATATAAAAAACTGAAGAATAATGAGTGTAAGAATTTTTGTCTGCTATAAAAGTTCCATCACAATGCATTTTCATATAGTCTCCCGAAGATGCTTTTGTTATCCATGGGCCACTTTCTCTTTTTGTCATTATTCCAAAATGCTTTTCTATAACAGAAATAGTTTCATCTAAAACCGAAGATAATATTTCTCTTACTTCTCCTGTTGGAGATTCGTCCATTGACATTTTATAATTGTCTCCGTGCCTAGTATCATTAGGGTATGGCTCTGATATTTTTCCAGCGTTAAATAAACTATATTCTTCATCAGACATCAAAAAAGAACGTTGATATAAAAAGTTTGGATCTTTGCTATGGGAATGTTCTTTCCATCTAACCGGTGATCCATATCCAACAAATTTAAATTTTTCTAAATTATTTACACAATAATCTTGTACTAGCTGTAGAGATTTATTATCTATAAAATCGTTAAATATTAATATTCTGGGAGAATTCATAGTTTATTTATCCTTTATTCGTCTAGCCCAAAAACCAACAAATTGTCTTTCGCTTGGATCAAATCCGCCCATTACGGCGTGATGCATTTTGTGTAAATCGGGAATGAGAAGATCTCCCTCCTGCCACGACCAAACAATTGCTCTTTCTTTATTCTCAAATACTTCTTTAGCAATCCAACTTTTAATATCTTTAAATATTTTTAATTGTTTTTCATTTGGCTCTTTATCGTAAATAGAAATTAATTTTTGCGACTCGCCAATTGAATCCTCAATCCTTGCATCAATTCTTGCAATTATATCATCGGAAGCGTAGTGTTTTTCTGCGGCGTATCTTTTTGTATTTTTTTCTGAATAAGGAATAGTATCGATTATGATACTGTTTAAAAGAAAAATCTGCCATTCAACTGACATATCTTTATATAGTTCTGCAGCATCAACGAATAGAGTATTTCCAGAATCTGAGGAGCACTTAAATTTCTGCATGTTCCACGCGCCCGCAATCTGCGGATTTTCATTTTGTATACATTCTAAATGCCAGCTTAGTATAGTTTTTTCTTTATCTTTATTGAAGATATTTTTATGATTTTCTACATATCTTTCAATAAAACCACTACTGTTATTTGGAGTCCAATTTAGTTTATCGCCAAAGGCTCTAAATATTTTTTCTTGCTCTTCCTCAGAAGCATATAGCCCCCTAAAGCCAATCAGTCCATTTTTAATAAAAAAATTTATGTAATAATCAATATCGTTTATAATATCATTTACAGAAATATTTTCAAATGGTTGAATTTTTTTCATTATTTTTTCCTAAAAGTAATTCTATTCTACAATCAGTGCATACTGATTTTCCAATGTGTTCATTAAAAATTTTTGAAGATAAAGAAAAAACATCAAATCTTTTTTCTTTACAGATAGAGCATTTTTTACTTTTAGCTTTTGAATTTTTCAACTTAATCTTCCTCAGAATCGTCTGGCTTTTCTCCGCATTCAGGATTACGTGGAAGTATTCCAGAATATACACATGGGCATAGTTTAGCGTCTCTCATATACTGTATTTTATGTTGTTGTTCATTTTTATCCTCCGTTGTTTTGTGGGCACTGAGGGATTTGAACCCCCGACTTTCTCGGTGTAAACGAGATACTCTAGCCAGCTGAGTTAAGCGCCCAAATTATACATTTTAGGTAACTGAAAACTAATTACAAGTTGATCAAATAAATTTTCTGTAAAACAAATTTGAGAGTTTTTAAAATTCATAAATATATACTTATTTTGATGAGCTTTTTTTGGGTCTACCTACAGATTTCTTTTCTATTTTTTCTTCCTGAAGAAACCAGTGATATGGAGCTCCAGTGTGTGGATCAAACTTTGCAGCTATGCTAATAGCTTTAATTGCTGAGTTCTTTGCATTTTGTGGAGATAGCTTATTTTTTCCAACTAAACACTGCATTGCCCCTAACGCGTAGGGGGCCCCAGTTCCCAAAGCATAAACGCCACTCGTATCAGAACACCAAGAATAATCTCCATCTATTACATAGATAGTTCCATGTATGGCAACGATTATTACCGAGTCTTGTTCCGCAATGTGCAGCTTTTCCTCATTGCTGTCTGGTAAAGCGTATCCCTGCTGCTCTAAACATTCTCTTAGAGCTGGTATAAACTTAACTGTAATAAATTCATCAAGCTTTTTTCCTTTTAAATTAGGAGCTGGCACGGGTGGCTGAAACGCGTGATGTAGTATATTAATTGCGCGCATGTCCCCGGCGGCACCTAATAAATATTTGCCATTATATGCAACTTTTGCATTACCTTCTTTTAAGGTAAGAACCTGATTAATATATCCACTCTTGTCTATATCGGATATGCGAGAATCAACACAAATGCCAGCAAATCCGTCTCCTTGAATGGCAATAATTGTGGTCATGCGTTTCCCTGCTTAAACGATAATTATATATATTATAGCACGTATTGGCTACAGATGGGTCATGCTTCAATGAGAACTTTTTTAGAAGATCTTTTTTTGATGACTTGAACCATGGGAGATATTTGATTACGACGTAGTTTGCAGTTATGTAGAGGTACGCCGGTGACGCCGACAAAAGCTGTTAAAGTTTCCCCACACTCCGTGCATTCCCAATTGCTTGGACCGGGTATATAAAAAGCATACTGTCTGGGGGTAGAAGCTGGTTTTTCCGCCTTGGGCGCTTTTTCTTTAGATTCCTGTTCAATTAAAAACTCTGCGCACTCAGGACAAACTACAGGTTTACGGCCTCTAGTTTTTGGTCTTTCCCAAATATCGTCACATTGTGTGCACTTTAGTTTTTCCATCATCTTATTTATTACCTATCTTTTTCGTTGGGTATTTCACATAGTACACAATTATAGTAGGCGTATCAACTCCAACAACTCTTTTTCTGTAGGTTCTATCATAGAAATATTTTCAACTAATCCGTCTGTAAACTTTATTTTAAAAGCTAAAGTAAACCAGTTTTTCTTTATATTTGGTCCAATAATCCTAGATTTATAACCTGATGGTTCTGTATTAAAATATTCTCCGGTATCAATTAGGTTTGAATCATCTACATATATAATTGTATAAATTTCAATTTCACCGTGAAAATATATTTTTTCTTCAATAGAGTTTTCTTCTTCTAAAAACCATCCAGTTCTTGTTCTAATTAATTCAAAATTACTATTAATTACGTATTGATCAAGCATGTTTTCAAAATCTTTTGTTTGAAAATCATCTTGATTAATAGTGGCTTGAATATAATTTTTAAATTTTTGATCGACATAATCAGGTATTGTTACTGGACATTCAAGATAAATATAGTCAAACAAAGCCATACATTAAACCTAAATTGAAGTCTCTTCTACAAAATGATTTTTGTAGCACCATATTCTAGAAAGAACTCTTGTTCCTTCTTTAAATCCACCCATTACACAATGAGCCATCGTAAACAAATCTGCTATAACTACATCGCCTTTTTGCCAGCTAATTTTTTTTATAAGGTGACCATCTAAGATAAGATGATTTTTTATATAGTTTTGTATTTCTATGAATTTAGAAGTTTCTTCTAAGTCAACAATTTTTCCTTTATTTTTATGAATAGTTTCTTTTTCAAAGAAAGACATTCGCAATGTATTTTCTTTTGTGTAAAAATGTGGGACAACAATTTTTCTCAAGGCAACTTTTGATTCTTGCGATTCTGCATTCATTATACCTTGAGGATTTGTTGAGTAAAAAGAAAATATTTCTGAATTAATTAAAAATGATTTCCAGTCTTCCGGCAATTCTTCAAACATTTTTCTCATGTTTACTAGATATGTTTTTCCGCTTGTTGAAGAACATTCGAATTTAATCATATGCCATAAAACACCAATTGGTGGATTTAACTTATGCGGATGCTCCATATGCCATGGTATGAGCATTTGGTCTTTTGTTGGCTTAATTCCCCAAGTTTGAAAGCTAACGCTATGACTTTCATCATGCGCAGGGAGATATGGTGGTATTGGATCGTTACTAAGGGCGCTATTTGGATTCCAGCCAACTACATCTCCAATGGCGCACATAATGTCCCACTCTTGTTGTTTTGTGGGGTTTAAGTTTTTAAAATGCAAAAATCCTTTTGACAAAAAATCATCAATATATAAGTTAATATTTTCAATAATATATTCTGGAGTTACATCTTTATATTTAACCATTATTATTCCATTTGTTTAAAACTGGAGCGGGTAGGGAGAATCGAACTCCCACGAGCAGGTCGGAAGCATGCCAGTCTACCATTAACTTATACCCGCACTAACAGGTATAAGTATATCAGACCGGGAAGCTTAAGATGTATATATTAGCATTCTTTAAGAATGCAGAAAAAATATCTTTCTTTGTATGAAGAAAAACAAAGTAAAAATTAATCTTTTAAATCTTTTGCGTTGACAGAAAGCCCACCAAAAACATCCAAAGCAATTAAACTAATATCATATGATGTAGATGCTTGGCTTGCATAATAACTGTCATAGTAACTGTAAAGCCCATTCCAATTATCAAATATCTTTTTATACTTTTTCTTTTTCTTCTTTTTCGACAACTTGCTCTCCTTGGTTATAAATAACAACAAAAGACTTTCCCACTTTTGCTAAAGGAACTGATTCATACTTATTTCTAATTGTAGTATTAAAATAAGCTCCTATTGAAGGTGCGCAAATAAGCCTATTGTAAATTTCAAAAGCTACATTTTTGTAAGCCCAAATGCTTCCGCTAGCAAAAACGATAATAAGCTGTTGTTTGTCTTCGTCAAATATTGCATGAGAAATAAATGAACTGTCAACAAAAAATTTTTCATGTTTAGCCATAATTTATCAATCCTGCAATATCTGATATTTATCTACACCTGGTATCATACCAAGACGAGAACCATTGTCCCAATCACAGAATATAGTTCCAGTATCGTCTATGAACTTTATTGTACCAAGATCTCCATACTGTAGACGAGTATACTCATCGGTAGTATGGATTAACCGTATTCTTTTACCAATAATTTCGTTAACAATAAGTTTCATGGCGCCTCCGGTAGGAATCGAACCTACGACCCACTGATTAGAAGTCAGTTGCTCTATCCCCTGAGCTACAGAGGCTAGATAGATCTGTGAGGGGTATGTGGATAATTATACCTTATAGAAGTGTTTTCATCTACAAAAAGTTTTAATTCTATTATCTTTTTATTATCCAAAACTTGATAAAAAAATCCATTTGCCCAATAGGCTCCTTCAACAAGATATCCAGTAATCTTATTAAGATATCCTATTTCTTGCCAAAAATTTTCTTTATCCATTCGATAGCGAAAAACACCTAAAGGTTTAGATGACCATACTGTAGAAGTAGGATCTAAATTGCTAGTTAAAAATACCTGTCCATGAAGACTACAAAAGTATTTGCACAAATGTTCTACTATCTCAAAAGAATAATTTGTAGAAGAATACAAATGCCAGTTTTTATAACAAAGATAATCTTTAAGAAAATAAAAAGAACTCTCCGCATCAAAAGATGCTAGTTCTTCAAATATATTTTCATAAAAACTATTCATAGTATTAATTAGAATTTGTTAAAAAACGTTTCTTTTCACCAAGAAGCATTTTGACATAAAGCATCTTGCATTCTATTGCGGTTAGAAATCTAACTGCACCCATTCTCCATTTATTTTGTTTTATGGTGTACTGTTCAAACGTTTCTGTTTCTTCATCATTGTTATAATTAAATTTCTTTAATTTATCTTTAGATTTTTGAGAAGCAAGTTGAAACTCAACGTCTTTTCTAATTACTCTTAATTGAAACATCCATAGTTCTAAGTTGTTCATTAGAACGTCAATTTCTTCTTGAGAAACTTCATTCTTTATATCTTTAAGAACTAAAGAATTAAATAACTGAAGTTCTTCTTGAGTAATTTCGCTAAATAATTTATCGGACCATATATTTTTAATCATGATATTTTTTCTTCCTTATAAACAAAGGCATGCGCGGTTTTAATATCTGATATAAATTGATCAGTGGGAATCTGACCAGACTTTATAACATACATTGGAGAATACGTCGGTAAGATTGGCCAGTATCCAAGCCAAGCTATGTTACCTCTGTAATCTTTTATTTTTATATCTGTATTAAACAAAGAAATTGTAGGTAGTGAGCCTAAAGTTACAACAAGTTTTGGGTTCATTAATTGAACTTCAGTATGAAGATAAGAAGAGCAATTAAATATTTCTTCGTTGGTAAATTTTCTTTTGGCTGGGCACCTGTTAACATACGTTAAGCAAACTTTATCTGATTGAAAGCTTGCGTCTTTTAATGTTTTTAAAAAGAAATTTACTGCTTCTTGTTGTATATTAGGAGATTCTATAACAAACAGAACATCTGGATTATTTACATTCCATTTAGGAAGTTCTGGCGAAACAGAATCTAAGCTACACTTCTTGCAATTTTTTGTAACAGTATGTAAATCCTTGATTTTATAGTTAACTTTTCTTGAAAGAAGTTCTGAACGAATATCTTTAAATAAAGTAGTTAATGCTGAATCATGGATTGTTCCAGTTAAATTCTTATAAACAATTTCAAGAAGCTCAGTCTCCATAAAGCCTAAATGGATTCCTGATTTAGGACCAAAATTTTTAGACTCGTCTGAAGAAAGAGCTTCTTGAATTAAAGAATTTAGTTCTTCTTCGCTAAATTCTAATTTCATTAAAACGAATTAGGAACAGAGCTGTACTCTTCCGAAGCTGTTGCACCAGAAGAACTTGATGTAGTAGCTGTAGCTGACTTAGGAGCTGAGCTAGATGCTACATACGAAACTGATTCTGCTACAATAACAACCTTAGAACGGTTTTGATTGTCCTGCTGCCAACGCTCTTGAACAAGTCTGCCAACTAATTGTATTGGAGAACCTTTCTTAAGCTTGCCAGAAGTTATTTGGCTGTGAAGAAACGAAGCATTTTTGGTTGCAAAGTCACTTCCATCTTTGAGGTAGTAAACAACATCAAAGTATCCTGAATTGTTTTGGCTACCTTTTTCTGAACCAGCATAATCAACAGCAAGTCTAAACTTTGCTATTTTGTCATTAATAAGTTCTGGATCAGAAACTACTCCGCCAGTTATGCTGATTACGTTCTTTGGGTCTATCATTTTTATCTCCAATAGTGGTTATAGGTTGTTTGGTTTATTGTTTGTTTCATCGTCAAGAATTTCTTGAAAATGATTTATTATTTCCTGCAAATAAAGTATACAATACTTCATTGCTTCTGTTGGCCCTACATTAACACTCATGTGCTTATAGAGACTAACAAATATGCTGAATATACCAGACTTCATTTCTTGAATGCTGTCAGTAGAAGTATATTCACTTACTGGGTTAACCAGAGATGCTGGCTGTTGATCTGTATGTTCATTATTAGACAAGATTTTTTCTCCTTGTCAAAACGTTATCTATTATTTCACCAAGAAATTTAGTATCTCTATAACCTTTATCGTAAAGTATAGATATCACTGGTTTAGGGTCAATTTGATTGTAAGTAATAAGTTGTAAATTGAATATATCATTTAAATTATATATTCTGTAACCATTCATATCTCTTTTAGGATAAGGATATTTTTTGTTCTTTTCTCTATTTGCTATGGTTAGAGCAGAAACATTTAAAATTTGAGCTACTTCAGACCTAGTAAAAATAGGATCTGCAGTTTTACTTTTTGCCATTTTTTAATACCTTTTTAAAAGTTTATATATGTCTATATAGTAGCATAAAAAATAATAAAAAGCAATTGGCTAATTTACCAAATTCATTCTAGAAGAATAATGATTTACTGAAACTTTGCGATAAATATTAGAATGACTAGATATTACATCTTGCATAATGATTTTGTAAGTTTTAACTATTTCTGTAGGATTAGGAAAATTAGAAAGCCAAGCATCTTCATCCTCAGAATATTCGGTTCCATAAAGATCGTCAATGTATTCTTGATTATTTTCATAAAACCAAGTATGGTCATCTTGAAAATGAAAAGATATTGACGGATTAGGCCATGTTAAAGTTAAAATATTATCAAAAGATTGTTCTTGCCATTTTGTATAAAATGATTCTATAAGATTTTTATTAGCTCTAAAATAAGCATTCATATTACTTGACACACGAGGTGTTTCGGAATAAAAATTTGAAGGACTATTTTGAAAATGTGCTTGAGCAATAGCTTCGGTTAAATCGTAATTAAATCCACTGTTCCATATCCAATCATATGCAGAAGCAATGACTCCAGCAATATCTTTTGAATAACGATCTATTTCATCCATAGTAGAAAACATAGGTCTACACAAAACACCATTTGAATAAAAGTTTGGAAGGGGCGGCAAATATAATTTGTCTTCGTTTGAAGACAAGCAAGAGTTCATGAAATACATTCTTACTTGGTTGCAAGTATAAGATTCTTGATCGTAATTAATAATATAAAGCTGCCAAGGAATAGGAATAGAAAAAGAAAGATAGTTATGTGCGTATTTTTCTTCATCTTCGTTAGATATTTCATCAATAGTTGAAGGCAAATATTGTATTCGCTGGTAAGTAGGTGGTCGTTCAAAAACTATCAAACCAGGAGTAAAATACTTAATAGCAGGAGGAATTAAGCCTGATTGAATTTTTTTCACAAAAGGAAAATTTACAAAAATATTAGAATCAAGATCATCAATTTCATTTGAAGACAAAAACTTTTCATACCTGTTTGAAAAAGTATCATCAAGAGAATAATTAACAGATTTATATTCATCAAAATGAGAATGATTATAAAAAGGATTAGTTAAACTTGTGTTTACACTAGAAAAAGAAAATTTTTTGATATTTTTCATAAATTTTACTAAACTTTCGATAGATTATCATTTGTTTTTTTAGTTCCATGTTTTTCAAGAACTTTTAAAGTTTCTTCAATAGCAGGGACCCAATCAGAAGATATTAAGTTTGAATCAATAGTGCAAGAAATTGTATTATTAATTTCATTATAAAGAATATCAGCATTATCGGTAGGGTCAATAAGATACGCAGACATTTCAAGAATCTTTTGATTTATGATATACATAAGATCTTGATTATGTTCGTAATTATAATCACGAATTAAATTATTGATAATATTCTTTAATAATGTATTATTTGAAAAATCAAATTTAATTTTCGATTTTACATTAGAACAATAATATTCTTGAATTAATTTATACTGTTCAGAATCAAAATCAATTTGATTAAAAATATTTTTTAAATAATTAAAAACAACAGAATAATCAATAGTTACCTTAAAGTGACATGGGTACTTAACGGATAAAGAATCACTTACATTATAAGATTTTTTAGCATAAGATTTTATAGACTTATGAACAACTTTTTCAACAAAATTAACGTCGTTTTGTATTGGATCTTCCTGAAAAGATTCTAAAATGTTTTTAATATTATAAATTGGTTTGTAATAAGTAGTGTTGTTTGTAGACTTATTTTTTTCTTTAAGAAAAGCTACAGATTCAAAAACTTCTTCTAAACTAAGAAGACTCCATCTATTGTAGAAATTAATAGTTCTAGAAGATTCATTAACAATTTTTCTAATCTTAACTTTTCTTTCAGCTGCTCTTTGTTCAAGAACAGGCATATTATTAAATGGATTTAAATTATTAGGATTTGTTAAATCAGACATCGTGTAGCTGCTTAAATCATTATTCCATCCACCAGAAAAATATTCATTTATTAAAAATGAAGAAACCTCTGGAATTGAATCGGGATTAAGTAGCCCTTGATCGATAAGTTGTCGCCAATGCAGATCTGTTTCTCCCCAACATATTCGAGCATCATTGTATATATTAGAAGTAAAAGCTATGGGCAAATACTCATCTAAGGAAGACAAAGGAGCATCATTAAAAAACAATTTAACATAAGGATAATTATTTTCTCTATCTCGCGCAAAAAACCAAACAGTCCAAGGAATCCAGACTTCTGTAATCAAAGGTTTATCATGGTTAATGGTTCTTTTAGAAGAAAATCTGATAGATGCCTTAAAAGGTGGTTTTTCTAAAACAAAAACATCATTACTTAAATACCGTATCGAAACAGGAAAAGGTTGAGAAACCATGCTTTTATTTAATGAAGCAGTAGAAACATTTTTTTCTAAAAGATTAAAAAAATCTTCTGCGTAAAAATAATTAATATGACCACTAATATCTATCTTAGCTAAAAAAGTGTTGTCATCATCGTCTATAAAAACTGTAGAACTAACACCATTAGACTTAGCAGAAGTAGCTAAGGTGGAAGAGTTACTGTAACAAACATTAAAAAAAGAAGAATCATGCATAGAACTAAACCGTTTCTAATTGTAGAGCATCTTTAGAATTTGAAAAAACCAAAGTAGAAATATAGCTAACTTTTGTTTTTTGATTATCTAAAGAATGCTGAGAAACAAGATCTGTTATTAAAATTTCATAATTGTTTCTGTAAGTATTAAGAACTTTTTCAAATACATCTTTTACTTCAGAATGTAATTCAATTTGTTTTTTAGTAAACTTAACATCTGCGTATTCAAGCAAATGAATTGTAACATTTTTGTCATCAAAAATTTTAACAATAAAATTGTCGTTAGAATTTCTTATTAAAGTAACAAAGATAGAAAAAGTTTCTTCAGTGTTTTTTTCTTTCAGATTAGCTACATACAAATTTGTAACATCTTCTTCATAGAACATACACTTAGTGCAATTATTTGATTCAAAAGTTAATCCTCCTAAGCTAACCCAAGGACACAAGGTTAAAGAACTTTGTCCATGTGTAGCTGTTTTAGCATAATCTGCACTAGAGCAAACAGCATAACTAGAAGAATTTGCATATTTGTAATTGTGAGAAAAGCTTTTACCTGGAAGAGTTAAGTTTTTACACATGGGTAAAAATTTGGTATCAACAGATAACTTAAAAACTAAATTATCTGTTACTTCAAACAAGCCATTAAGATTATAATAACCCCAATCATAAGAATCTTGTTTATTTAAAAAATTAACAATTGTTGACTCAACAGTTTTTTCATTAGTACTAAAAACATATGTGTTGATAATTGTGTCAACTACAGATTTAACAGATACAACTGATTTGTATGAAGGCATGTTGTGGTAAAAATAAACTGTTAAATCTTCTTCGTTAATATTTAATTTTTTTGATACTACAAAAATATTATTCTTTTTCATTTTTGCATTAATTGCAACAGGATCAAAGCAAACTTTACCAATTGGTACTGTTGTATCTTTGATGAACTTTACAGTAAATCCATTAGACAATTTATAAACAATGTCTTGCGACATAATTATCTCCAAGTATACATAGTAGAATTTATTAAATTATTTTCAAGAGAAGAATATTCATTACGCATTTGTGCGATAACATTTTCTTTTTCTTGTATTGTAGCCAACAAATATTCAATATCAGCCTGCTGCTTAGCCTGTTGATGAGTAATTTTAACCATTAGATCTGCAAGTTCAGAAAAAGATACAGTATTACTTGTTAGCTCTGTGTATTCTTCTTGGGTTAAATAATCTGTCCTAATTATTAAAGCTTTGCCAACGCCAGAACCAATTTGAACAATATGCTTGTTTGTTTTCATGTATTGAAAAAACAAATCTATTATACTTGGCATTACATTTGAATAATACGTTTTACAAAATGCTGTTTTAGAAAAAGGAAAAACAACTTTATTTACAGAAGGAATTTCAAACAACAAAGAATTATTATTTTCAATATGAGACTGAAGATCTGCATGCTCAGCGTTATATTGATCTACTCTGGTTGAATAATCTTCTGAAGTAGTTTGCCGAAGATGATCAATAGAATTATTTACCAAACAATGATGCGTATAAACATCACATGGCAGTAAATAACCAGAAGAACAATTTTTTAACGGATCAATAAATATCCGATTAAAATCGTTGATATTGTTTATATTAGAAATAATCATAAAACCTCCAATGAATGAAATTCTAACTTGTTATTTTTTATGAAAAACATAAGATTAGAAGAAGCTAAATGCAAAGAACGAATTTCTGGATGTATTGATTTTGCAGCAGGGTATATAAAAGATAAGCAATACAAACTGTTTAATAATGGCAAAGAAGCTGGATCAACAAATAATACAGAAACTGAATTATTCGGTGGTATCAACAGACTTGGAATCAACCACGTCTTCAATGGCTGAGGCAAGTCTTGGATTTTGTTCTGCCACAATTCCATTTGCTCCTTCTTTCATGATCTTAAACATTTTTTGCCTAGCTTCTTGAATCGAATCATGAAATAACTTTTTACTTTCTTCTGAAGCAAAATTTAACTGAGCAAGAAGAGCTTCGATAAATACAGCTTGTTCTGCAAAACCAGTAGAAAGAATTGCTATTTGTTCTTCATAAGCCTGCATTGTTTGATCAATTTTTTCTAATTTATTATCAAACTGCGCAGCAAGAGCCATAACAATATCATTAACAGATTTGCGCAAGAATTCAATTTCAGTTAATTCTATATTATTGCTCATACTTCATACCAATTACTTTTATTTGCTACATAAGAAATCAAAGCTAAATCAACCATATAAGAAATGGATTGAAGTTCTTGACGAGTAACTTTAATGCTATCTACACTAAGAGGGGCTTTCATGTCTGGAAGAAAAGCACCGCTTTCAGTCTTCTTAGCATTAAAATGTCCAGTCTTAAAAACAAATGCATCAGAATCAAATGTTTCTCCGGATTGCCAATAATGAATTTTAAATATTCTACTTATTGGCTTTCCTTGTATTTCAGCTCCACCATAAGAAACAAAACTTTCTGCTGTAAGAGCTCCAGTTTTAGGATTAGCTGGATAAGAAGTTACTGCAGTGCCATTGCATACAGCACGTAGCCAAGCTCCAAAATCAGCTGCATCAACAAATACGTAAGTATTGCTAGCAAGCTTACCGCCATGGTCAATTTTGCCAATATCAATTCTAAATTTCATACCAGCAAACCAAGGTCTAATTGAAAGAAAACCACTCTGGGTCTTAGATCTAAACCACTTTTTATAAAGATCTTTTTCGTAAGTCTTTTCTGAATTATCAGTTTTAATATCATCAGGTTTGAAATTAGATTCAAACTCTAAATTATCAAAAGGAAGAGTGTCTTGAATGTTGGTCATATTTTCTCCTTACTTAGAAGACCATTGTAGTTGTTTTTTGGATGAAGCATTGGGCGTTATATTAGAAGAAACATTTCTGTTTAGTATAAGTTTAGCATCATTAAGCTGTTCTGTCGAAGCCCAATCCCATTGCTCTAAAGCTGTTGCATAAAGATCCTGAATCATTGGACGACTTTTGTTCCAAAGTATGTTACGAACTTTTGGAGCATAATCAACAATATCTCTAGTGTTTACTTGTCGCATTTCAGAAAGAGCAACATTAAATTTAACTTCTTTAATTAAGCCTTTTATCTCTGCGCCAGTAAAATATTGAGTAACTTCAGCAATGTGTTCATAATTAAAAGGGAAATCTGTTTCTATATCAGACAGATATATTTTAATAATATCAAGTCTTTCAGAAAAAGATGGAAGACCGACAAACATAATTTTGTCAAATCGATCTGCACGAAGCATCTCTGGACGAAGATTATCAAGTTGATTTGCTGCACACATCAAGAAAACGTTATCTGGCAGTTCTTGTAAGCCAGTCAAAAACTCACCATGAACACGATCTGTAGTGCCACCATCTACATGAGAAGAACTAGCACCACCAGAAAGATCTCGACCAAACTCGTCAATCCAAACGCAAAGCGGTGCCATTGCATTTATCTGCTGAAAGACTGCACGCATGTTTGCTTCTGATTGACCAACAAAAGAATTCATAACTTGGCTGACACCAGTTCGAGCTAAATCAAGATTCAAAGCATTAGCTGTGGCTTCACAGATTGCAGATTTGCCAGTACCGGGAACACCAACCATAAGCAAACGAGATATTGGCTTAATGCCAAATTCCTTGGCCTTTTCTGGATTGTGCCAAAGAATAGAGTTTTTTGTAATTATATTCTTAATTGCATCTAAACCGCCAATATTATCAAAAGTAATTTTTGGCTTTTTAATTTCAAGAATACCATGCTTTTTAATATTAGACATTTTAGTACTATAAACATATTCAGAATCAATAGTTCCGTTTTTAACAACTGAATTTAGACAAATGTTTATAAATGAACACTCGTCTAATCCCAAACCTGCTTTAGCAATTTCTTGTTTTTTGGATGAATCGAAAACCAAAGAATCAGTAGCTTTTTCAATGTGAGACAAGATATCAGAAAGTTCAACCAAGTTAGGATAATCAAACTCTTCAGAAAATAAATAGTTTGCAAAATCCTGTGGAAGATCTTTATTGGAAACAAATATCATTTGAACTGGCATTGAATCTAGATCGTCTTGCCAAAAGCTGTCACGATATTTTTTCTGACCAGAATATATCAAACCAATGTAAGAGGAAAGAAGTTCTTCATGTTTTGATATAACTGGATAAACTATAGTAGGATTCTTAATAGAAGACCTATTAGACAATATGTGGTGATATGCAACAATAAAATCATAGGTAACAGCTTCAATAAACTGACCAGGATTGTTTTGATCTTGCATTTGAACGAGAACTGGTAGCCATTCGTTATCAATATATTGGCTAAAACCATTTTCTGAATCTATTTGGAAATATGTCCTATTAGGAAAATTCAAAATCGATTCAATAGAACGATGTATATCAGGGGTTTTCAACCATATTGAATGAACACCCAATTGTATTTGAGAAAATAACATTTTTACCCCTAAGAATATTTATAAAATATATTTTGTGGGGGAGAACACCACAAAGGTATTCTCCCCCACAAAGCTTAATCAGCCCTTCTCGCCAGCCCTGCGGTGAAATTCCACATTGTCGTTTGGCTGAATAACATAATTTTCGTCCAACTTGTCCTTACCCTTGTAGGCTACAGCATCTGTTGGAATAGCCCAAAGTCGGCTGAACTGCTCACGGGCTTCGCGTATTGTTTTGCCAGCAACAGGGGCTGGTTGATTGTAAACACCGAAACGAACATTTGCAACTCCAGAAGCTGCTTTAGTCGCAGTGCTATTATTTTCTATATTACTCATATTGATATCCTTATCTGTGTTATTTTTTAATTAAATGGAATTAGACAAAACAGTCCGTCGATCATACGGTTCTGCTTTGCCTAATCCCAAATCAAAGTAAACTTCAGAAACAGCTGGACTTTGATCATCCATAATGTTATTTTTAATCAAACCAAGAATCATAGCGGCAACAGCCATATTAGTTGCAAGAAGTTGAGTACCGCCAACTATTTCTGCTCGTTGCTGACAAGACATTTCGCCAGGATTTTTGTCCGGTGGATTTTGATATTCTGGGTGAAATGTAACAGGATGTTCCGTTATATCAACACCATCTCGTCTTTGATAATGATAAATAGATCCAAAAAGATTATCATCATTTCCGCCTGTCAATACATCAATATTTGATATATTAGAAGCGGCATCAAACAATATCTTTCTAGCAGCAAAATTATCCACAACAGCTAAAACAACATCACCTTCCGTAAGAAGATCAGACGCTTTAATTTTAGGTGACTCATCGTCTGTTACGCCACCAAAATCATCGCTAACAATCCATTTTGGAATAGGTATAAACGTTGTTTTACTAAACTGCTGAGTAAGCTCTAATGCTTTAACAGATGCTTTATTGCCTATCTTGGTAAAATGCTGACGTTCTTTATTCTTTTCTTCATAATTGTCACCATCAACAATTATCAAAGCAGAACCTGGACAACTCCATTCTAGCATTCTGGCAACACCTTCTGCTAGCCAAGTGCCAATACCGCCAGCGCCAACTATGATAAATCTTTTTGGATCAGGCACCGTATATCTCCCATTCAGACAATTCTTCTTTGCTTAAAACTTTTTTATCAAAAGAATCTGAGACTTTGTATGATTCCCAACCCGCACAACCAGAAAATGGTTGTTCTGGTACAGATCCATCAATAGCAAATTTAACAACTGCTTCTCTATATGGTGTGCATGAAGCGACATAATAATGTGCGCATCCTTCGCAAATAGAACCGTTTAAATAAGTATGTTGATTTAGATCTGAAAGTTTTTCATCAAAATCTATAACAAAATCACCTAATACGGTTTTTTCACAATTGCAAAATTGAGAATAGTCATCAAGTTCTACTCCGCAACAAAGTGTTTTTTCACGCCAACCAAAACTATCATACTCATCTTCTTCATAATCATCTGTAGCAGTTAGGGGAATGTCGTCGGCTTCTTCTAACAAACTAAGAGGTTTATCGTCATATTCAACTATTTCATCTTTTGGCTTAAGATTAATTATACAGTCAAGCGTAGTAGTTACATCATAAATCCACAAATAATAAGGAATATGAGTATCTAGTTTTCTAGCTTCCTGATACTTGTCAAGACAAGTAATAGTTTCTTGAATAGGAAGATTTATGGGAACAAGTGCTATGTCGCAACCTGGACAACCTTTTCCATCTCCTATTTCATTTTTAAATAAAGAAACTTGACAAGCTGGACAAATCATCGTGCCAGAACCAGTTGTATCAATTTCTGCAGCAAGCAGGCCATTGTATTCCATTTTATCAAAAGGAAAGAATGGAACACGCTTTTCTACAAACCTAGTACCACCAGGTATGTACGCCTGGTTGTTGTAACTGGTTATAACCCCCGCCTGCGATGGGGACGGGGGAAGAGATTTTTTTACTTTATCACTCCAAACAATAACATCAGGATCCGGCTCTTTATTAATTGTATAAGATTCGAATACGTCTTCAATCTTCAAAGAATAAGAATTACCTGCTATTTGTAATTCTATGTGATATTGAGTTGCGCCGTTAGAAACTGATCTCTGCCAACCATATGTAATGTGAACGCCATCAAAATCTGATTGATCATCATGGTCAGTTCCAGAAGCATAAGCTGGCATTTCTGGATGAGAATGAACAGAACCGACAATCATAATATGATCTTCTTTGAGAGCAGCTACAGAATCTGGATCATACTTACAATGTGCTGCGGTATTTGTTTGGTCAGGAACTAAAACACCCCAACCATCAGAACCTTCTTTGGTAGTATCATAAGTCAAAAGAACAATAGACTCAGTACCGTGCTTTGCGTGTACAAGCCTGAAAAATTCATCTAATTTATCAATGATGATTTTAGGAATTGGCGGCATTGAATAGCTAGCTTCTTCTTCAACAGAAGCTATTTCAACACCAAAATCTTCTTCAACTGGTGTTACGCTGCGACCAACAAAATTGTTAACAACTTTAAAAATCTTAGCATTAAAAATATAAGTTGGTTCAACATTTGTGGTTACAGGCTTACCTTGCTGATAGGTAGTTGTTGTTGAAGATTTGGTCTTATCAACAGTTTTCTGATGGGCAATCAAATAATAAATTTGAAAACCAAGAGATTCAACAATTTCTTCAATATTATCCCGATCAGCTACGAAACAAAATGTTCCGTTAGGAAGAGGAAAGTACGTAAGATCTTGTAATGAAATTTGTTGATCTTGAATATTGTTAGTCATAATTTATCCTTACAGTTAAACGTATTTTTTTATATATTAATAATAAATTATTCTTGAATTGTAAAACCTAAAGCTTTTTGAGCAATTCCTTTAATAACAGAATAAACATAATTATCATGTATTGATTGATAATCTTCTTCTTTAAATGGATAATTCTTTAGTAGGCTACTTTGAAGCTGTTGTTTTGAAATATTTTCAATATCAAGTTCATTGATTGAATCAAGATAAAATTGATTAGCACAACACTTTCTGCACAGATGAGTAATCTGCGCAGTTACGCTTGTTCCATTTTCAGGATCTTCAATAACTTCATTATAAGCGAATGGAAGTTCTACATATGGATTGAAAAATGTCTTTGTAAAATAATGTCCTGTAGGACAGAAAGACAAACGAGGAGAACAAGCATAACAATAATAATTACCAACAGTTATAGGACTGCCGTTAAGATTATATACTTCCACATGAGTAGAAAAACTACCTTGCCAACCAGGACCTATAATACATTTGTTGCTTAAGCAGCTTGAGCAAAGAGTTAAAGAAGTATTTTCTTCTAGCAATTGATCTTCATTAAGAAGATTTACACAGTAAGAACAATACTGTTTTCCAGTTTCAGTGTTTGTCCACAATTGAGAATAATTTTCTTCATCAATATTTTTCCAATGTATAGCATCGCAATTGGTGCAATTAGCTATAAAAGATTGGGTTTTATCAATCCAAACATCACCGTTTTCAACGTAAATAAGATCTGGATGAGTTGATAATAAATATTGATCTGTATTTTGAACATGAACAACGTTTTCACAGAAACAGTTTTCACAAAATACATTGTCTTCAGAATCTACATTAGTATTGTCTTCGTGGACAACACACTCATGCCCATCTAATGGACAATTAATAGTAACATTAAAATTTTCTTCCTCATTATCCTCATCTTCCTCATTATCCTCAGACTCAGAAGAAATTTGTAAAACTCCAAGTGGATTTTCCACAAACTTGTTTCTAAGAACTTCAGACAAATCAATAGGGTTAACATTTTTGTCTTTAGTCAAAGAATTGTTGTAAGAAATTTTTACCCAATCAAAAACAGTATTTGCATCTATAGATTTATCTTCACGAGCAAAAGCATTTACTGGTTTTGTAAAAGTATCATCTGTATAATAGGCTTTGTAATCACCTAGCATAGCCATCTTTAAAGTTAAATATTCACCTTCATCGTTATGGCATTTTTGATCATCCATAGAAGTAACTTTAATTGGAATCCAAATGTTTTCATCTAAAGTCCAATCAATTCCTTCATTAAAAGTTTTAGCCTGCCACAAATCAGGATTCCATAAATAAGCATATTCTGAATCATACTTGTAGTGATCTTGATAGAAACGAGGACCATCAGTTTCTGACATATTTTGATCGTTAAACGTTTCTACGCCAGAACACCTTTCGGCAATACGAACAACTTTTTCATTAAAAGGAAGATCAGACATATCTTCTTTATGATATAAACACTGCCAGCCAACACCGTTTCCACGATAACCTTTACAATTAGTATTGGGAAGATTAACGTGATACAAGATAGCATTTGGATTTGTAATTGGATACGGAGAATAAAACATTCTTGCACCCAACAAAGTACCTTTATATAGATCAGCAATCCATATGCGATAAGGCTGTGCTAAACCATAGGTTTTAGCGGTGCTGTCACCTTCGTATGTACCCCAATTGATGTAAGAAATTTGAGGAGCATGTTGAAATGTAATCTGAGTGTATTCACCAGCGCTTCTAATAGACAAAATACCTGTTCCCTGCAATGGCAGGATGCCAGTATCCACTAAAGCGTACGATGAAAAGTTACGATAAAAAGAAAGAATATCTTTGTCTGTTACGTGATCAAGATTAAAAGATTTAATCTTTGACCGAACAACAATTGAACCCGTTTCATCGTTAACGATAGAATAGTCTATTTGATTAGTCATAATTCCCCATTTAAATTAGAATAAAATTTAATTAAATATATCGTTGATATCTTTGTCTATTTCTTGAGTAAAATCTCCAAAAGCAAAAGCAAACCACTCTGGATCTTTTTCTGCTGCTTTAATAATATGCAACTTAGTCTCAATCTGATCATGAAGTTCAATTAGATCAGCTATGCGGTCAATGCCTTTTGCAAGTTTTTTTAATTCAAGTTTGTCATGACCAGCATTAAGTACAAATCTAATAATTGGAACATCTCCAACTAAAACATTTTGTATAATCTTTTCAATCCGACCCTGAAGAGTTTCCAGTTGCTCTTGCAAGTCGGTTTTTACATCTAAGCTTGCTTTAACAGAAAACTGAAAGTTATCAAACTTTTTGCTTTCCGGAATGCTTTCAGGATATTCGCTCATAGTTAACCTTTTGATGGAGAGTTTTTAAACTTTATTAAATTTCTCAATTCTAGAATTGACCATACGACAGTAACAGAACCTACGGCAACTTTAGTTATAAGTTTAGCTATGTGATTTTCTGTAATGTCAGAAACGCCAATTCCTTGAACGTCAAAATAACTATTTTCAATAATATAATTTATTTTGCTTTTTGCCAATTTAACTTTGTCTTTCATCTCAGACATATTTACCTTTTTCCGTTTCCAAGCACTCTGCTTGATAATAATTGATTAATGGAGGTATATGTTGGTCTTATTATGATATTAGACAAGTTTGATTTGTTGCTTTTGCTTTACGATACTTTTTACCGTCAGAACCGAAAAAGTTATAAACAACCTCCCCAAACAGTATCAATGATAAGACTTTAGTAGAGTATATTTTTACATACAAATTCAATAACATAAATATAACTATAGCTAAAGATGCAACAACTGGTCCTGCAGCTGCAACAATATGTTTGTATTCATCTGGTAAGTTTTCTACCTGGGTAACACCCAAAGAAAATAATATAAAAGGAATAAAAAATGGATATTGAACTTTGGCGCCATAAAACTTGGCAAAAATATAATGACCAAGTTCATGAACCATAAGTACAAATGTTAGAAAAAATACAATTGGATTATGAACAACTGTATAATTTATTGCTGCAACAGCAGCCAAAGATGCAACGCTAATTATTGCCCTTTTCGTTTTTGAGTTTATCTTCATAAGCTTGAATTTCAACTTTCATATGTGAAGCAATTAACTCTCGTGTTTCTGGATCTAAAGATTCTCTGAAAAGATTTTCTTTCCGATCACGATCTTTAAATGAAGAAACAGTATGCTTTTCTTCGTCTAGATAAGATGGATCAAATTCTATATCTATAGATTCACAAAGAGCTTTATACAAAGCGGTACTTTGTACAATTGTAAATTCATTCATTTCGTAAATTGAAACTAAATAAGTCTTAATATAACGACGATCAAGTTCTGAATTTAATTTTTCAAATAACTTAGACAATACATGAGTATTTTCTAAAATCATTCTTATAAATTTAGAAATGACTTTACGCTTAATAATTTCAATTCTAAGCTCATTTATACGATAATATATCATGTACTTATTTTCTGTAAGTACAGACAAAACTTTAGCGGTTGCATAGCTAGTTTTATCTACATTATATTTATAAAACCATCTATGAAGACTTTCGTAAAAAGAGCTAATAAATTCATAACGAATGTTTATAGAAAAATCTGCTTCTTTAGAAAGAAAATTAATAAAGTCTGAAATTTCAGAATCTTCATTAACAGTAAAAGAACTCTGAATATTTTTCAATAAATCTTTATCTGGTTGATTAGATGTATCGTTTTGAGACTGGTTATCACCAAGTGATTTTGAATCATCAAAAATGTCATCATCGTTTTCGTTTAACGAAAATGAATTAAACATAAAACACCTCCTAAAATAGAGTAGTGTTATTTTTATATGTAATTATGCAGTAAAATGCAAAGACAATTTCTTACATTGATCTAATGTTAGATCAGAAACATCATTGTTAAATAATGATTTAATAATATAAGATCTTTCATCTTCTGTTGTACCGCCCCAAACGCCATCATATTGATATATGATAGCACTCTGTAAACAGTGAGAACTTACAGAACAAGTGCTACACAAGCTCTTAGCTTTTGCTATATCAGCAGATTTGGGTGATGCAAAAAAAACAGAAGTAGGAAAATAAGGATTGTTTCTACACAAAGCTTTTGAACGCCACGCTAATTCTCCGGAAGAGAATATATCATAATCTTCAATTGGTTTGACGCCCAGAGGTTTCTTGGCCATTATTCTGTAAGACTCCTGACTGCAATAACTGTGATGCGGAGATAAGATTTTCTCCAATTGCAGATATAGAGTTTACAGCATTCTGTACAATATTGCGTGCTTTATCATAGTTCTTTTTTTGTATGCTCTCAATAAGATCCTGAATTTGATCTGAAAGAGTAAACCCGCTAAGAGTAAGTCGAGTAAAAACATCTTGTAATTTACCACTGCTTTGAATCAAAGCATTGTGTGTTTCAATTTCTTCTTGAAACAATTGATCAATGTCTAAAGATGACATCGTTACCTCGTTAGTGGGGCGGGTGGGGATTGAACCCACGTGGACCAACTAACCTTTCAACACTTTATAAGAGTGAGGGTATACCGCCCCGTATCTTATTTAGTGCGTATTCGGCTAGAAGTTTTCTTCTTTTTAGATTTAAGATAATTTTCTTTATCTAATTTTCTAATAGCATTTATTTGTGCAGCAGTAAATGTATCCTGACCAAAATCAGAAAGCTTATCAGCTGGCATAAATTATCCTTTGTTATTAGATGGTGATAGTAGTGATAGAGTTCTACAGCGGGAAGCTATAGTACGCATTTATATTCTATCATTCCCAACATGTTTGATGCGCTACTATCATGAAATTAAAAGACAGCAGTGATGCCAAGAGAATATGGGTCTCACGTGCTTATTGCATCATTGGGTTCGCCCACGGTTAAGTGAGACACGCTACTGTCTTAGAGCCCAGTCTCAGGATTGAACTGAGGACCTTCCGCTTACAAGGCGGATGCACTACCACTGTGCTAACTGGGCTAATGATATATAATCATATCACAGTTAATGAATATTAAATCCACCACAATCTTCTAAAAATTCTTGAAATTCTTTTACGTTTTCAACAACAAAACCATAAGAACATTCAAAGGGTCTTATTGTACCTTTGCCTGAGCAAGCATTACATGTGCCCTGAACATATTCATCATCTCTGATTCCGCTGCCATTACAATAGGTGCACTTTTTGTCTTCTAGGGAATCTAAATGTTTTTGACGATCTTTTGCGTAGATTTCAACGTAACCAGATTCTAAATCTTTTTTCAAAAGCTTTGCTAACTTTTTAGAATCAGATGCATTTAAACCATCACCGCTATTTGAATGACCATCTTGAACTTTGTCACAAATAGCTGGATGATTTATTTGGCAGTACTCCCAAAGGGGATGCCAATACCAAACATTGTTTCTAAAGTATTCACCTTTTTCAGAAGATGGATTTCTACCGTAGACATCCATTCCCATAAAAATACTCCTTGTTAAATATTATTTGATAACATAACCACACCACAAAAGATCATCTTTATATTTTTGTGTGGGTCCATTAGATCTAGCATAGGCTGTAAAATTATCAAAGTTTTCAAGAGTTGCTGCGACAAAACAATCGCATGATCCAGAATAAGGTTGTTCATCCATCTCGTTTACACAAAACTCTTCACGCAACTTTTCAATTCTATCTTGGGTCCAAGGCACAGAAAAATAAGAACATGAAGGCAATAATAATAATAAAAATAACTTTTTCACTTTATTGCTTGCCACCAAGCATCTTCTGGATCAAAATCATCATCTTGCTGTGTTTGTTGAACACGGCTAGCAAACTGTACAGTAAACGCTTTGCCGCGTAAAGCATAATATGCTGCTACAATTCTACCATCACCCCATAGACGATTCATTTCATACAAACGACGAAAGTGTTTAATATTAATTATTTTTTTCATAAAGATATCCTTTGCAGCAAATTACCATCATCATCTGTGTAAAGATTTGTATAAATAATGACCTGACCTTCATTGTCATAATCAAAATCAGCTGATGGAACAAAACTTGCGATAAGTGTTTCTAATGCATAGACATTATCAACAATAGGTTTTTCTTTTTGTTCTTTAGATTTATTTTTCATAGTTAATTATCTTCCAAATCAAAAATTACTTCTCCATCTTCATTGACAGCTAATCCATCTTCACTTATATAATAAGCTCCAGGTATATATTCAATTGATTCTTCT
>Ga0129333_10000570_pt1 | contig 30690 bp, 40 predicted proteins | sample CPB6_08_DNA_FD_94474 | JGI IMG/M metagenome (GOLD analysis project Ga0129333, IMG submission 94474) | Freshwater to marine salinity gradient microbial communities from Chesapeake Bay, USA - CPBay_Sum_0.6_0.8_DNA | ecosystem: Environmental > Aquatic > Marine > Coastal | place: USA: Chesapeake... | reverse complement strand
CCGTTTAGCGACATCCTTGCTTCTGTTTGCCAGCTTGTCGGCTTGGATCGCACGACGCTAAACGACAAAAGTTTTGGTGCCATTCGGGATTTTACGGCACGTCGCTTGTCGGTCATTTGGGATCGAGAAGATTGGCCCGATGTACAACGCTACATGTACACATGGCCGGGGATGCCTGTGTCGTCCGTGGAAGGCTCCATCAATCTTTTGGCAGATGAAGATGGAGAACCGCTTGCCACTGAAGATAGCCAAGATCTTTACAGCGAGAATGGGCTAGATACCAACACGACAAAGGTTTACTTTGATACCAACTTCAAACGGATTTACCTGCAAGACTTTGCAAATGACAGGTACAAGAAGGGCACGATTGGACAGTCGTACTTGAAGTTTTTGAATCCGTTTTATGTGTCGTTGGACGGAGGAGATCCTGTTGCAATTGACTCACAGGAATATCAGTTTAGTTATCTTACGGCAACTGATGACATTGGCGAATACATTACGTCTGTAACGATTGAAACGCCATACAACATTGCAACATACAATCCGTATTCTGGGCCGAATGCGCCCATGACAGCCAAGGTAATCTTTAAAGACAACCCGCAGTTGCTGATTCAGATCCCGGTTGGTTCCTTGCAGGGACTGTCGATTTACTCTCAGGATCCACGTCAAACGACGCGGGCTATTCCGTTGCAGTTTATCGTTGAGGATTTTACGGATCAAACGCCAGAGCAGTTTGAGTACGATGTCAGTTATCTGCGGACATTTAAGTCAGATCGTCAGTTTGTGCAGTATCGCTTGTTGCCGCCGCGCTTCTATGGTTTGAAGTACGATGCTGGAAGCAATTACACTGCCGGGGCGCAGATCTACTTTGACCTTGGACAAGGCGGAGGTGGCTACAACATCTCCGACAAATCAAAACCAAGCAACGGTGATTTCTTTTTGGCGACCACCAACATCATTGCTGGAATCAGTCCGATCAATCAAACAGCAGAAAGCTGGCAGCCACTAAAGATTCCTGCTCGGTTCCGCGATTACTTGGCCAACTCTGTGTCTTCGGACTTCCTCAAGTCTGAAGGACGTACCGAGGAAGCTATGATGTTCGAGCAGTTGGCAGAAGCGTCCGTTCAACAACAGATTGACGTGCTGATTCGCCAGCAAGGCCAGAATCAAAAGCTGAACATGGTGTACACCTACTAACATGGTTACCACAAAGTACATCATCAAGCGGAATGGAACTCCTGCGGCACCCGGGAATAAGTTGGTTGCCCGTGGAACCGTGGAAGGAAAAAAGACTACGTACAGGTTTCCCAAACAAGGTCATGGCGGTGCGCCAGTTGTTGGAGATCAAGTATTGACCGAACTTGGTGATTTTCTTAATACTGAGAGTAGTGATCGCATCCAGACCGGTTAATTTATGAGCATCAAAATTTCCAATCTGCCTACAGCTGGCAGCGTAAATGATACGGATCTTGTTCCGATTGTTCAAAATGGTGTCACCAAAAAAGCTGATGCTTCACTGGTTCGTCGTGTGTTTGGAACTACTGCAAACACGATTTGCGAAGGGAATGACATTCGACTCTCAAATTCCCGCACTCCTTCTGGTGCTGCTGGCGGAGATTTAACCGGGACATACCCTAATCCAACTCTTACGGCCACCGGAGTTGCCGCTTTCACTTACGGATCTTCCAATCAGGTCGGACAATTTACGGTCGATTCCAAGGGGCGCATCACGTCTGCCAGCTCTGTAAGCATCACTGCAAGTGCAATTGGAGCGGTGCAAGTTTCTTCCTTGGGTGCTGGGGTAAACACGTTCCTAACAACTCCATCCAGCTCCAATCTGGCGGCAGCTTTGACGGATGAGACTGGGACTGGATCTGCGGTATTTGCGACCAGTCCAACAATCGCAACGCCCACCATCAACGGTTACACAGAAGGGCCGGTAAATCTTGGGGGTGTTGGTTCAAGTCAGACTTTGGCAATTACGGCAGGAACCGTGCTGACTGCCACTCTGACATCTGGACTTACGACGACCTTTACAATGCCTCCGGTAGGGGCTGGAAAATCGTTTAGTTTGTATCTTAAGCAACCCGCAGCCGGATCAATTGGATCTGCTGTATTTACTGAAGTAAAATGGCCCGACAATGGTGCTCCAGTTATTACGGAAATCCTAGGGAAACTGGATATTTTAACTTTTGTGTCTGATGGAACAAACTGGTATGGATCGTTTGTTCAAAACTTTACTTACTAATTCATATGGCCGACGTAAAGATTTCTGAACTTCCTGTAGCAAACAGCGTCAACGCCAATGACATCTTGGTGATGAACCAAGGTGGAACGACCAAGACGGCCACTCAGGCACTGCTAGTTGCTGGACTTGCTAGCACTGCTGATGTTGCGGGAATTACGCCAGCCAGTATTGGCGCACTGGCAACATCTGCTGCGCCGGGATTTGCAACAACCTCTCAGCTTGCAGGAATTACTCCTGCCAGCATTGGAGCGTTGGCGACTTCTGACGCCCCGAGTTTTGCAACCACGGCTCAACTGAGCGCAATCACACCTGCGTCAATCGGAGCCATTTCGACGAGCCAAGAGTCGAGTTTTGCCACTACGTCGCAGATCTCTAGCTTCACGAACAGCGCACAAGTTGCAGCTATTTCTTCTGCTCAAATTGCCGCCATTACTCCAGCCTCGATTGGAGCCGAACCTGCCATTACGACTCTTGCCGTCAATAAGGGAGGCACGGGAAATAGCACTTACACAGACGGCCAACTGCTCATTGGCAACAGTACCGGCAACACGCTATCTAAAGCGACGCTGACTGCTGGAGCAAACGTCACGATCACCAATGGCCCTGGCACAATCACGATTGCGGCTACTGGTGGTGGTGGTGGAGGAGGCGGAACAGTAACCAGTGTATCTGCTGGAGAAGGTTTGTCTGGCGGCACGATCACCAATGCTGGAACAATCTCGCTGGCTGCGTTGTCTCCCAGTCCTGCTGGAACGTATGGTTCGAGCACTCAGGTTCCCAGCTTGAGCGTCAATCAATTTGGTCAGATCACAGGGGTAACCAGTGCTCTGATCGGTTTGACAACGGCTCAGATTAGCGGACTGGCAGCTTCGGCAACGGTTGACACAACCAACGCCAGCAACATTACAAGCGGAACACTCCCTTCTGCTCAGTTGCCTACAAGTGGCGTTGTGTTTGGAACTTACGGAAGTTCAGCACAGATTCCAGTTTTGACAATTGACCAGTATGGACGCACTACGTCCATCACGACAGCGGCCACTGTGTCGTCTGTGTCTGGAGGCACCACGGGACTTACTCCTGCAACTGCAACGACAGGGGACGTAACTTTAGGTGGCACGTTGGGAATCTCGAATGGTGGAACTGGAGCAACTTCTGCTCAAGGAGCCATCAATGCTTTGGCGGGATCAGCAACGAGTGGACAGTTCTTGCGCGGAAACGGCACGAATGTCGTAATGTCTGCCATCCAGACATCGGATGTGCCAGTTCTCAATCAGAACACGACAGGCACGGCTGCAAACGTCACAGGCACTGTTGCTATAGCCAATGGCGGAACTGGATCAACGACCCAGCAAACGGCTCTTAACGCGATTGCCGGGGCGGTTACGAGTGGTCAATACCTGCGCGGTGATGGGACGAATGTTACGCTCTCTTCCATTCAAGCTGCGGATGTCCCCACGCTGAACCAGAACACGACTGGAACCGCGTCAAACGTGACCGGGGTTGTGGCAATTGCCAACGGTGGTACTGGAGCTGCGGATTCGACGGCTGCTCTGGCTGCATTGGGCGCATTGTCCACGACAGCTTCTGTGGGCGGAGATCTGTCTGGGAACCTGCCCAATCCTACTGTTTCCAAGATTCAAGGCTACAGTGTGGCTGCAACGGCTCCCACAAGCGGTCAAGTGCTGACATGGAATGGAACTGCATGGGTGCCGTCTGCTGCGGCTTCTGGTGGATCTGGTGGAGGTGGAGTTCTGTTCTACCTCAACTATGGGACTTCCCCAGATGCTCCTGCGCCTGCCGGATCAAAAGAACTTGGTCGTGTTGCTGAAATCAGTTCAAGCAGCGTAACAACTGGCACGTTGACTCCAAGTGTGTGGACGGATGTTGCAGGGTTTGTTTCTGATTCGATTGATCCAGGGTTGGAGTTTTTGCCTGCTGGACTTTTTGAATTTAACGTGTGGGCAAGAAGTGACGCAAACGCCAACGCTCCAACTTCGTTGCGTTGTTTGATTTATCTGTGGGATGGAACCAATACCACACTGGTATCTACATCTGGAAATGCCATTGCGAGCAACAATGGAACAACGGTGCAGACTGGAATCTCTGTGGTCATTCCGCAGACTGACATTTTGCCAACTGACCGACTGTATGTGGTCATTCAAGCAAATCCATCTGCCAGTGGTCATACGGTGACCTTGGACTTCGGGGGATCTACTCCGAGCCATGTGCATACAACCATTCCTTCTGTAAGCGGAACTGGTGTTGTTAAAGTCATCAATGGTGCTCTTTCAAATCCAGCTTCTTTGATTTTTGACTCCGACATCTCGACGGGAGCTTTGATCTCTCTGAGTAAGATCCAGATGTCGCAGGTCAGCATCAACACGGTTGACGGCCTGACTGGAGGTGGAGATCTTTCTGCAAGTCGTACATTGTCGCTGACGACCACAGGGATAACCCCCGGAACATATGGTTCCTCGGCTCAGATTCCGGCCTTTACGGTGGACGCCTATGGAAGGCTCACAAATGCTGTTGGAAGTGCCTTCACGGCTCAACCTGCGCTTACCACGGCAAATCCGCTGGCTATCTCGAGCGGCGGAACTGGCTCGATCACGGGTGATGATGCGATTGCCAACCTTGGGTTCCCCAACCAGATTCGTTCCGTTGCTGGACGGGTGAACTTGGGAGCTGGGACGGTTGTTGGACAAGTCTATACCGTCACTGCAAATGGAGCTTTAACCAGTTTAGACACAACAACGCTATCCGTTGGAGATCTGGTTGTTTCAGTTCAAGGATCTTCGGGAACTCAAAACTTTGGATTTTGGATAGTTACAAACCTTGGATCTGCCGGAAGCCAAGCTGTTCTTACGCGCCCATCATGGTATCAGAATGGTACCACATGGAATAATGGCACTTTGTTGTTTACGACGCCAAGGTCTAGCACTGGTCAAGGCAACATCTATGGGATGGTTCCGACGTCAGGTTCCATAAATAACTGGACGATTGGAACCGCTGGACTAGTTGCAAACTCTCTTTATAACAGAATCGGAAACGCCACACTTGGATCGAATACATACACTTCCACCCAAGTATTTTCTGGTGGTGGCCCAACGGTGTCTCCTGCTCGATTCCAAGCTGGCACACTGCTTACGACTCTGACTGCTCATGCCCTCGAGTGGGACGGCACGCAGATGTACGTCACCAACGCCTCTACGGAGCGTTTGCCGGTGGCCACATCAAAGATCCTTATCAACGCGCAGACGGGCGTCAGCTACACGCTTGTAGCAACGGATGCAGGGTACTTGGTAACGGCCAACAACGCTGCTGCAATTGCTTTGACGGTGCCTACGGATGCAACTGTACTGCCGATTGGCACGCAGGTGCTGGTCATGCAGCTTGGTGCGGGCCAGGTCACAGTAGCCGGAGCAGGTGGGGTCACGGTCAACGGTCGAAATGGATTGAAGACCAATGGTCAGTATGCTGTGATCTCGCTGATCAAGATTGCCTCCAATAGCTGGATCGTCAGCGGTGATGCAACAACGTAATTTATGTTCTCTTCTATGCTCTCATTACTTGGCAGTCTTAGGCGCGGAAACTTCATCACCAACTCGTTGCGACTCCGCTCGAGTAACAGCGCCTATCTAAGCAGAACGCCCACAAGTAATTCTACTAGTGATTCAATAAGAACATTTAGCGCATGGGTTAAGAGAGGCGCAATGCCAGCTGGTCGCTCAAGTTTATTTTATCAAGGCATATCGGGTGGAACTGGGCAAATGTTTAATATAGAATTTAACAGTGATACATTAAGAGTTTTTTATGATGCAGGACTAACATATTTAGTAGTTACAAATGCTGTTTTTAGAGATCCATCAGCATGGTATCATGTATGTGTTGTAAGTAATACAACAATTGCTGATCCAAATAAAACTTTAATTTATGTAAATGGAGTTTTGCAAACAATTACTGGAACTCCTCCTCCATTAAATTATACAGCAGTAACTGGAACAACAAGCGTACATAGAATTGGATTTTCTCCTTATTTTGACGGCTATCTTACCGAAATCAACTTCATCGACGGTCAAGCCCTGACGCCATCTTCGTTTGGTCGGTTTGATTCGTCCACCGGCGTGTGGTCGCCCATTCGTTACACTGGCACATACGGCACGAACGGCTTCTATCTCAAGTTTGCGGATGCCAGTGCAGCGACAGCTACTGCGATTGGCAAGGACAGCTCCGGCAACGGCAACAACTGGACGCCGAGCGGCATCAGCGTGACATCTGGCGTGACATACGACAGCATGATTGATGTCCCGGTGAGTTACGCTGACGGCGCAAATGGCAGGGGGAATTATGCGGTGCTGAATCCGTTGGATAAACTTACGACAGCGACATTGGCTGCTGCAAATCTTGAAACCACATCTGCTGCTGCACAAAATATTATTGGCAGCATGTCAATGGATAGCGGAAGTTGGTATTGGGAAATTGCATACAGCGCAGCTACAGCATCGCAGCTTGTTGGCGTTTACAAAACTTCCGCAATAACAGCAACTGTAACTCCAACAACGGCAGTAATAGGATTGAGGTTTAACGCAAATACAGGGGCGTTGGATTATACTGTTGATGGAACGACATATACATCAATTGCTACAGGATTAACTGGTGGCGGATATTTTCCGTATGCAGGATCATTGACCAACGCAAAAGTTATTTACGCCAACTTCGGCCAACGTCCCTTCGCTTACACGCCTCCCGCTGGCTTCCGCGCACTCAACACGAATAATTTACCCACGCCGGTCATCGTAAATCCTGCCAACTACATGGCAGCGACGACCTACACCGGAAATGCCTCGGCTCGTACAATCGCAAATACAACCAATGGAGTAGCGTTCCAGCCGGATCTGGTGTGGATCAAGTCTCGGACACCTGCTGCAACCAATCACGTGTTGTTTGATTCTTTGCGTGGAGCAAACATTTACGCTCCTTTGTCCAGCACCACAATTGGCCCGGAAGTAAGTAATTCGCAGACGTTGACGGCATTTGGGACGACTGGCTTTAGTCTTGGAACAGATACGACGCTGGTCAACGCAAATGCAAACTCGTACATCGCTTGGCAGTGGAAAGAAGCTGCACTAGCTGGAGTGGATGTTGTGATATACACGGGAACTGGCAGTGCGCGTGGAGTAGCGCATAATCTTGGTGCCGTTCCGGCCATGATCATTGTTAAGTCGAGAGGATCAATAGCAGATTGGTGCGTGTATCACAGTTCAATCTCAGCAACAAACAGACTGCTGTTATCTCAAACAAACGGATCAGCAGCAGATTCCACAATGTGGAACAACACTGCTCCAACGTCATCTTCATTTTCTGTTGGATCAAACGCAGGAGTCAATGCGTCCGCCATCAACTACGTCGCCTACTGCTTCGCTGAGATCGCAGGATTCAGCAAGTTTGGCAGCTACACTGGGAATGGCAGTGCTGACGGGCCGTTTGTGTTCTGTGGATTTAGGCCGAGGTTTGTGATGATTAAGCGGACGGATACATCTGGATTTGATTGGTTTGTTTACGATTCTGTAAGAGACACATTTAACGTGTTGCAAAATAATTTACGGCCAAATACCGCTGGGATTGAAAGTGCGCAAACGGCAAACTACATTGATTTAACTTCAAATGGATTTAAACTGCGCGGCGATAATACTGGTTCTATTAATAACACCAGTGGCACCTACATCTTCGCAGCCTTCGCAGAAGCACCCAGCAAGTACGCGCTAGCTCGCTAACCTTATGCCAAAGAAATCCGTATCACTAGCAGTGGGGCGCGGCGAGAAGCTGCCCGCCTCAAAAGGAGCTGGCCTGACAGCCAAGGGACGCGCCAAGTACAACGCGGCGACCGGCAGCAACCTCAAGGCTCCTGCGCCCCATCCTAAGACCGCAAAGGATGCTGCCCGCAGAAAGTCGTTCTGTGCTCGGATGAGCGGAATGCCGGGGCCGATGAAGGACGAGAAGGGTCGTCCTACACGCAAGGCTGCTAGCCTCAAACGCTGGAACTGCAAATGAAGAAGGGACTCTACGCCAATATCCACGCCAAACGTGAGCGCATCGCGGCTGGCAGCAAAGAGAAGATGCGCAAGCCTGGCAGTAAAGGTGCGCCCACCGCAGCAGCATTTCGAGCTCCAGCAAAAACCGCAAAGAAGAAGTAGCTATGGAGCCATTCATCCAGCGTCTGTTGGACAGCGTCTTCAACCAAGGTTTGTCGTTTGCCATGATGGCACTCGCTCTTTGGTATCTGCACGCTAAACTAACTAAGATGGAGTCTAAGATTGCCGAGTGCGAGCAAGACCGGCTGCGACTCTGGGAAAAGATCTCTCAACTGCACGACTAATATGAACAACTACTGGAAACAACCCTCCACATGGATCGGTCTTCTCAAGATCCTACTTGCTGGTTTCGGAGTGAAGACTGGCCACGTGGACGCTGTAGGTGCCGCCGCCCTTACAATCCTCGGTACTGTAGACGTAATTCGGAAAGAGAAGCTGTGATTGACGAGCGATCATCCAAGTACATCGAGACGCTTGTTCCTGAGGTGAAACAGGCGTTTATCGACTTTGTCCTTGAGGCTAAGGAACTGCTTAAGGAAGAAGGCTTGGACTATCGTGTCATTTGTGGCACCCGCTCTTGGGAAGCTCAAGAAGCTCTTTATGCAAAAGGACGCACTGCACCGGGGCCGAAGGTCACGAACGCTCGACCGGGATCGAGCATGCACAACTTCGGACTGGCAATCGACTGCGGGGTATTTCGTGGAAAGGCTTACCTCGACGATGGCACGCCCGAAGAGCAACGCCTCGCAGATCGAATGCACAAGTTATGCGGAGCACTTGCACCGAAGCACAACCTGCGCTGGGGCGGGAACTTCAAGTCCATCTATGATGCGCCTCATTACGAGTATAACACTCCTCACTCTCTTGCTGTGCTGCGTGTTCGCAGGGAGCAAAAACAATCGTTAATTTCCTAACCTATGCCAAAAAAATCATTGTCTGACGCGCTGATGCTCATCATTGGAGCACCCAAGAAACGCTCCTGCCCCGAGTGCGACTCTCCCATGGAATCGGACGGCACTTGCTCCGAGTGCGGTTACGGTGAATCCAAAGATGAAGGTGGTGAGTACGAGAACGGTGAGGAGGAAGGTGAAGGAGATCACATGGATCGCATGACGGAGATCCGCGACGATCTTCAGCGTGTGGTGGACAAACTCAGTAAATTCATTTCCTAATGGCTGAGAATATCCAGGCTGAAGGCGACGACATGTTCGTTGGTTTCTCGAGTCGCTTAGACCCGGCAAACCTAAAGCCTGGCATTCTTCAGTACTCTCAGAACACGCGACTGTTCCGAGGGATTGCCCAGCCTCGTAAAGGCACGAAGCGGCTTACCAGCTCGTCTTTGATCAACTTTACGATGGTGGGGTCTGGGTTGTACGTTGACTCAAATGGCCGCGACAACATCGTGCTGGTCTTCACGGACAGCATGTACTTGTACCGACCACAACAAGGCAGCACTCCTGCAGCAACACTTGGCCCCTACAACTTCTTTCCTTCCAATCGAAGCATAGCAAATGGCGGAGTTTGCGATGTCGTTTCTGCGCTCAACAAGATTTACATCTTTCGAGGTCAATACGACAGCACGACCTATTCGGCAACCACCACAAACGCAAGTATCCCGTCTGGTTCGTCTGGAACGATTACGGTGACCACAGCTTCGCCACATGGGTATGCCACTGGCGACGAGGTGACGATTGGCTACACAAGTGCCACTGCCGCAAAACAAGATGTCACCAACAGCTACGTCATCACGGTGGTCAATTCCACCACGTTCACATTTAGCTACGAGAACACAACTGGCACTGCTTACGGCGCAAACACGAATGATCCCAACTGGACAACGAGGCGCGGAAAACCGCCGCTAGTGTGGCAGGAGGGCAGCTCTACGCTGACGATTGCGCCCCAGAAGTTCGTTGTGGATGGTGGCACTGTAACTGGCATCACGCAATCTGTTCCATGCGCTGAGTTTGGATTGTATTTTCAGAACAGATTGGTGCTGAAGTACGGCGACTATCAACTTGTTGTCAGCGACATTCTGAGCGAGCAGTGCGACACAACGCTCAACAACTTCGTCATCAACACCGGCGGGAATGATTCAATAGTAGGTATCCTTCCATGGGTGCAGGATCAGTTTCTCGTTTTTATGACGAGAAGCATTTATGTTGTCTATGTTCAGACGGATGACTTCACGACTAGTGCTCCTCCTGGGATTCAGTCCTCGACCACTATCGTAACGACTGAGATCGGCTGCTTGGCTCGAAAATCAATTGTTGCTGCTGGTCAGTTTGTGTTTTTCCTGTCGGCAAACGGGGTACACATGCTGACTCCTCAGTTGGATCTGAAGCTCGTTGGCAATACGCTTCCGCTCAGTGAACCGATTGCAGACTTTTTTGAGACGGTCAACTTTGACACGGTAGACAAAGCTGTTGCGACGTATTACGCCAACAGGTTCTACATTGCTCTTCCTGTTGGGAATGCGACTCGCAACAACCGGGTGCTGGTTTACAATACGCTGAACCAAGCATGGGAATCGGTGGATGTTTATCCCAATGGATTGTACTCCGACAGTCTGCTGATTTGCTCGTACATCAATCAACGTCGGTTGATGGTGGTCACCAACTTTGCTGGATCAAACCAGTATGGCGGCGTCTTCTTGGCCGAAGAGTTTACCCAAGGCGACGAGTTCAACACTAAGGACGCAATACCTGTAGTTCCGTTCACCCTTTTCCCAGAAGCTCCGGGGACAATTACAGAAAGCACTTTGGTTGCAGCACAGCAGAACTTTGTGGCTATTCCAGCGTTTGTGCGCACTCGAGAGTACACGTTTGGTGGGGTCAGTGAGAAGCGCTTCAGCCGTGCGGAGGTGCAGTTTAACAACGTGGAGAATGATGTGGTGCGAATTGATGGAACTACGCATGATCCTGACATTACGGAGACGCTGCTAGAGTACACCTTCGGAGGACAGCCTGATGGCACACTGCGCCCCCGGATTGCTGCGCGTGGAGCGTCCATGGATTGCACCATCAATTTTGTTGTTGGAAGACCAGCTTTGAAAAGCGTTTCTGTTTATGCTATAGCAGCGAACAGACCAATGATTTCGCAGGAGTAATATATGCCGCAACAAATTCTACGAGGGTACACGTACACCAACTATCCCGGCGCAACCAGTCAGGTTACTGCTACCAATCTGAATGGGCACGTAGATGATGCCATTTTGCTGCCGGGTGCCATCTCTTCGCAGACAAGCAGTACTGCGCAAGAGGTGGATTACGTGATGGTCGAGCGCAGTGGATCGCTTTACAAGTACACGATTGAGAGCATTCGCAATCTCTTTTCGTCCCTGTTTCTTTCCAAGACCGGCGGAACAATGACCGGCGACTTGACGTTGGCCAACAGCACACCCACGTCAGCTCCCATGGCAGCTTCCAAAGGCTACGTGGACTCGGCCATTTCTGCGGCATTGTACCCTGGGCTAATTATGCTTTGGGGCGGCACAACTCCTCCGTCTGGTTGGCTGGAATGCAATGGTCAGTCGATTGTTGGCTATCCGACACTGACTCCGATTTACGGCACCAACCTGCCCGATCTGCGGGGTGAATTTGTCCGTGGATGGGACAATGGCCGAGGAGCGGACTCGGGGCGTACAATCCTGTCTCCGCAGGCGCAAGATGTGCAGCCTCACGCACACATGCCTCCTGCTGGCTATCAGTACGTCAGCAATCCGTTTACGGGCAGTGGAGATATTCCAGCTTCTTCCGGGTCTGGAGCAGGACAACGCAACGGTGTGACGATTGCATCCTCCAACAGCACCGGCAGCGAGACGCGCCCCCGAAATGTGGCTCTGATGTACATCGTCAAAATATGACGCTGGATGAATGGGAATCGTTTATTGAATTTGCACACCATGTCGCACAAAAGCATCCAACTCTGTTTCACACAACAGACGCAGACATTTTGCGCGAATATCTTTCGTTTCATCAGATCCACGGAAATCTGTTCATTGTGGATGGAGCGTTTTCAGTACTGCATCCAATTCGGTCAGAGCATGATGATTCCGAGTGGGAACAGCCGCAAAGCACCATGTATCGGTGGGATGTTTTGTATGCAAAGAGCAAGGAATCTGTTAAAAGATTACTGCAAGAAATTGCTAAAGCTGATCGCAGAATGGACAAAGTGTATGCCTACCGTCGAGGTCGGCTTATTGAGTGGACTCCACGTTTAACTGAAAGATTTTTGTATGGGAAAGAAGAAAGCCCCCGCACCTCCGGCTCCGATAATCAAGACGTATGCAGAGCAGCTAAAAGAGACTCTTGCTGCGCAAAAGCAGATTGCTCCAGAACTGTTTGCTCTTAGCCAGGAGTACATTCCTAAATACGCTGGGCTTGAATCTCAAGTTGCCACTCAGCTTGCTGAAGCTGATCTTGCCCGTACACGAGGCTTAATGCCGGGTTATGCAGGGCTTGAAGCTGAGTATGCTCGAGCGAGACAAACTGCCCAGCAACAGGCTTTGCAGGAGCGTGGAGCAGGGTTTGTTGGTGCATACCAAGCGGCAGGTGGAGCAGCGGATCTGTTGAGTGGACTTCGCAAGTACGCAGAACAGCAGCAGGCTTTAGGCGGAGAATTGTCCCCCGAGGAACAACGCCAAATCGAACAGCAAACACGTGCTGGGTACGCTGCTCGAGGAACTGCGCTAGGCGGTCAGGCCAATCTTGCTGAAGTGATGAACCGATATGCTGCTCGTACTGGGCGTGAACGTGAACGTCAGGCTTTTGCGTCACAGACAGCTGGCTTCTTGCAACAACAAGCAGCTCCGGCGATGGCTGCATTCCAAGCTACACCAGACTTTGCTGGATTACTTGGTGGATCAACTCAAGCGACTTTGGCGCAGCAACAACTTGCTGGCCCACAGTACTTCAATCCTGAGTCTGCTTTGGGGGCGCAGATTGGTTCGCAAAACCTGCAAGCCATGAACCAATACAACATGGCTAAATGGCAAGCCTCTCAAAAGAAGAGCAAGGGATGGCTTGGTGCAGGTATTGGAGGCGTTTTATTTGGGCTTCCCGGCGCAGCTATTGGACACGCATTCGACTAAACTTATGGCACAACCTATTCAACCTTTTGCTGGCGGAGGAGGCTATGGAAACATCATGGCCCCCGGATACTTGGACATAGCATCTCAAGTGGCAAACCAAGTCACAGAAGAACGAAATCGGCGTGGGGATGCTGCTTTTAATGCAGTTGGAGGCGCGTTGGGTGGATTGATTGGGATGAATCCAACAGAAGTAAACGCACTTTTTCCTTCTGCGCTGAATCAGTACTACGCTCAAGCCAGCGAGTTGGACAAGAAGTCTAGTGCTGCCAAAAAGATGCTTGAGGTGAACCCAGAATTGTTTGGTCTGAACCAAGAACAAGCCAAGCAACTTGGTGATGTTACAGGCAAGATGAGCAGCACGGAGCGGTACGATTTCTTCCAGCAATACGTGCCCACGCTGTTCAAGGCGCAACAGGCTAGGCTTGAGCAAGAGGCTGCTGCAAACAAAGCATTGGCAGGAAGAGAGCCTGTGCCGGATCTTTCTGGAGCAGCAGCAGGGCTTAGGAGTGTTATTGGCGGAAACCAACCTACACCAGTCTCGCCTCAGCCTGCGCCCGGTGTTGCGCCCAGTGCTGCGCCCGAACCGCAAACTAAGGGACTGCAAGTTCCAAGAACTCCGCAATTTGATCCGACAAGTGGAGCTGACATACTTAATAGATACATGTCAGATAAATATGGGCCTGATTGGCGCAGAAAAGGCATAAAAGCATCCGATGCAGACGTTAAAGCTATAGGATTTTAATAAAGCTATGCCTTACACGCCCGAACAACTTCAGCAAATCTTGGATTTGGTAAACTCTGGAGGTGAAGCGTCTGCCGTTCCTGCTGCGCTCGAAACTCAAGCGCAACCTCAAGAGGAGTACCCATACGACGTTTACCGGCGGGAGTTTGAAGAGACGCAGAAAAGGCGTTCTGCTGGAAGGCGGTACATTGCCCAGCAGATGTTGGCATATCCAAAGCAGCAGGAGGCGATAGAAAAGGCTTTGCGCGGCATACTTGACGCGGACGTTCCTGAGATGAAACCATTTGAGGAGCGGGATAACGCCAAGTATATTATGAGCGAGCTTCCTAGGTTTCGTCAAAAAGACGACATGATTCGCACTGTGCGGTTAGAGTTAGAAGACGCATCAAAAGCAAAAGATGCCAAGGAAAAAGCTGCTCGAATTCGCACAATTGTACCAAAACTGGTGCAGTCAATTGGAACTGGCGGAGCGGACGCCTTGCAACCTGCTGAGTTTATTTTGGGTTCTCCCGAAATGACCAATTATTTTAATTACACAAAAGACAAAAGTTTAAATCCATTAAGCCCAGCTTCATTGGCAGCATTTCTTTCAGATCCCGCCATTAGTGTATCTCAATTTATTGAGGCTGATCCAGATTCTTATATCAAGAAAATCAAAGGGATATACAATAATTTTACCAAAGCAAGAGATGAAAAGATCAACGATTTTGCGTTGATGTCATCTCCTGATTGGGTTCGCAAGACTACCGGATTGAGGGCCATGGATCGCTTCAAGGATGCAGAAGAGCCTCCCTTTGGAGTTGCAACACCATTTGGAACGTCTCCAGGCTTAACCGTTACAAGCGGAGTCGGGCAAATAATTGCGCCAGCACAGCAACCCGTAACGTCTGGAACGCAACAGATGCAAGCTCCTGCTGGAAGGGGAAGCACTTTGTATCGTATAGTGCCGCGTTAATAATATGGCAAACATTGCACCGCTTGAGACAACCGGCGTCGGGTCAGTAGAAGAACCTCCTGTAGCCGCACAAGATCCGATTGTTCCTCAAGGGACAATAGTGGAGTTGCCGTACCACTTTGACGCGAATGGAAAGCCTTTGCAGATTGAGATTCAGCAGGACATTCCACAAAGCGAGCTTCAGAAGACGCTAGATGCAGACTTTCCGCGCACTCCGCAAGCGATAGCGTTACAGATGATGGACAAGGGGGCTGCGCCTGTGTCCGAGGATGACTTCAACTTTATCCGGGAGCAGTCAAAGCTCATGGATGAGGCTCGTAAATACAAGCGTGAGGCAGATCCATCTAGGCTGTCTCAAATAGCGCAAATTCTTCCTCATGCTGTAAAAGAAATTGTTGGAGGGGTTTATTCTGCGGCAAAAGCTGGAGTAATGCTAGCAGCTCCTGCTGGCGCAACTTCTCCGCAAGAGTTTGAGTTGGCGCAAAGAGCGCAAGCAAATGCAGCGGGATCTTTGCTGGAAGGTTTTTTGCAAGGCACTGAAAAAGGACTCAACATTGCAGGACTTGCTGCGTCTCTGGGCATCGGCGACTACCGAGCCTACACCAGCTTGAAGCAGCTTGAGGCTGATGAATTGCGTCGTCAGCGGGGTGAGACGATTTTGCCAATCAGCCCAGAAGCCGCTCGAGAGGCTAACAAGATCAGCAACTTCTTGGACGCAACTGTCCTTTTCCCGTTTGTTGGCAAGTTTCTTGGAACTGCCGGAAAAACGACCGCAGAGCAAATGGTGGCTAACTTAGCCAAGGAAAGCACGGTTGGCATTACGCGGCAGGTTGTTGGCAAGATTGCTGAAAAGACTGGATCTGCCGTTGGTGCTGGAGTTGAGGCTTTGACGAAAGCTGGAGCCGAGACCATAGGCCGAGAAGGACTGGCAGGTTCTGCATTGCGAACTGCCGGAGGAGCTGCTGGTGCAATTCCAGCACTTGTTGAATGGGGTGGAAAACTAATTGCTTCCGAAGCTCCCAGCAAAACCATTGCAGAAGGCATTAAAGCGGCACAAGAGGCTGGGAAATCTGGCACCATGCTGCGTGCTGTTGCCAAGGTTCTTCCGCCGGATTCCGTGCTGCGTGCTGCCGGAGCTGTGGCGGATAGCTCTATTCTTGGAGCGATGATCGGCGCTGGTGTATCCGGCGTACAAGCGGCAGCAGATCCATTCAATACCAAAATGGATGTTGCGGAACAAATGGCTGTTGGCGGGGCTACAGGCGGCACTGTAGGCGCATTCTTTGGGGTTATCCCTGGAGCAATGGAAATGACTCCTGCTGGTCGCAATCGCGTGTTCTTGCGCGAAATGGCTAGAGACATCGTCGAGCGTCCAGAGACCCGCAGCTTTATCTTCAATGAGGCAGAGTATCCGACTAACGATGTCGCGAACCGAACCAAGCTGCTTAACAATCGTGAACTAAGCACCACTGAAAAAGCGCAGATCTTTGCAATTACAAAGAGTGCTGAGTATGCCGGGCACGATGTTGGATTCGTTGATAACTCTACACCTCTACCGGAAAGCCTTGGTGGCTCCGGGGAAAACATGGGGCGCGGAGTTCGAGTGCTTAACGACAACGAAGGACGCAGCACGATTCTGATCAATGTCGATCAGATTAACCCCGGTGCTGCCGTTGAGGAAGTCACTCACGCTTTCATTGGGCAGAAAGCTGCTGAAGACATTGTTGGTCAACTCATCAAAGATCGAGGTGGATTGTCTGGTGCGCTCGAACCCTTGATTGCCTTGGGGCAGCGATATTACGAAGCGCAAAAGGAAAGCAATCCCGAGGCTGCCGCTGAGTTTGGCAAGTCTTTGCAGATCGCTCAGGACGTCAATCAGCCTGCATCTGTGCGTCAGGCCGCTGCGGTGCGTTTGGCCGAGGAATGGGCTGCAATGGGCGTTGGTGAGATCTTGACCAAAGGCGACCCTCGCATTCTTGAGACAGCCCGAGGGACACAGTCGATCTTTCAGCCCATCATTCGAGGTCTGGAGAATCTGTACGCTGGTCTGATGACGCAGCCAAGTGCTTCCAGTTTTGATCCTATTACTGGTTTCTTCTACAAGGACGGCAAGCTGATACAGGACAAAACGCTGCAATCTGTCGCGCAAAAACTGCAAGACAGCATTCTGTACGGTCGCAACATGTTCCCGCAGGATTTGCCTGTTCGTGGACGCCCTCGCGCAGAGGGCACAGCTCCACGCCCTGCGTCCACGGTTGGCATTCGTCCCGGCGACGTGCTGCCAGACGGAACTCGAGTGCTTGGTGTCGTTCCTCGTCCACGGTACGAAGACACGCATGCCGAGGCGCAGCCTAGCGGGGAAGCTGCTGGATCTCCGGTACGCACAAAGCTAGGCAGTAAGAAGGCGAAGGGTCATGCGCAGTATCACCAGATGATCTTTGATCAGTTGGGGCAGATTGTTGGCGAAAGTGCTGTTGATCCTCGAGTGGTGCAAGCTGGAGGTTACTTTGGAGAGTTGACCAAGGTTGAACCTGGCTCTCCGATCATTCGCACCAAATCATTCACGGACGCAGAACTTGGTCAGTTGTTCCAAGTCCAAACGCATCATGGACGTCCTTTGATTGCGCCTGAGGCTCGCGAAGCTGTGGCTCGACTCAATCAAGCTGCAAAGGATGGACAACTCATTGTTGTCGATCACGATGTTGCTTTAGGGAAGAACATAGCAGACAGAGAGTACGGAGGCCGAGTGCAGCGCGTGTTGTTGCCGCTTGGAATGCAGCAGACGCCTAAAGGAGGCCCGATTGCTGGCGTTTACAACATGTCTCTGCTCAATGAGCTTGTGAACTTCAACCGGTCTTTGAAGGGCATGGAGCCGGTGGATGCTGCGCTCAAGCAGTTTGGCATCACGTCGCTCGAAGACTTTGTGCCGTTCGTAAAGGCCTACTTGGAGAACTATTCTGCTCCCAGTCCTGTGCCAGCAGTGGAGTTGTTCCGCAGCATGCAGCCAAAAGCTGACAAACAAGCTGCTACGGTCCTGCGAGACCTAATGTATTTAGGCAACAACATCCAACCTCGGAAATCTTTCCCGAGTGATGTTCAAGTCAATGTTCCGCAGAATATTCCGCTGTCAGAACTTCCGAAGGAGCCGATGATGGCTTACGACATCTACGGAAGGGAGCGCGCAAATGCACGGTTGTATCGTGATCGCAATGTTTTCTCAGATCTGCGACTGGATAGCATTCACAACGTGCAGTTGTACGCAGGTCGGGGTGGCTTACCTGTGTCGGTAAACGTCAATCTCGAGAAGATGATGCCGACTCTTCGGAGTAACTTTAGCCCGAAGCGTTCTATCCGCGAAACTCTTGGTGAGTCCACGGTTGTTACCGATCAAGAGACGGGGCGCAGAGCTTTCGTTGCTTCAAGCGGTAAGACCAAAGTGTTCGAGCCTGACGGCACTTTGCGTGGTGTATACGACAGCTTGCAGGATGCTCAGACGCAGTTAAACCGAGCCGACATCCGCTTCTCGCCTCGCAGCCCTGCTGCTGTCCGTAAGGCCGCGCAGCAAGCTCAAGAGTTGCGTGCAAAGATGGAGACTGAGTTGCCTTCTCGCTTGATGGCAACCTGGCTTACGGAGGCGGCTAGACAACAGCAGGAAGCTCAAGCTCCAGCACAACCCCAGCGAGCCAAAGGCAAGGTTGGCGTGTCGTTGGCCGAACAAGCTGCCATTCAAGCTCGGTCTGCCGAGATACGCGGCATGGAAGAGCGGTATCCGCAACTGGCACAGGTCAGCTCTGGTCAACGCGCACAATTCTTGCGTGACGCTGCCGAAGCAGAGAATGGCGTTGCTGCTCGAGCTTTGGCAAAGATTGCTGAACAACGCTCTTCTGTTGGCCCTAGATCCGCCCGTGCAGGTGCTGTTGGTCAATTAAGCTCCGGTGAAGTTGCTGCCCTGCGTGCAGACGTAGAAGCTCGATTGGCGCAGCGTGACGTTCCTGCACTTGAAGCTGATGAGGTGCGTGAGATCTTTGCCGGTAAACGCAAGCGTGCGCCTCGGGCTGCGCTCGAAGCTCAGGCAATGACGGAGGTTCCGGCTGAGTTTGTGAAGCGTGCGATGGAGCCGCCGAAAGCGACACCGGCTGGAGTGTACAAAGGATTTGAAGCGTTGAGTGCGGTTGGCCTTCCTCGAGAACAAGCTCCTGCTCCTCTTCGAATTCCAGAACGAGCAACCGATCTGTTGGCCGAAGGTAAAGCCGTTAAGAACATGGAACAGGTTCTGCGTCAGATGGCTGATGCAGTTCGTAAGATGCCCAAACGTGAGCCTGTCCTTGTGGAGACGACCAAGGCAGCGACTCCACCAACGCCCGAACCAGTCATCACCCCGGCGCAAGAACCACGTTTACCGAGCGACATGCTCATCATCAAGAGTCCGAGCGGCAACTTCAAGTTGTACTCAATCACTCAACAAGGTAAAGCAGTGCAAGAAGCTGTGGGTGAAGCGTACGGTGATGTGCTTGGTAAGGCGCAACGTAAACACTTGGCTCGCAGCAAAAACCAAAAGTCCTATGCCACTCCGTAAATCTCCCTCCGATAAAGCGTTCACAGCAAACCTCAAGAAGGAACTTGGTGCTGGTGTGCCCAAGAAGCAGGCTCTTGCCATCGCTTACTCCGTCCAGCGTGAAGCTGCGAAGAAGCAGGCTGCCGCTAGAAGGAAGAAGTAAAAATCACTCTGTAGCGCAAAAAAGTTGTTGCGCGTAGTCTGTGCTGCGTGTAGGTCTCGCTTCGTCGCAATTACGCGACATCGAAACCAACCACACTAAACATGAAGGTAGCACAGATTAAAGATATTGAAGCTCTTGCTGATGGGACGACCATCGGCGAGATGCGCGTCGGTGTGAAGAAGGTCTTCCCTCCTCGCACCGGGATAAGTAAGCGCGGCGACGAATGGCGCGTGCAGAACTGTATGCTTGAAGACGGCACCGGCGAAGTCCGCTGTGCGTTCTGGATCAAGGATGACATGTCTGATCTCGAGGGGCAGACCATCGTCATCAAAAGCCGCGCAGGCAAGAAAGGTCTCGCTGGTTTGACGGTGCAGTACTCCGATCACTCCAAAGCGAACGAACTCAAGGTCACCGAAAACGCTGCCATCCTCGACAGCGCGACGGAGAAGACCCAGCAAATGACTCGGCCTAACCACGGGACGGCTCCTGCTGCCGCTCCGGCCACAAACGTCGCTGGCGCCAAGCAGGTGCTTTTCCAAGCGGCACAACTCATGGTCGAGGCTGTCAAAGCAGCCCAGTGGGTTGGCAGCCAGGTGACGTTGACCCCGGAGCAGTTGCAGGCTATTGCCAGCTCCTTGTTCATCTCTGGCGACAGAGCTGGACTTGCCAAAGCCTTTCCAACTTCACTGACGAAGGAGGAAACCAAGAAAGAAGAAACTCAACCCGAAGAACTCGAAGATGACGACATTGGATTCTAAACTCGTAAACAGTGCTGAGGTGGCAAAACTCCTTAGCGTATCCTCGCAAGTAGTGCTTAAGTGGGCGAAGCAGGGAAAGATTCCTGTGATCCGCCTCAACAAGCGTGTACTGCGTTTTGACCTTGCTGCTGTGCAGGCTTGGCTCAAGTCAAATGAACAGCAGGGCTAAAGGTTGCCGGGGAGAGCGCATGTGGCGCGACGAACTCCGTGCTGCTGGCTTCACCGCAAGGCGGGGCCAGCAGTTCGCCGGGGGTACAGACTCGCCGGATGTGATCTGTGAGGAACTTTCTGGCCTCCACATGGAGGTCAAGTTCGTCCAGTCTCTCAACCTTGATGCAGCCTGCGCTCAAGCGGAGCGTGATGCTGGGGCGCAGAAGTCTTGGATTGTCGCGCACAAGAAGAATGGCAAACCCTGGAAGGTCACGATGGACTCTTGTCTGTTCTTCCAGCTTTTGCGAGAAGGCATGGATTGTCTGAAGCAGAGCTAAGTTTACATACTAACAGGGGCGCGACTGCGGCAACGCGCACACGTCTACATACTTATGAATCAAAAACACGTTATAGAAATACCAGAGAATGTCGTCACGGCATTCGTCACGATGCGGCAAGAGGATGGAGCTATTCTATCTGGAGTAGCCAAGGGTGAGCCGCACTACACCGAGAGCCTTGCCTTAGCGTTCGGCACATTCGTCTCGATGATCAAAGCTCTCGAAGAGATGAACGGCCCGGAGGTACGAGTGTGCGAGGACATCCGCGAGATTGTGAAGGAGTTTTCGCTCGAGGAAGTTCGTCTCCGCTTGGGTGACGTTGCGCGTGCAACTCGCAAATTCTTGGACGAAGAAGGGGGTGAGGAATGAAACTGATGGTGACATACCTCAACGGAACCGTTTCTGAGCTTCTTGGAGTGGCTTCCGCTGTCGTCTATCACGACGATGTTGCTGGGGCGTCTGGCGAGGCTGTCAGCACGTCTGGCGAGCAGTTTTGTTTGCCGATGTTCGATGCAAAAACGAGCGAAAGCCTTTTAATGATGGCCGGAGGGGATGAGAAGAGGGGTGATGGAGTGGGGTTAGGTAAGATAGGGGGTATGGGGGAAAGAAAGGAAAGGGGCGAGGAAGCGGGGAGAGAGAAGGGGAACCCATTCATCTACAAAATGGTTTTTCACTGCTCGGACGGCACAACCTTTGCGCCTGTCTCCGTGCTCGACTTGGCCATCGACAAGTACGGCGTACAGACGACCCACGAAGAGATGGTGAAGGCTGCTCAGTGGCTGATCGGCAACCCCGGCAAGAAGCGCAAGAGGAAGGGTCTTGGCACCTTCCTCATGTCATGGTTTGAGCGAGCTGCTGAGTTCCGCGCTGAACGTCGTAAACTTAAATCTGGAAACTTACTCAATGAAGAAACAACTGACCAAGCCTGGTGACGACTTAGCTCTCCCGCAGGCACTCGAGGCTGAACGTGGAGTTGCGTCCATTGCGCTCAACAACCCGAAGACGGTGCTCAACGTCATGGCTGAGCGCGGCTTTACGAGCAACGACATGTTCGACCCGCTGAGTCGAGCGTGCGTGGACATCGTCCTTGATCTGAACACAAAGGGCGTTGCCGCGGATGCTCGGATCATTTACGAGCGACTCCGGGAACGTATCCCGAATGTCGAGTTCGCAGCCCTGACAGATCTGTGGACTGTCATGCCGATTGAGTCTGCGTTGCCAGAGTTGCTGGCGATTGTTAGCTCTACCGCCAAACGACGCACCTTGATGGTTGTCTTGCACGAGGCGATGGGCAAGATTCACAAGACGGACGTAACGACCTCGGAGTTGGTCTGCGACGTCTGCATGCAGGTTGATGCGATCCAGACCAAGCTCGCTCCGCCGAAACGGATGGACACGCAGTCACTGTTGCTCGAGGCTGTCACTCGATACGAGACCGGTGACGATCAAACGCAGCGTATCCGTACTGGGTACGAGAAACTCGACAACCTTACCCCGATCCGCTACGGAGACTTCGTTGTTATCGGGGGCGAAACCAAATCCGGCAAGACCATGTTTGCCCTCAACATCATCGCAAATCTCATCACACAAGAATGAAACTCATCAACTTAACTCCACACGACATCAAGATTGGCGACCTCGTCCTGTACGCATCCGGCGAGATTGCCCGCTGCAACGCGCAAACCATTGACGCCGGAGAGATTCAAGGCATCCCAGTCGTTGAGAACCGCATCCTCAGTGTGTCCGGTGTCCCGGCTCCGTATGATGGGGTGGCGTTTATCGTGCCGTCCATCGTGCGCCAGCAGTACCCTGAGCGGCAGGATCTGCTTTCCCCGGCCAAGTTCATTCGCGACTCGGCTGGCAAGATCACGGGATGCCTCAGCCTAGAAAAGAACGCAGCACAATGAATTACATCATCGGATTAGTTGGAAATGCCGGAGCGGGAAAGGATACCGCAGCAGAAGTGTTCTTCCGTGCCGGGTATCAACGAGCAGCTTTTGCTGATCCCATTAAGACTATTGCCGTGCAGCACTACGGGTGGAATGGCGTGAAGGACGAACGGGGGCGCAAGCTGTTGCAAGACATCGGCATGGCTGGGCGCGAGTTTGATCCAGAGGTCTGGATTCGTCACATGCGCTGGAGCAACCCCATTCGGTACGGAAAGCCGTGCGTCATTACGGACGTGCGCTTCGAGAACGAAGCCCAGTGGATTCGCCGCCAAGGGGGTAAGCTCGTGCGAATTGTGCGATCAGACATTCCTGTGATTGAGCATGTTAGCGAAACCGAGCAAAAAAACATTGCATGTCACTATGAAATCGTGAACAACGGAACCGTGCAGGATCTGCACACCACAATCGAAGACTTAATAATACAACTATGAACATTATTCATCACAACCTCCCCATGTCCGACTATCGCTCGATGGACGGACTCTCCAAGCACCAGTTTGACTGGTTTGTGCAGTCCCCAGCCTACTACGCATGGCGGCGCACACAGGACTTCAAGCCTTCCCGGGACATGATCCTCGGCACTTTGATCCACGCTCAGGCGTTGGAGAACCGCATTGAGTACGCAGTATGTCCGCCGGTGGACAGGCGCACGAAGATCGGTAAAGAGACTTGGGAGGCGTTTTGCATCGAGAATGCTGGCAAGGAAGTCGTCAACCAGGAGGAAGCCCAGCGCATCGAAGGTGCTGTCCTTTCTGCTGAGGTGCTGCTTGCACAGCTTGGATTCTGCGCTAAGACCGCGACAGATGACCAGATGGAGTGGGTGGAAGCATCGATGTTCTGGACGGACTCACGCTTTGGTACGCTCCAGTTTAAGGGGCGGCCTGATCTGATTATCCCGCCACATGGCGACGTCGATCACTGGACGATTGTTGATCTGAAGACGACCAGCGACTTCTTCAAGTTCCCGCGTAAGTTCTGGGACTTGGCATACGACCGTCAGGCTCTTTGGTACTCTTGGGGACTTCGTCAGCTTGGGAAAGAGAATGTCCGCTTTCTGTTCGCCGTTGTGGACACCGAGCAGCCACATTTCTGTCAGTTGATGGAGGCGCATGATGACGCTCTCGACGCACAGGATGAGTTGCTCGACAACGAACTCCGCGCCTTTGCTGTCATGCGCCAGTCGAACGAATGGCCTGGGCCGTCTGGTATCCGCGTGTTGAATCGTCGTTATGCCGGTTCTGTTGCGTAAATCCACCGTCATCGGCAACGTCAAGCTGCCTCGTCCGAAGATCGTGCAGACGGTCATCATGCGGGGCAGCACTGCCGAATGCCGAGCCAAGATGGAAGAGATCCGTCATCTGCCAGAAAACCAATCCAGTGACATCATTGAAGTGGTTATCGAGGTGATGAAGGATCGAGGCCAAAAGTCACATAATTCACAACAGATACATAAAGGTAATGGACAAAGGGATTTTAATCGTGTCGCTGGAGATGCCAGCGGCGCAGATCATTGACCGACTAGTTGCCAAGATTGGCAATGTGCGGCTCCGCACGCTGGCTGAGGGAGTGAAGCACCCGCATGAGATGCAAGCGGTTGCACGAGCCACACAGGTGCTGTCACGGGCAAAGATTGTCATCCGGGACGACCTGCATGACATTGCAGCAATCACGGCCACCGCTCGAGCTATGTCGAAAGCCCCGGATGGCTTGGGTGTGTTGCTGGTGGACTACATCCAGCTTGTGCGGTGCGAGCTGGGGCGCGAGTCCACCCGTGAGCGTGAGGTGGCTGAGGTGAGCCGGGCACTCCGGCTAATCGGTCTTGAGCTTGGATGCCTCGTCATCGGTATTACCCAGCTTAACGAGCAGGGGAAAGCTCGGGAGAGCCGCTCAATCCAGCAGGATGCCACCTGTATCATGGCCATCAAAATCCATGAGGAGGAAGGCAGCGAGATCCGCAAGATCAGCATTCCTTTCCAGCGCAATGGCCCTTGCGGCGTAGCAACAGACTTGCGTTTTGTTGGAAAGACTGCTTCCTTTGTCGCTCCATGAAGAAAAAATCACACATTGCCATTGTTTTGGCCGCCATCGCAGCTTTTGTTTGCACTATACTAAACCTGTTCATTGATAATGAGTAATCCACTAAATATCGCAGATCTTCGTGCCGAACTGATCCGGCATCGGCACTTTACTCGGATGGCAGAGCATGTCATCAAAGGACTTTCCACACGTTTGCGGCAGAAGCTGATTAACGACATGGACTCCATGCCTGGAGACCGGGCAGTGTTACTCGACGCTGATCTGGTAATGGCAGAAGCATACAAACTCATACAAGAAAATGAATAGTTCACAGAAAGATCGTTTAGTATTCCGCGAGAAAACGGCTCAAGACTTGGGCTGCATCCTCGGGCAACCACTTAGCTACCGTGCTGCCAAGTTTGCCGCACAGCACAAGACTCGCGACGAGCTGGTAAAGTGGCTTAACCACCCAAACACCAGAAACTGCTGGCAGATGGGCAAGAAGACTTACACCGAGCTTTGCTTGGCTTTCGGTCTTGCTGTCCCTGCCAAAGCACCCCGCACGCTCGGGGCGCAGCTCGCAAAAGCGCACCAGCGCATCGCAGAGCTTGAGCAGGAGCTTGCTCACTTCATGGAGTTGCACGGAAGAATAGCACTCCCGCCCGAGACGCGCATCACTGTGAATGGCAAGACGTTTACACTCGGAGAAATCGACAAAGAGATGACAAAATGACCACAGAAACAAAAAATAGATTAGTGCAGCAACTCAATACAAACTATAGCATCGAAAAGATATGATTATAGAATATCGCTACGGTTATCGGAATAAAGGCTATCCAAATAAATGGTTATATTTTGATCCTCATTCCACACAGGCAGAGTGTGTAGATTTTCATCCTGATATTCTATGGTTAGCTAAAAATGTACTACAAGATGAGTTCAGTATTAGATGTGAAAGCGGATCTGTAAAAAAAGCAATTTGGGAATTAGTTAAATTTAAAATTACATACGAAGAAGTAAATGAATGATTATTTAGATAAGCACGCTAAAATAATCGACCTAAAAAGACTGGAAAACAACATTGCGTTTTCTCAGATTGAGTTGGATCAGCTTGCAAGGCAGGTCTTAAACCAAACATACAATCAAAAATGACTGACAACGAAATCAACGCGGCGATTGCGGAGGCGTGTGGGTGGACGGAAATTGGTGAATGCGAAAACGGCGGATTTAGGGTGCGAGGTTTTCCGCCAGACAAATATGAAGCGCACAGAAAACCAATTCCAAAATACACCTGCGACCTCAACGCAATGCATGAGGCGGAGAAGGTGCTTAGCCTTCAGCAGGAGAAAGATTATTTCGCAAACATAAAGGAAATTGTTGGCGATAATATCTGGTACAGAACAGTTGGCAAAACTTATAGGGCCACCGCCCGCCAGCGCGCAGAGGCATTTCTGTGGGCGATTGACAAGTGGAAAGGGGCGGCAGAATGACAAACGAGCAACTTTGCAGAGAACTAGTGGAAACAGCCGCGCTTTACGGAGATGTTCCAACCCCAACTTGCAGACAAGTTTATAGGGTCTGTAATCAAGCGGCAGGAGTGTTAATGGATTTGATCTGGAAGGTTAAAAAGTACGAGCATGTCTTAAGACAGTTGGATTCTATGGACGCGCCGTGTGCTGGTGCTGTTTTGGAGGATGACTGGGGCACTCAGGAATGGTGGGCAAGGCGCACCGAGCAATCCCCGGCAATTGACAAGGAATCCTTGACGGTTGGGGGCGCAACTACCGAGGAATCCTCGGCAGATCAATTTCGTGACGCCGCGAAAATGAAAAGGGAGGTGCAGGAGTGAATATGACACCAAAAGAAGAAACGTGTTGGTACGAAGCCGGGCTGCAATGTGATGGCGTAGAGCTCGACGATTGGACTAAGGAAGCCATCGTGCGCTACGGCAGGATGTTAAACGGTGGCATGAACAAGGCTGGAGAAGCCATTCTGAAGCATACCATCAAAAACCTAGAAGCCCTTAACGAGCAACAAGCGCAGGTTATCCACGACCTGCGGATCGAGAATAGCGGTCAGGCTGCCGTCATTGAAAGGCTCCAAGAGGCCTTAAAACGTGTCGCATATTCCGATTGGCTGCCACTGCACAGATTGCGCGAAGAAGCAAAAGAGGCACTCGAATGACCGACATCCTGATGGCAGTCATCGTTGCTGCCGTGATCATTTACTATGTTGACTGATGTGGATACTACCCAAACAACTCATATCAGCCTTTGCAGCGGGTACGGAGGCATTGACCTCGGACTCCGTCGCTGCATCCCAGGCTTGCGAACAGTCGCTTATTCGGAGATCGAAGCCAGCGCAGTCGAGCTTCTTCTTGCGAGAATGGAAGGCGGGTCGCTTGATGCGGCTCCGATTTGGACTGATCTCAAGTCCTTTCCTTGGAGGTCTTTTCGAGGCAAAGTGGACATCCTCTCTGGCGGATATCCCTGCCAACCATTTAGTTCTGCAGGAAAACGAGCAGGAAAAGACGACCCTCGGCACCTCTGGCCGTGGATTGCAGATGGAATTGCTACCTTGCAGCCCAGAATCTGTTTCTTCGAGAACGTCGAGGGACACATTACCCTCGGGCTGCGTGACGTCCTCGACGACCTGGGACGAATGGGTTACCGAACGACGTGGGGCATATTCAGCGCGAGCGAAGTTGGTGCGCCCCACCAACGGAAACGGGTGTTTGTCTTGGCCGAGTCCAGTGGCATCGGAGGTGAGACAGGGCTTTCAGGATCGTTCACGGGGAATGAAGGGCAGTCAGGAGTCATTGACTACAGTAGTAATCAAGCATGGCCAAGCCAACCCGGCGAACTCCAGCACGCATGGGAGCCGCCTAGAACCGTCAGGCAAACTCAACCAGCGCTGGGTGGAGACATTACTCGGACTTCCAGTGGGCTGGACTATGGCAAGTTGTGCATCTCCGGTGACAATCGTACCGACGAGCTGCGCATGCTCGGCAACGGAGTCGTCCCCGCAACCGCAGAGCGAGCCTTCCGAGTTTTAATGCAGGAACTTTCAGCTAACCCACACCCATGACCATCAACACCACACCGCAGATCATGTCCGTCCGTCAACTGGCGGCCTATAACCCGACGACACCGCTCATCCGTGCAATTGTCCAGACAAACGACACACTGCCCAAGACGAGCCTGCCAACCGAGATTCCTGGGAGCGTACAGTCGCAGGCACGACTACTGCCACCAGGGTCGATCTACACGCAGCACGGTACGATTGCCAAGAGCACGGAACCCGGAAACCTCATCGCATACGCATAATGCTAACCAAAGAGTTTTACGCTGAGTGTCACAAGGTGGTGCTGGCCGGAATGCGTAAAGGCTGGATTGTTTTTCCACCGCTGGAGAAGCCCACGCAGAAGGAGACGGCTGCATTCCGTGTGGAAAAGCCGTGTGCCGTGTGTGGCAGCATGGTATCCATGCACTCACCTTGGCAGAAGATGTGCTATCCGTGCTCAATCATCACGGGAAGAAAGCGGGATCGAGAGCGACATCTGAAATTGAAATTGGAAAAGCAAAATCGAAATTCAAATTTCAAATTCAAAAATGAAAAAGCAAAAACCAAACGCAAAGCCAGTTAAGAAAAAGGTCTACCGATCCGCCGAGAGCCGGGCGCGTCAGCTCGCTGGTCTGAATGGCGTCAAGATCGAGGATCACGTCCACGGGTGCGAGCACATCCAGAAGATTAACGGCCAGGGTTACTGGGCGAGCGTGACCGAGGAACAACGCAAGAAGATCCTGGAGCTATACACCTCCGGGAAAACGATTGTGCAGATTGCGGAAATCACCGGGCTAAGTAAGACCGTTGTCGGGGACGTCAAACTGCGGGCACTGGATGAGGATACCCAGTTTGCAAATGATATGTTCAAAATCAATTTTCGCCGTAAGCTTCAGAGAACGGCGGAAAATGCTTTGGATCGCGTTGAGGAACTCCTCCCGGAAATGGAAGGGCGTGACGCTGTGCTGGCGTTTCACAAAGCCGCAGAGACGCTTATGGAAATGGAAGCGCAGGCAGCAGCAAACGTCAGCTCCGTGCACATGCACGTGCACACGAACGATGCGGAACTGCGTGACCAGTTCCTTTTCGCGATGAAGCCTGCCGTAGAGATTGCGGCGGCGAAAGTCCCCCAAACGGACGAAAGCCGCCCCAAGGGTGACCCAGGAGCGGCTAAGGAAGGGGAAGGCTAAACCGGGAAAGCCTCAAGATTGCGGTCGGTGTCCAACCGGCGAGCGCGAATCAATTCGAGATTGTGTTCCTCCGCCCATTTGCGGGCATCTGCTTCCGTAAAGCACCATTTGCTGGAGCCTTCCGCAGGCGGCAGAGGCTCAATCTTCCAGATTCCGTCGATGTTGATGAGGTGACAACGTATTTTCATTTTGGTTTTTTGGTTTCAAAATTAAACCGGGAAAGCCGCACCCACCAAAGCACGTGCCCAAGGCAGGATTGCCCAGCCGGGATCGAGGGCAGCGAGGAAATCCAGCCAGCTCTCATCCTCGGGCTTGTGGAAAAGCGTATAGTGTGAGCGGAAATAGTACGCCCCGAACTTTCCATCCACGGGCCAAGCTTCGATATGCAAGGGGCACTCCTTTTCATCCGCGAACCCGGCGAAGAAGTAATCTTCGGTTCGAATGACGTTAACGGTTCCGTAGTCAGTTTCGATTTTGGTTTCAATTCTCATTTGTCTGTTCTTTTAGTTTTTTGTATTTCTCGATATCTTGGCAAGCTGCTTCCCATAAAGCCTGATTGTGTGTTCCATATTTTACTTCATCGGCATACACAAACAGCATATCGGCACATTCTTCCCATTGCTTTAATTTTTCTTTTAATCTTTCAATTTCATTCATATTTGTATTTCATGTACTAGTTTTGATTTTGGTTTTTTGATTTTGATTTTCAGAACGTGCAGCAGCCGCAGCACGGTGCATCTTCGCACCGGCCACGACGATTGCGGTAGCCCGTCCAACCGGTGGACGTCACAACGCCAAACGAAACGCTGTCGCCGCGCGACGCGGCTAAAGCCTCAGTGTCGGGGTGCTCGGGGTCAAGGCAACCAGAACAGGTGACAATCCACACTGTGCGGCGGTTAACGGTAGCACGGGAGAGAGTGCCAGCTTGAGAAGGCACGGACTCAGAACAGGCGGAACAAACGGAAGGGTAACGGTTTTTCATTTTTCGATTTTTGATTTTGGATTCTGCGTATCCAAACCCGGTTTTCGGATTCGGATTTCAAAACTCAAATTTCAAATTCAATTTTCAATTTTCAAATTCAAATTTCAAAAAAGGGTTCTGGGAGCTGGAAGGCGAATCTGGATTTGGGCAAGACAAAGCAGGGCAGCACCTGGGCGTGAGGGTAGACCGAACCGGAAGCGTGAGAAAAGGGGCGTAGAATCGCCTTTGAAGCGGCGAGAATTAGGGCAGAAAGAAAGGGAACCCCCAGCAAAGAGGGTTCCCCTTTTGGCGTTCTAGGCTACAAATCCAGCTTTTCTGTAAAGTTCGTCAGCCTCTTCAGAGAGCTTTTTCACTGCTTCGTCATACTGTTCTTGCGTGTACTGGTCAGATATTAGTTTCT
>Ga0129333_10000569_pt1 | contig 30708 bp, 19 predicted proteins | sample CPB6_08_DNA_FD_94474 | JGI IMG/M metagenome (GOLD analysis project Ga0129333, IMG submission 94474) | Freshwater to marine salinity gradient microbial communities from Chesapeake Bay, USA - CPBay_Sum_0.6_0.8_DNA | ecosystem: Environmental > Aquatic > Marine > Coastal | place: USA: Chesapeake... | reverse complement strand
GTACCACTTCTTACGAAGGTGTCTAAAAACTGTTGTAGTGAATTATTGACCGATCTTACGCCCATTTTCTGTTTTTTGAGTATTTATGAAGGATATGCGATGATGACGATACCGGAACCACCGTTACCGCCAGTGTTGACGGATGCTCCTCCACCACCTGAACCAGTATTTTGAATAGCAGATGCTGCATTTGAAACTCCTCTACTTTCTCCATTTCCAGCACCAGCATAAGGTCCACCACCACCAGGTCCAGATCCACCAGTTCCGTGAGCATTTGCTATTCCTGGATTACCAGATCCACCACCTCCACCACCAGCAACCCAATAAGATCCTGATGGTCCGGGCATACCTAAACCACCACCAGTTGGACTTGGTGTTGATACTGGGTTTCTAAATGTTGCAGGAAGTTGAACACCTAAACCACCATCACCACCAGAACTTCCCGAAACTCCATTTTCTCCGGTACCGCCGGCACCACCACCGCCTCCACCACAGTGACTACCGCTCGGATGAGCACCTCCATTTCCACCATCATATCCTTGTCTTGGTGGTCCTGCAGTTCCAGAACCTCCGGATGCAGTACTATTCAGTAAAATTCCACCACCACCACCAGAACCACCAGGTCCACCATTATTAATAGGTGGATAACTACCACCTTTACCACCACCAGTAGCAGTTATTGGCACTCCAAAATATGAAGGTGTTCCTTGTATTGCGTCTATTGAATATGTATAGGTTCCTGCTCCACCAGAACCAACTTGTACTGCTACTGCATTTGGTGCTCCGGGAGATACGGTTGTGGTAGAGGTTAAATATCCTCCAGCTCCACCACCACCACCACCGCCGCCGCCGCCATTTCCACCGCCACCTCCACCAGCGACGACAACATACTCTACTGATAAAGGTGCTCCAGATGTATTAGTAAAAGTGCCTGTAGAAGTAAAGGTATGAATAGTTTGACCATTATAATAACTTATAGCACCTCCAGTTGCTTTTGCGGTTGCTGTGAGTTGTCCTATTTGATATCTTACAACTACGATACCGGAACCACCGTGGCCACCGGAACTAGTAGAAGTCGGAGTATAAGCACCACCACCACCACCAGATCCTGTATTAAATAAACCCGATGCACCTACTGCTGAACTTCCAGAACCATTTCCACCAATACCATTTCCACCAAGACCACCAGAGTTTGCACCACCAGGAGCTCTACTATCTCCTCCTCCACCACCACCAGCAGCGTAATGAGTTGTTATACCACTAATATTGGAGGGATAACCAGAAGCACCAGGTCCAGCGTTACCAGGAATAGTTACTGATGTTCCAGGTGTTCCTGTTGGATTTGCTCCACCTCCACCTCCACCTAAACCATATGCACCAGCTGGTTCACTTCTTCCTGTTCCACCATCACTCTTATATGCAGTAAATCCACCAGAAGGTGCTTGTGTTCCAGGACCAGGAGGTCCAGTATATGGAGATGGAAAATAACCGCCCCCACCGCCACCAGATCCACCTGCACCACCTGCTCCGGGAGCAGAAGGTGAACCGGCACCACCACCACTTGCAGTTATTGTGGTTGGACCCGGAAAGGTCATTGTTGTATTAGAACCTGCAGGACTAATAGTTTGACTTGTTGCTCCAACCCCTCCAGCACCAACAACAATTGGATATGATGCTCCAGCACTGAATGATTGTGAAGGATTATACATTAATCCTCCACCTCCTCCACCACCACCTTGACTATATCCTCCACCGCCCCCGCCAGCAACTAAAAGAATTTCACCATTAGATCCATAATTACCAACAGAACTTACTGTAAAAGTTCCTGATGAAGTAAAAATGTGGGCTCTATAAATCGCACCAGGACCAGGATCAGTGTAATCACTAATTATACCTCCAGTTGCTGATAATCCTGATGCAACATAAGGAACAGAAGCATCCGTTCCCGTCTTGGAAAGATAGTCTATAAATGATGCTATTGGATTATTTAAGGAACGAAGAGACATCTTATAGCGTTTTTTGAATATTTATGATTTTCTAATGATAAATCTACCAGGTTGTCCATTACCTGGTGTTGAATCAAGTCCATTACCAGCGTTTCCTCTATCAGGAGATGAATTATTTGCTGCCAGATAACTGGTTGCTTGTGTTAATACTGGTGAAGAAATATATGTTGGATTTGCGTATCCAGATCCACCAGCTCCAGAACCATAATCACCAGCACCAGTTCCACCACCGCCACCACCGCCACCATAATATCCTCCTCCACCACCGTTAGCGCCAGGTGTTGTTCCTCCTTTTCCACCAGTTAATGCAGATCCAGCAGTTCCAGTTGATCCACCACCAATACCACCAGCTCCTCCGGCACTTTGAGTTCCACCACCTGCTGTACCAAATCCACCGCCATTTTGTCCGGTTGTACCTCCTCCGCCGCCGCCATTTCCATTACCATAACATCCACCACCAGCACCAGCAATTAAAATGGAATTTGCTTGAGAAACAGAAGATATGAACAATCCTGAAAATCCACCACCAGTTCCTCCAAGTGGATTATTATTAGATCCTCCACCACCATAAGGAATAGGAGCGTTTCCAGGAGCATACGTTGGAGCAGTTCCTCCACCTGATCCAACAACAACATAATATGTTGTTCCAGATTGCAAAGTCATTGTACCCTCTGCGTATCCACCTCCACCACTTTGCTGGTTAATATACGCATTTTGCCCACCTGCACCCCAAGTTTTTAATAAAACTGATGCTGGATTATCAATTGTTACTGTATAGGGTCCTGCTACAGCAAAATTAAAATCTGTTGTTGCTAAATTTATTGTTGTAGTTGTTGTATCTGGTTTTGTAACCGTTAAAACAGTAGAAACTACATACGGATTTGCAGCCCTATTCCCACTTCTACCGAACCTACTTCTAAAAAGTGCTCCTGGATTTCCAAAGGATTGAACGCCCATAATTAGATATCAGTATCGCCATTGATTAGGAAATTAACAGCAGATCCAATACCAGTACCACCAGTATCAGGTGCATTGACTTCTACAACTAACTTGTCTGAACCAGTCATTACTATTGGATAGTTTGTTTCAAAGAATGTTGTTTCGCTAGGTGCTAAATCAACTCTTAAAATTCTATAAGCAGTTTGTGCAGCACCAGAAACAGCAACACTAGTTGGGTAAAGATATAAAGAAGTTCTTGCAGTTCCAAGACCGGTGTTATGCATTACAACACTACGAATGTAAGTCGTGGATGCAATACCAACACCACCAGCAGTTTGAGTAACACCTACGGTTAAAATTCCTACCGTATTGATGCCAGTGACTGTAGTTACGTTAAGTAATTCTGTCTTGCGAAGTGTCATTTTTCCGTCCTTTTTGTTATTTAGAAGAAGAGATTGGAAGTGATGTCAAGAGATGTAACACCTCCACTACCACTACCACCAGCAATGCTAATATTTACTGTCGTTCCATTGACGGCAAAAGTATTACCAGTACCGATAAAGTTAAGTTGTGTAATACCAACACCAATTGCAGTTCCCGCAGACTGAATACCAATTGATGCTACAAAAGTTGTACTTACACCAGTTAAACCAGATCCAGAACCACTAAAACTTGATGCGGTAACAACACCAGTTCGGGCATTGATACCAGAAGAATTGATCGTAACAGCAGAACCTACTGTAGCGGAAGTTGATGCTGTTAAAATTCCAACGTTTGCTATATTCCTACTGTCATCAATAACAGTAGTCCCTGCTATCTTAATAGCCATCTTCGTGTTACCACTCGGCGTTTTTTACTATTTATTGTTTTTGAGTTCTTCTACTTCCGCTTTCAATTCCTTGATTGCTTCAATCAGAACACCAATAATACCATTATAATTGACAGTCTTTGGATCATTGCCGTGAACCAGTTCTGGAAGAACCTGTTCTAGTTCTTGTGCAATAACACCATAAGAAGGAAGTCCACTTTCTTTCCAATCAAACTTAACACCACGAAGTTGCTCTACCTTAAGTAGTGCATTATTAACTGTTGTGACGTTTTCTTTGTAATTTTGGTCAGACAGTGCATCAAAATCTTGTGCGGTTGCAACACCAGTGACATTAATACCACTTGGGTTGATATTCAGTATTGATGAACCAGTAGATACAAGAGTAAACTGTCCTGCTCCTGGAGAGAAGAATCCAGTTTGAGAGTCTCCAACAAAATACATTGATGGAGATGTTGCAGATCCTGGCAAGAAAGAAATGGTTGCATCAGTTATTGAAGTAATTATACCAACATTAAAAGGTGCAGCATCAACCCATTGAGCACTGTTTTCATCTTGATAATAGATGAATAATCTGCCCAAATTGCTGTTATACCAAAGATTTCCAGAAGTTACAATTCCAGGAAAAGCATCCCCAGGAGTAGAACCAACTCCAATACTTGCACTTCCACCACCACCTTGGAAGTAGATAGTTGCAATTCCTACAGAATTATTATAGAAAACTGAAGAAAGTCCAGGACCTCTTAAGTCAAGAAAAGAAACGCCATAACCAATAATTTCATTTTCGGTTCTTATACCAATCGTTGCAGTAAGATTTCTTGCATTTCCTGTTAAGTATGAACCATCACCATAGTAAGTAACAATACCTGATGATGCAGTAACAATTCCAGAATAAATTTGAACTGTTCCTAATGTGCTAATACCAGTAACGGTTAAGTCGGTAAAGGTATTTGGACCATTTGCAATTGCTGCTTCAATTGTTGCTGTCGTTGTTGCATCAAGAGAAGCAATGTTCTGCAACTGCCTTGAATTACTAATAACTTGAGTGCCATCAACGTAGTATGCAGATGCAGTTGCAACACCAGAAGAATTTAACTGATTTGTAAACAGGGTTCCAGTAACTGTTGCACCAAGACCCGTGGTTTCAAACTTTTTAGAATTGTCATAATAAAGAGCAACAGATCCATTTGGAGTAAATGTTGCAAGATTTTCATCTACTGCAGCATTTGTAATGGATATAGAACTTCCACCAATGTATAATCCACCAGTTCCACTATCTAAAATATAACTTTGACTTCCCGTATGATACAGTTGTAAATCATTTCCATCTCCAAGATTGAGATAATGATTATCAAGAATATGTACTGTATTTTCAAATGTTGAAATGCCAGAAACATTTAACTGGTTTGTAAATAATGTTCCTGTAACTGTTGCGCCAAGACTTATAGTTTCAAACTTCTTTGTATTATCATAATACAGTTCTACTGAACCATCTTGATTTGCAACGAATGCATTTTCTGTGATATTAGTACGGATATTGATGCTTCCGCCATTGCTTTGAACATACAGGTTTCCAGAACCTTGTTCTTGAATATAACTATTAGATCCATCATGATAGATGTTTAGATCAGCACCAGTTCCAAAATAAAGTGATTGATTGTCAAGGAATTGTGCATAGTTTGCAAAGGTTGTGATACCTGCAACATAAACACTACCATTAAATGTTGATACTCCCACAAAGGTAGAAACACCAACAACTCTTAATCCATCTTCAATATCAACATAATCATTAAAAGTGGAGAGTCCTACAAAAGTTGAAACTCCAGTTACTCTTAAATATGCTGTAGTTGTTAAACCAGTAACACCAAGAGTTCCTATAGTTGCAATTCCAGATACCTGTAGATCTTGAATTATTGCATCGTCAAATGTAATATCATCAACATTAATATCACCAGTAATTTTTACATCACCATAAACATATAGTGCTGTTTGCCCTGTGCTAACTGGTGAACGAACTTCTAAAAGATATTGTGGATTTGTGGTTCCGATACCAACCAAACTTGTAGAGATACCGTTGGATACCGCTAATGCAGTGAAGACTTCTCCAGTAGATCCTGCAGCACCAACTCTAAAGGTTGTAGCACCAATACCACCAAGAACTTGAAGTTCTAAATTTGCAACTGTAGTTCCGATACCAATTTTATTAGTATCGGCATCAGCAACAATTAAATTATTGTTGACCTCTAAACCGTTCTTAATTACAAAATTCTTATTGACTGCCATTCGGGTTCACTCTCCCCCGCGATAGAATTTTAAGTATTTATGCGAGTTGAATGATAGCGTATCCTGTTGCGCTTGTATTTCCACCAAGAGTTGAGGATACAATTGTTGCATCACCACTAGAATATCCACTTCCTCCTCCGCCGCCAGAATTTAATCCTCCTGCACCATTACCACCTATAGCACCTTGTCCACCACCACCGCCATTGGAGGAACTTCCATTACCACCATTAGTTCTATAAGATAATCCAGATTTAAATCCTCTAATCAAAGTTGCAGTACCTGTAATAATATTTCCTGATGCGTCTCTAAATTGAGAACTTCCAATATCATCGCAAGGAGAATATCTTGAAGTGAAATAAGAATCTCCAATTGTGCAAGAAGATAATCTACCTCCAGTAGGTGCAGTTGTGCTTTGAGTTGTAGAACTTCCTCCGGCAAAAAATCCTGCTAAAGATAAAGATCCTGTAGATACATTTGCACCACCTGATCCACCATAAGATCCAAAACCATTTTCACCAGCAATACCTATTCCACCACCATCACCACCTCTACCAGCTGATCCAGCACCTCCGCCACCACCACAACAAGCAATTACTTTTGCTCTGTCATAGAAGAACGCTCCAACACCACCACCAAAATTACCACCAGGACCAGTAGAACCAGTAACACCGAGAATAATGTTATATTCTCTATTTCTTACAAGTCTATATTGGAAGACACCAACGCCACCATATCCTCCACGATTACTTCCATTACTAAGACCAGCAGACCCAGCAAGAGTTATTCTTACAATCACATCTCTTTCTGTTGGAGAGATAATGATATTTTTCATATTATTGCTAGGATCTCCATAGAAAATTATAGAATCACTGAACAGGTTTTGGTCTCCTGTTCTAATCAAAGAAGTTCTATGTTCTTCAAAATAAACAATTGATCTGGATGAAACTACGTTATAGTTAACAACATTTGAAAGAATTGGTGTATTACAAGCAACTGAATGACTTACAATACATCTGACTGTGCTTAATCCAATTGCATTTGAAGAAAGTGAAAGTGTCTTTGTTCTTGATCCAGAAACTGTTCTTGTCCTTTGAGTGGTAACAAGTGTTCCAATAGCAGTTGCAGATTTATATTGCAAATTAATATAACCATCTCCACTATTTGTAGTGCTGCTTCCCGAAGTAAGAGTTGCAATATTTGAATTATAACGACTTTCTCCTCCGCCACCACCGGAACCTCCAGATCTATTATCTTGACCAGATCCTCCTCCTCCGCCACCGGTAGCACCACCACCACCGCCGCCTCCGCCAGCGCCATCTCCACCTGCATCAGCGCCAGATCCTCCACCTGAAATAGAGAAAGGTCCGGGTGATGATGACCAATCTCCCCCAGATCCTCCACCAGAACCACTGGCATTATTTGAAGCTCCGCCGCCTCCACCGCCGGCACCTGCTACAATAACATAATTAGAAACCGAAGAATCATAAACACCAGAAGCGCCACCGCCTCCGCCGCCACCGCCAGACCATCCACCAGGACCTGCACCTCCACCTCTACCTCCAGCAGCAACACTGCTTCCACCGGGAGGTCCAAAAACAGGGAAATTTCCACTTCCCCCATTAGAACCACTATCACCACAGCGTAATGATAATGTTCTACCGCCAGGGGTTAAAATAAAGGATCCAACTCTTCCAGATCCTCCACCACCAGGAGCTCCTCCAGGATCATTACCACCACTCCCACCTTTTGCTGCCGCCACGGTTAAATTAATATCAAATGCATCACTTGCCAAGTCAACAGAAGCATCATTTGAAAAAGTTTGATTATATTGATTAACTTGAGACTCAATTACATATGTTTTATCTTCAAGATTTGCTCCATCAAGAGTCCATTGATAAGAGAATGATCCACCTTGACTAGAATCTGTAATAGAAGTATCTACTGAAAATGTAACATTTCCATTTTCTCCAACTAATTGAGAAGTTGGTTGTGATGTAATAGAAATATTAGGAAGAACAGTTACTCTTGCAGATTGTGAGTTTAAAGGATCGTTAATAGCATTTCCAACAAAAGTTCCTCCAGTACTAACAGAAGCAAGATAATCTGCTTGCAAATAGAACTGACGGCCGTGATCTTGTGGTGTTCTTACATTTGAAATAGTAAGAACTGTGGTTGCTGTTCCAGTAATATTAGTAGAATCTGATAATGCCCCAACACCAACTTCATACCAACGATAGGTTACAATTCCTGGATTTGATACATCTGGAACTTGAGAACCTTCAAAATATGCTGTTGCAAGACCAGTAAAACTTATAGTGTTTCCACTACAAGTGGTAATAGAAACTGGTTGAGTAAGTCCTGCTCCAACAAACGTCAGAATAGGACCATTGATAATTGCCTTTGTTGCGATTGAATTGTGAAATTGAATTCCAATCATACGAAGTTTTGTCCTCCGACTACGCCATAGAATGATGATCCACTATCAAATGTCTTGAATGAGTAAATATCTGCTCTACTTGCAGTCGTTGTAATTCCTGGAACAACACCACCCGCTCCCCAGTAAACTGGAATGTTTCCGCCAGAACTATTCTTGAAGGTATCAAGACCAACAACAGAACGGTTTCCAACAGAGTCTTGTGCAATCTTAATAGTAAATGCAGTTGATCCAGACGGTGGATTTGCAATTCTAATTTCGGTTACACTTGAAGTCAGTTCCAAAGTGAATGTTTGTGCTTTTGCAAGATCAACGATGACCAAACCAGAAGAAATTGATAATGCTTCAACTGCTTCAGAATATGTCTTAAATCTGGTATGACCCTCAACGTCAAACTTGGATCTTGGAGCAGATGTCCCGATTCCAACCAATCCTGCAGAAGTAGTTGTAATAACCGTTCCTGCGGTTCCGACACTCAATGTTGAAGTTGTTACAATTCCAGCATTAATATGTCCAGTTCCGCCATTCAAATTATAAGTTGAAACTGTGAGTGCTCCGCCAACTAACAGATTATTAGTGGTTACGAATCCAATAAATGTTGATGAACCATTAACATAGAGTGCTGTAGATGCAACTCCAACTGCACCAACTTCAAGATTAAATCTTGGAACAGAAGTTCCAATACCAACTAAACCAAGATACGTATTGTATGTAATTGATACGCCAGTACCACTTACAGTGTTTGACCACCCACTCGCAGTAATATTCAAATTCGTAAGTCCATTACCATCACCAACAAATTTATTGGCAGTTATGATACCAGACGATGCATTTAAGTTACCACCAAGTGTCAGATCACTTGTGATATTGGTCTTGCCAACTACATTCAATTTAAATTGATTTGCAGTTGTACCAATGCCAACTCCTGCTTCATCTACACAGAAAGCAGTTGATCCAGATCCAACTTTAAATGTACACTCACCTGGAGTTGTTGTAGCAATGCCTACTTTGTCAAAGACACTTATATTAGAATCTCTTTCCAGACTGATATTTCCAACTCTCTTCCAGTTGTTTCCTCTAGTGTAAACCCAGCCAAGATGTTCACCGAGATCTGGGTTTGCGTTCCAAGTTATATCACCAGGGTTTCCTGCAAGGATTGGTGTAGAAATTCCAACGGTTTGTTTTCTTGAAACAGTCGCATCTCCTTGTAAGAAAATTGAATTTGCTTCAATACCTTTATCAGATGTTGATGTTACTTTGTTGTTAAAGATAACAGGTCCATCGAGTTCTGATACAAGATTTGCATCAGGACCACCCTCCACACGAAGAGATCTGCTGATTGATACTTCAAGTGGAGTGAGAACATCAAATCCGATATTAATTCCACCAGTAACAACGTCTTCGCCAACAACAGATGGCACTGGACTATCAAATACTTCTTCTTGACCAGTGGCAGAACTTACCTTTTTATTGCCAATGTAGAAGTCTCCATCATTATTCATTCCAGTGAAGACGTTAATTCCTCCACCTTTTTTAGTTGACTGTGACAGAAGTTCTTCCGAAGGAGAAATAGTTCTATCTTGTCTTTCTGGAAGTGCGGTTGAGTAGTTTCCAGGACCAAATCCAACGTATTCAAATGTATGACCAGAAGCTCTCATGATTGAGTTTCTTCTGAATTCAATAGGACGGCACTTGATCTTTCTAACTACGGACCCAATTGTATGAACATCTGGTTTCGTTGCAAGAGCACCTCTGAATACTGTGATTGGGTTAGCAGCAACTCCAGGATTACCATCTACACTACTTGTAGATACAGTTGATTTTACTTTTACAATTTCACTATCAATTTGAAGATAATCGCCAATACGAATATCTAGATTTTCAATATTTGCAATATCAATCGTTGTTGTATTTGCACTTAAAATATCAGCAGAAATTGTCGTTGTAATTCCTGCATATTCAACAATAGATCTTCCTCCAAGGTTTTCATTATCATCATTTACAGTTCCGCCCTGTGAGGTATAATCTGGTCTAAAGATATAGATAGTTCCTGTTGTGGCAGGAGAATTTGTTGCAATTCCAATATTGATATTGATTGAGGTTAAACTATTAACCTTCTTAACAATGAATTCGGAATTATAGAAAGAACTATCTGCACCAAAAAGACGAACTTTGTTATCAACTCTAAATCCATGTGCTAGAGATGTGGTGACTGTTCCAATTCCAGTAGTATTATCATAAACTAAAGAAGAAACTGAAAGAGACTTACCATTTAATATTAAGTTTGCGCCACTAACAGATGATCCGGATAAAACTGTTGTGTCTCCAATTCCAAGAGTGCTGATAGGAGTAACTTCTATTTGTTTATCATTGCCGGTAGAAATACCAGCAACTCTATAAGAAGTATTATACCTTTCATTTGAATTTGGAGTCACTCTATGTAAAGTGATAATATCTCCGACGTTATTATAAATTTGAGTAACACTTACAATACCAGCAGAGTATCCAGTTGTTGTTGCAATACCAACAACATTTAACTGATCTCCAACACTGTAAGCACTACCACCGTCCATGATCTGGACATCATTAATATTTCCTACAGAATTAACATAAATTCTTGCTGTAGCGTGTTTTCCAGTTGTAGTTCCTACACCAACAGATACTAATTTTGCATTATAGAAGTAATCAGCACTTCCACTACCGTCACCATAACCAGTTCCACTATTTGCAATGGATACTTTTGTAATTCTGTTTAAACCATGATCTATAGATGTATAGATGGTATGTGCGGTTCCAGTTGGATTTGATGCAATTGCTGTTATACCAATACCGATTCCATAATCAATCAGTTGAGACTCTAGTGTTTCTTTAGTTAAACTTAATCTCAAATCATTGGTTACGACTCTTCCAATTGGATCTGGAAGTGCGAAAGATTTTGTCTCTTTTGGATCTGACTCTGGATTGTCTCTATTCGTTTGTGGATAGAGATTTTGAATGTTTTGAGAATATCTTTCTGTCGTAAAAGGAGATATTGTAGGTGAATTTGATGAATTGAAAAGAACTAATTGATAAATTCCAGATTGTTTTCCTGGAATATACTTTTGAATTTCTTGTGATCTATAAATCTGATAAATTCCAGGAGAATCTTTTTCGGATACGTATGGGAGACTTGGTGTTCTATCAGAAGTGTTATTTAAGAAAGTTCCTGGACTTGATGTTTTGGAAACTGTAAATTCCTTTGCACTAGAAATTCCAACTACAGTATAAGTACCATTATATCCCGAGTTAGCAGTTCCCACTGTATTTGTGGTGCTCTTAATGTTTGAGAGTTTGATTCTCGCACCAACTTTGAGATTATGTGGAAGTTCAGTTGTAATATATGAGAGATTTGATTCCCATCTTGCATTTGCAATAATTCTAAAGTTTCTTAATTCATTTTCATCACTTAAAGTTGCAGTTGTTTCTGAAAAATATTTTGAAACTTCAGAAGTGGTGATTCCAATATTTGTATTTGAATTCTGAATGATATATCCATCAATTGGCGGTCTGGCAGATGTAATACCAGATCCCGCAGGAATCACATAACGAACTCTATAAACAGTATCAATTAAGTTTCTTGTATCAGGTTTTCTTGTGATAAAAGTTCTAGGTGTTGCACTGCCAAGAACCGTTGATCCCAAAGAAACAACCGTTGGATAAATGCTATTATCAGTTGTAGCAGTACCAACATTTAAATACCAACCACCAACTTGATTTGGTGTTCCATTTATCGTATAGGTATTGGAATCAAATTGAATTGGGTGTCCAATGTCTCCAGAGTTTTTATCAGAAACTCTACTTACAATATGAAGTATTCCGCCCAGATCATTGATGGGAGTTGCTTCTAATTCTGTTGCTTTATTTAAAGTTTGAGCTATCTTAATTTGATTTGCACTCAATCCAGTTGTAATTGCATAATAAAGTCTATTATTTTCCAATCCACCTGGAAGATTTCCATCTTCACTAATGATGCGGATTGATTCGCCATTAATTAGTGAATGGTTTTCTGTGAGAGTTATTGTATTGGAAGTAACACTATTAATACCAGCCGATCTACCAACATTATAACTTTTTTCTCCAGTAATTTGATTTGCACCTGTGCTTGTATTCGGCATAATAATTCTTGCCGAATATTGAGTTGTAACTCCCGATTGAGAAATCAGGACGTTAATAGAATCATTTACTTTTGCACCAATTCTATAACCTTCAATAACATTATCTGGTGAAAGATCTTGATTAATTTGATTATAAAGATACAATCTATTAGCACTTGCAATTCCTACCGTTCTTGCTACGTCAAGAGCATTAAATTCAACGGTAACTTCTGGAGACTCAATGTGTCTCGGTGGAATTATATGAGAAATGTATCCAACATCATCTCTTGGAAATGCATTTTCTCTATATCCAGATGCAACAAGAGATTTTGCTCCAAAGTTTGAGTTGGAGTTGGTGATGGACATATCTCCACCACTTTCAACAGAGAAGTGTTCTGCATATCCAATCGCAAACACAGAAACATTTTGAATAAATGCATCATTTGATGCTTTAATGTGATAGTTTCTATATGAAGGTTTGAATATAGCTCTTGAATCTGTATTGATATTTTCGTTTCCAGCAAAAGTTACATCTTGATATTCGCCATCACTTTCGCTATATTTGATGAATGCATTTTTATCTTTTTGCAGTCCAATTCCAGTAAATTGTGCAACAACCATGGATTTAAATCCACCAGCTTTGCTTCCATCTGCATGTAATCCACACATACCAAAGACAGATCTCATTGATATGTTAAAGATATATGGAGAAGCAGATGTTACCGTGTCAACATTCAATTGAAGTGTTGATCCAGTAATAGAAGGAAGAGGATTTGCTGGTGGTGTGGAAACTTTATATTGAATTCTTGTTGGACTTAATACATCGGTTACAACAAACTGTCCATTATAACCAGTTGCAGACACATTGCTAACTTGGAAAGCAGTATCAACTGAAAGACCATTAAGTTCTTGATCTAAATCTACGGTAATAGTGTTAGAAGAAATTGTTCCATCACCAGCTTTGATGCTACTGATGCCTACAGAACCGCCAGTAGGACCAACAATACGATATTCATCAATCTTTGGTTGAATATCAAGATTAGATGAAGGATAATCTGGTTGAATCTCTCTACCAGAAGAGGGACCATAAACAATACCAACTTTTTCATAATACATGTCAAGGTCAGTTCTTCCAAGATCTCCCAACGAAGGATTGAAGGTATCATTAATTACAACATTATTCACACCATCTGCATATTCAAATGCAGTTAATTTGTGATGAGAAAAATTAGGAACAAATGTATTTGTGGTGTAGTCTTTATAACATAATCCATTTGGATCTGCATCAAGAATTGTAAACTGCCATAAGTAACACGTTCCAGTTACTCTGAATATTGCAGATCTTTCAATTGTATCAAGTTCTGGATTTGGGATGTATTTTGGTCTAACTTTTGTTTTTCTTAAATCAAGACCAACAATTGATGTACCTCTTGGAAGAATAACACCACCATAAATGCTGTTTAACTTATACAGGGAATTATCTGGGTTGTTTAAATCAAAACTTGTTGTTAAATCCCATTGAGGCATATTTGAGGAAGTTGTCCCATTCCTCAATTTAAAAGTACTTGATCCAGTTGGAATCCACCCTGGACGGTTATCTACAATATGATCACCTGGATAAAGTAAAATAGTTGTTTTTGAAAATCTATCGTTATCTAAACCACTTTGATATGAAAATCTTGCCGCTTCAATAAGTGCTCTTTGAATGGTTTTAAAAGGACGGGCAAGTGAATTTCCCTGATTTTCAATACTATCAGTAGCATCTAAATCATTTGGATTTACATATAGGATATTTCCACGCGCATTCTTAAGGAAATTATCTAAACGACTGAGGGGCATCTTATTTGCACGATAAGTTCTGTTATGGATTATTTATCATACAACAAAACCTCCCGAAGGAGGTTTTGCGAGCACTAATTAGCGTTCCTTCACACGGACTTATTTATTTTACCACTTCTCCTCTTTCCATGTCAACCTTTGTTTAAGGTCTTTTTGAAATACCATAAGATACCGATGTTTACGAGACCTATTCCGCCACTCACCATCAATACCCCTAATACTACCTCTGGAATGTTTAGTGCCATCAGCATAATAAAAATCTTTTTTGGGATCTGTTAAACCGTAGTATTGAAAATTACAAGCTCGGTATATAGTTCCAGTGTGGTGATCAGAGTCAGCGTAACTAAGAATAGCAGAAACTGTGGCATCTTTCCTAAACCTCCTAATGCAACGACTTACAAACCAAGATGTAATATTATATTCTTCTTTCTGAACGTCTGGATGAACACACAATCTTGAGAGTTCATAAAGACCCTCTTGTTCATCTCTCTGGAGTCCAAATGCTCCTACTGCAATTTCTGGGACTGGGAGACCAGTAAAAATGCAAGCACCAAGACACCCGCCAATATTAAGGATATCTGTGAATGATCTGCGAAAAAGTCCATAGTTGAAACCTGATTTAAAATCTTTGGATTCATCTTTAAGATAATGATGAGTATAAAGAAGATCTTTAATTTCTTCTTTACTTACCCTATCTATGTAAAAATCAGATTTCATTTAAGTATTTTTACTCACTATGTTTTGATTCCATCATATATTCTACCGTATTTGCTACATCATTCATAGCATCTCTTAAATTTGGCCTCTGTCCCGATTCTTGTCTTATCACTGGACGTGAATCTTCAGTGAGAGTCCAACGCCATTGATTCATATCTTTACAATACCACAAATTAATTTTCATTTTTGAAATATTCAAGTTTAATCCAATTTATAAGAGCATTAAGCTCCATCATAAAAGAATCATTGAGTTGAACATCAGTTACACCAAGTTCTTTAAATGCTTCTTCTTTTCTCAAAGCATCATCACGGTAATATTCTAATGCTTCAATAGCAAGTTGCCTATCTCTTTGCGAAATTAATGACATTTGGAGTTTTATAGAACTCAAGAGCCCCCGACAAGAGTCGAACTTGCGACAAACGGTTTACAAAACCGTTGCTCTACCACTGAGCTACAAGGGCAAATTAATCAACAGGCAACATTTCTGGATTTTCCAGTTCAACATCAAACAACATTGGATGACATTGCTCATCAATCAAATAAAATGATGTTCGGTACAAATCTTCTGGTTCGTACCTTAATTGTTGGTCTGCTAAATGAATTAATTCCAAATCCTGCATTGCATAATCTGGAAGTTCATCAAAAGTAAATGGAATGTGATTTATAAAGTACATTAGAACGATTTGAGTTCCTTTATTGTACCAACAGTATGCGGCATCAATTCTGTACTTCATAGGATTATCTCCTACTTTTGTATATTTAGAGTATAAACTCTAATACCCGTGGACAGATTCGAACTGTCGCTTGAACGATTTTAAGTCGTTTGCCTCTTCCGCTGGGCTACACGGGCATAAAAATCACGTTTGATACGTGATAGGATTATACTTGAGATACTCCCAGAAAGTCAACTTCATTTCTTTTTGTGACATTCCACAATGTTTTGCTGCTTGTGGTAAATTCCATTTTGCAGCAAAAAGTGCATCATTTGCCTCTTTTACATTTTCTGGGGTTGTTTTAACGGGAACTTCGTACAATGTTCTTGGGTCTATTTTGTGAAAATTCATACCTTTTCAAAAAAGTATCGTGTGAGAAAATTTGCCGGGATTTTTTTCCCCCAAAAATGGAATCAAAAGTTGATTTTGGTATCAGAGAGGACTTGAATAAACCAGAGTGTCTTCGTCAAGAGTTGTACGAACAAATTGTAACACGTTCATAAACTCTTCAACCGTTTCGCAGGACACTTGCTTCTCTGTCCCCTCACTCGAATAAAGATAGACCGTTCGCTTAATTGGATCAACCACACATCGTGTCAGGTACTCCTGGTTGTCATCAGATGATTGTGTTTCTGCCAGAGGTTGGTCTTGCATTGGGTAGTTTCGTGATTACCTTCTTATGATAGCACGGGGTCACTCGCTTGTCAAGGGTTGTTCAGGAACCAATTTTGGAACATCACGACGCTCTCCAATCACCAAATAATAGCAGTGAATGGGAATACCACTTTTTGATTGCAACCAAACACGATTTTGACCAACCCTTTTAATAATAATATCTTGATGTGCTCCGATTGGTGTGATGTGAACTGAAATTGTTCTCTCATCAACCAATTCCGACCAATAATTTGGCAAATTGATTTCGGTTTTTCCAGTAATTCTACCGCGATAGAACACCGCATTTTCTGGTCCGCAAAGATTTTCGTAGTTTAAACTATAACCTTGATTGGTTGGATGTTGAATTTTCATTTTAGGTTCCTACTCCTACTCCATCAATAAGAGAACTAAAGTTTGTTAATGTTGATGATCTTGTTGTGTATGTTCCTTGTCTTGCTATAGCATCCCCAAGAAGTTGTCTTTCACTCCAGATTCTAATATTTAAATCGGACATATCTTCTCTCAAAAAGTTTGCAGCTGTCAATCTATCCTGAACTACAGATTCTGTAAGTCCACCTACAGAAGTTGAAGAAACATTAATCGCAGCGGTCAAAAAATCATTAGTTGCAGAAGAACAAGATGGAAGTTCCTTTAATCCTGCAGAACCACCTGTGCTACTGGTCGAAAATGGAAGTGAAAATGTTTGCGGACGTGGTTGTCCCATTCGTGCTCCTCTCATAATAACTGTCTCGCCTTCTTTTGCAAGTCTATAATCATTTTGACCACTTCCAGTATAAATCACAGGAGCATATCTAAATCCTAGTTTATGGTAAACTTTTCCTGCTCCAAGAACAGGTTCTCTAACTCTATTTTGTTCAATTTGAGTATCAATAGAAGTAGCACTAGTTGCATCAATCGGAATATCTGGATCAACTTCACCTTCCATAAATTGATTCCAAGTAGTAGATCCAGAGGAAGATCCAGAACGATCAAACTCAAGGCGAACTCCTTTTCCAATATCATTGGTTTCCATTGGACATTTTATTCTTTGTGGTGTGTATGGATTTGTAGAACTTCCAATGGCAAGATTTCCTAATGTTGCCGGATCTACTAAAACAGTAAAAGTTACGTAATTACCAGTCTCTTCTGGAGCATATACTTGTCCAACAGTTGTATCATCTAATATGATCTTTGGAACATTAACATTTTGAAGTCCAACGGCATTAGAAGTTGTATTAATACCAGCCAAGTTTGCAGTAGTTACTCCAATACCTGTAATAACATAAGCATCAGTATTGAAAACAAGTGGTTTATTACAAGTCAATAACTGTCCTGGTCTTATTTCATTCAAACCGCCTGTATTAACAGGTGACATAGCAATAACAACATTAGTTCCTATACCACAAGTACCAATAAAAGATGTTACAAATGTATCTCCAATATCTTTCGTGTATGGTTCATCATACATTTTGATACCAAAAAGATTTACTGGCTCAAATCCAAATAAAGAAGTCAATGGAACAGACTCATGTTGAAGAGATCCATCTCTATAAACAACGTATTCAACTGTAGTAGTGCTTACTCCCACAAATGTTGATGCTGCACTTACATTAACTCCTCCTCCTGAACGCCCTCCATAAAATGCAGGTCCACGCGGAGGTGGTTCTCTACCAACAGAAACATAACCTGTCGGATTAATTCTATAACACTCATAAATATATGAATATTCTGATTCCGTTACACTGCCTCCCCCTTTAGAAGAAGAACCAACAGATCTAGTTTCTTCTTGTATTTCTATAAGTCTCCAAAATAAATCTGTGTAACATCCAGAGTTAATTCTTGCTTGATATGCATCATTGACAGCATTAATTGTGTCATTAGTAGAATTGATTGTAGATAAGAGAGATCTATCAAGATTTTGTATGGCACTCATATAAACATTCTTCGCATCATCTAAAACGATAATTCTTTCAGTATGTACACTTTGTTGAGTGATAGATGTTGCAAGTCTATCTGTTAAAAAAGATTCAATTTTTTGAGAAGTAGTTGAACCATCTTTAAGATTCTTGCCGTAGTTAGTAAGTTCATCAAGTGTTGGCGTCGTGGCATTAACATCCGCATCGTCTGCTGCAGCTGCTAACGTAGCATTAATTTGATCTGTTAGTGTTGATATGCCTGCTGTGCTAATCGACATAATTTAATATGGATCTGTTCATATGTGTAATATTTATTAGAACATTCTCCAAGTAGAAGGATCAATCATACTAAATTCAGACTTTTCATATCCTTCTTTTAAAGATAACATAATATCTCCAGCAATTCCAATTCTATTGATAGTTCTTGGGACAAGATTGAGAGTAGAATGAAGCAGAGAACTTGGAAATAAAATCACAGTTCCTTCTATTGGACTTACTGTATATTGATTACAGTTATACTTATTATAACTTGTAATTAAATTATTGTCACTATTAATTGTTTTCTCAAACATAAATCCAGAAACTTCATTTGGATTTTTTGTCTGATGGAAGCAAAGTTTGTCCGAACTTTCGTTACATTGCATGTAATAGCAAAAAGAAATGTTAGCGCAATTGTGATTGTGAATTTTAATCTGCGGAGAATCTTCCTCGTGAATATTTACCCAAGATTTTGTCACATATACGTTTAATTTTGAGTCATCAACCAAAAGCACTTTTAAATATTGTCTTACATTTGTAACAAGACAATCAAAAAATTCTTTATATTTTTTATTGTGATGTAAAAAATAACGACCAGAGTTTTCTGGAGAAGTTAACTCTTGTCTAGGAAGTTCTGGCGCCCAGTGCCAATATTTACACAGTTCTTCTAAATATTTTTCCTTAAATTGTTGATGACACTCAATTTCTCCACGATAAATTACCGTGGGAAAAATTTCATAAATTTGGTGATTTGGGTTCTCCTTTATTTCTTGCATAATCCCAACCACCTAAAGCATATTCTGTATTATCGCCTGGATAATCATCTGGTGTCAAGCCCTTATATTCTACTTGAAGTTTATCTTGGGTTTTTCTTTCTCCAAATACAGTGTAATGGCAATGAATAGATGTTGCGGAATTATTTTTGATTTTAATCTTTGTTCCCCACTCAATTTTATCAACAAACAGTTCTTGATAAGATCCAACAGGAGTTAAATTTACCGTAATTGTTTCTGGATAAACTAATTCTCTCCAATAATCAGGAAGTTCAATGGTATCATTGTCTTTTAAAGTTCCTCTAAAGTATGCACCGACTTCAGGACCTTCAAGACAAATATATCTTAAACGGTGTTCTTTTTTAGTTGGATGCGGAATATCAAATCCTTTACCAGCAAGTGATTTAGCTGCCTTTGCGATTACTGTGGTCGTATTCAATGTTCCACCGGCAGCAGTAACGTCTGAAGCTCCAGTTACTGGACTTCCAGCTGCCACTGTAGCAGCATTGTTTGCTTTGAGTCCATTATCAGAGTTAACGCCTGTGGATGTTTGTGCTCCTGTTTGAGTTTTTGTTCCTGTATTACTTTTAACAGCATTTGCATCGGTTTTACTTGCAGATACTCCATTTTTCTTAGGAGCAACGTCATTTTTTGTTGTAAGTGCAGTAAAAAGAATATCTTTTGCCTGAATAACTACCGGGTGTAAAGCACCTGCATACATTTGAATCCCGCAAGGACCAGTCACATCACCCAACATAATGTCCACTGGTGTTCCAGTTGGAGCAGCACTTGCTCTTGAAGAAACTTTAAAAATTGATATTGCAGTTTGGTCAATATTTTCTGCTGGACATCTGCCAACCATTAGTTGTGCTTCTAATCCTGGCGATGGATAAGTTCTAGGTGAACCTACTAATAAAGCATTCTCTGCCCAAATAACTCCAGGGTGACTAGTAAGAGTTGTTGGTGGATCTGATGGAGCAGTTGGAGCACCTACACCAATTCTACCTGAAGAAACAAATAGTTTTCTACCAACGTGAAGATCATTAACTTCCATTTAAATTCTCCTATTATCCAAGTAATCCACCAAGAGTTTTTGCTGCCGATTCTATAATTGACGTTGGAGATTGTGTTCCAGACCTACCAGTTGTTGGAACGCAATCCGCACCTTCAACGACTTTAAAACGTCCACATTCTAATTTATAAGTTCCAGGAACAGAAATTCCATATGTTCCATCAGTTCCCATCTTAACTGCTTCAGCACCTTCTGTTTCCACACGATTGCCCTTTACTTTTACAGTTCCACTTGCCGCTAAACTTATCCAACCGTTACCAGCTTTATCTCCATGGGTAACTAGATCAATGTCTTGTGCCATAATTCTAATTCTCCCTTTTGGAGCTGATAAAATCATGTCTCCATTTGCAGCATGGGCAACAAATGCAATACCGTTTGAATTTTGTCCACCTATAGCTGATATTGCCTCCGTACCAGACCCTCCTCCAGAATTAGAAACTGGTTTTTCCCCACAGTAAACTTGAAATACAGAAGGAGCAACAATCGTAGTTCCCCCTGCTAAAGGACCATGAGAAAACAGAGCAATATAATGTGCCTGTCTAAAAGTTGGAGTTCCAAAAATATTTCGGATTAATACTGCCATTTTAGTATTATTAGCGGCAGGATAACCAAAGTCTATTTTACCTACAGTATTACCTATTGGGTAATAATCGTAGCATTTAATTTCACCATCACCTGCAGATGGTACTGGACGACTTGTGGGAGTTGGCATTATTTTAATCCGGTACGATATCTAAAGGTCTTCTTGGTGGTATTGTTCCAACACAATCAACAACTCTAATAAATGTTACTCCTACGCCAACATCAGCTGCAGGAGGATCAAATGCAAGAACAGGTAACACGCGAAGATTGTTTCCCGTTTCTGTATTTATTCTAATTTCAGGCATCTCTGTAAATCCACTTCCACCATCAATGACTCTTATATTTGAAATAGACCCATTGACACATTCATATTCAAGACGTGCTCCCCTATCAGGAACAACTTCAATTGTATCAACTGAACAATCATAACGGAAACCTGGATCAGCAATTACAACATCAGAAAGTCTGGGAACAAAGACAATATCACTTGCAATAAATTCATCAATCACAGGGTCATCAGGGCAACCTGGAGCAGAAAGAGCAACCGTAATTGTTTGTCCAAGTCTTCCCCAACTTGGATCACTTAAGAGTCTTCTAATAGGATCAGCAATGTATCCCGTATAATTATTTTCCAGATAAAATCTAACGTCAATATCTCTAAATCCAAGTCTTCTAGCTTCGTCCAAATCAGCAGTGCTAAATTCATCTCTTCTACCAGGGCGATCAAGGAATCTGGTCATATCTCTAATCCTTGTCGGAGCAGTGGTATTTTGTCCAGGAATTGTTGGGAAAGTTCTTCCCCAGTTTGGATCATCCAATCGTGCCTGCATACGAGGACCAATTCTTCCAGTATAATAATTCTCAAGGTAATAACGAACATCAGCGTCTGAAAATCCTTGTTGCCTAAAGTTTTCATATATTCTAGAAGTATTATCATCACCAGCGTTTGCCAAAAACTGATCATCATTAAGATTTTCTCTAGTTGCTTGTTCATAATCCAACTCACCAAATCCACCTGCGGCTCCAGGAGTATCAACAAATCCGGAGTCCGTAATTCTTCTTCCCCAAGCTGGATCATTCAACCTAGCTCTTACTCTTGGACCGATCGTTCCCGTATAAAAATTTTGTAAATAATTTCTTACATCAGCGTCAGAATATCCCTGTCTTCGTGCTTCTTGATAATCAGCTTCGCCAAATACTCCTGCTGCTGTTCCATATGCATCACTAAATCCAGTCATGTCACGTAAGTTTCCATACTCTGCACCTGCCATGTTGTTGACACCTTGAATTCTTCCAAAGTTAGGATCATTCAAAGCCTCTATCATTCTTGGACCCAATGTTCCTGTATAATGATTCTCAAGGTAATAACGAATATCAGCGTCAGTATATCCCTGTCTTCTTGCTTCTTGATAATCAGTCAAATATCCAAAATGTCCTCTTCCATTTTCCAAAGATCCTGTTGAATCATCAAAACTAAACATTTCTCTAACACCAACATACCCAGCTTGAGGTGATCTACCCCAACTTGGGTCTGCCAATCTCTCTCTCATTGCAGGACCAATTTCACCTTTATAAACATTTTCAAGGTAATATCTAATATCAACATCAGAATATCCTAGAGACCTTGCGTATGGATAATCTCTTTCATATCCAAATTGACCTGGAGTAGATCCACTACCGGCATCATCAAATCCAACCATACTTCTCACATCAGATCTAACAACTGTCCCAAACGTAGGATCATTTAAAAGATTCTGAACTCTTGGACTAATTCTTCCAGTATAATTCTTCTCCAAATAGAATCTAATATCACCGTCTTCAAATCCCTGTCTTCTCGCTTCTTGATAATCCTCCATACTAAACCAGTTTTCACCACTGGTATTTGAAGTTGATGGTGGAATTTTTCCCCAATCTGGATTAGCCAACAGTGCTTTTACAGCAGGACCAATCTCACCGGTAAAATCATTTTCCAAGAAGTATCTTATCTCGGCATCAGTAAATCCTTGTCCTCTGGCTCCTAGTAAATCTGCTCTACCAAATCCAATACCCTCTCCATAAAATTCAGTATTAAAATTCCTAATACGTCTAACATTAGTTGACACAGTTCCCTTACTGTCCTCAAATCCAACCATACTGCGGAAACGGTTTGTAACAACCAAAGGAGGATTAATTCTAACGATGTATGCACCAATTGCCGACAATTCTTTAGGTAATTTTGAGTCACCCAATTCAATTTCACCCATTCCTGGTAGAGCTATTCTATCTCCAGTTTCTAGTGTAATTGAATCTCCTGGATTGTAAGGTTGATCCCAAGTCCCAACTGCTCTTTGGACTAAAGTTTGACACCTGTCGCCATATATTCTTCCATTTGCACCTCTAGATCCATCTGGTGCGGGAAGATATCCATATCCAGTAGATAACATTATAACTGTTGTAACCCCAACAACTGTTGGGGATGGATTACAGTCAACCAAATCAACAAAAATTCCTCTATTGGTTGTAATTACAAAGTCATCCCAGTCATCTCCACCATCTTCAATTACAATTGAAGTATTTGGCAATGATCCACTACCTACAACACCATCAACTGCAAAATTTCCAATGTATAAAGTTCCTCTTGTAAAAGTACAAGGTCCGTATATTCTTCCTCCAGTTAAGTTATAAGAAACTCCACTCGTCACTGCATTAAAAGTTCCCACAGATGGAATAGTTACACTATAAGGTCCACCAGGAGTTTTTGAAGAAACGGTAAATGTAACAGATACCGTGGATAATGAAGAAATTGTACTAAGATCAAGATAAATTCCAGGACCATTATATCCAGATGCGAGTAAGTATTCACATTCATCTCCAATGCCTCCAGTTGGTGATGGAGTAGACGCTGAAGAAGCAACAGAAGAGGATGAAGCAGAACTAGAAGAAGGTGGAATAGAAGATGTTGAACCTGCAACTGTTACTATAGTTCCTCCAGATCCACCAGAAATAACGGGCAAACCTCCTGCTGTGACTGGTGTTCCACCAATTGCATTTGCTCTTAAGTCAGTTCCTCCAAATCCACCAACACTAACATCAGATCCAACAACTCTTGATCCTCCTGCTACTAAAGGCAAACCACCAGTTGAACCTGCACGAACTGCAAGACCGCCAGCAGTAACTATAACACCTCCTCTACCACCAACAGTAACAGGAACTCCACCCGATCCACCAGCTCTTAAAGGTCCGAAGGAACCGCCTCGCGCTGGAGTTCCTGCAGGAACTGCTGGTGGTAAAAACGTTGGTGGTGTTGTTAAAGTTCTAGTGGTAGTTACTGTGGTGCTTGTTGTTGCAGTTACACTTGTTGTTACAGTGGCACTTGTTGTTATTGTAGATGTTGCTGTTCTCGTCGTTGTTGGAGTTGCCGTCGTCGTTGCTGTTCTAGTTGTCGTTGGTGTGGAGGGAGTTACTGATGCACTGGAAGAAGTTGTTGGAGTGGATGGAATACCACCTCCAGTAGTTAATGGAGAACCTACTGGAGGTGGTCCTGGTGGATATGTTTTACGTCTACCACCACTTCTTCCGCCTGCACTGGTTGTAGTAGTTCCAATACCAACTGTTGCTCTTGCACCTGTTCCAGTTCCACAGGGATCATCAATCACAACCATTGGTGGACTAGTATACCCAAATCCAGAACTAGTTAAACTAATTCCCATTACGCGACCAGATGCACTCACAATTGGAAGTCCTGTTGCACTGACTGTTGCACCACCCCCAAAGAAACGAACAGTCGGAGGACCACATGGAATAGGACCGACAAAACATCCACCAGCACTTGCCAAAGCAGATGCAGGATCTAATCCAAAATCAAACGCAGAAAATCTATCTGGAAGTGTAGTAATTGAATCTGCTAATCCTGAAAAAGCAGAGATAGAAGAGTTAACTCTGCTCATAATAGCCCCAATATCAATTGGAGATCCACCAGCACCGCCAACACCTTCTAAAAAGTTCCATTCTTTATCTGCAGGACAAATTTGTGTGGGAGCACACCCATCAAACATATTCAAAAGAGTTTCAATAACACTTAATACGCTATCAATAACACCAATTGCCTGACCAATAATACTTCCAATTGATGAAAGAATTCCACTAACAGCATTTAAAATTCCGTTTGCTATCTGACCCAATAAGTCTGAAAGAAAATTTTCAATTGCACAAGTAACAGGATTAATTACATCATTAATAAAATTATTAAGAGCATCAGCAAGATATTGAGCAAGAGTATCTAATAGTGCGGAAAAAATACAAGCCATCGCAGCAAGTGATCTATCCACTCCTTCAAATATTTGATATCTCAAATTTAAATATAGATTACCAACAGAGGCATTAACAGCAAAGTTTACCTGCCTCATTATTTGCCGTTTTATCTCTTGCACCAACCAAGACATGGCGCCAGCCATCATTGATGCCATTCCATCAACTTTACCCTGAACTTCATTAACAAATTCTCCACTTGTAACAAGGAAAGAGTCGTCACCAAGAAGTCCTGTTCTCAAATCTTGAATGCTACCCATCATATCAGACATCATAGATGGCATTCCTGCCATACTTGATGGTTCGCATGGAGATTTAAGTTCAATAGGAGGAATACTTAAATATAATTTATCCCATTTTTCTTTATCTGGAACTTGGTTACCATCAAGTTCGTTATTTGCAGGACCACCATTTTCTCCTTGATTACTTAATGGTATTTGAAGTGAAAATTGCCCGCTTCTATAACTAAAACTACTTCTTGCGGCACAAATTTTTGCAGTATCACGTTGACTTAATTGAACACCTGCTCCTACTGGCGAAACAACGCCAACCATTTCATACCCTTTTGATCTCTTGTTGTAGAGAACACGAACAAGAGTTCCAGGAGGAATAACTCCACCTGGATTATGCAACCCACCTTGCCCAGAAGGTTTTAGTGCAATTCCTGGAGGGTTAACACTGATCGTTTGATCGTTAGATGTTGATTCAGAATTTCCAGTGCATAATTTAACCTTGTAAATAAATTTACCTTCAGGTGCAGGAGCTGCAGGGTCAGCCCCCTTTGTAACTTTTGGGTTAAGAACATCTACAACTATTCCAATCAGAGCGTCAGGGTTTTCATATCCCTCATAACGCCTGCCGTAATAATTTGGATCGTAGAGAGTACCGCCCATTTAAAAATCAATCTTCGTAAATTTTACATTCTGCGGCATCTGGATGCTCGTCACAATACATCTCAAACGCAGTTGGATCATGATTTTCATCTGGATGATTTGCTTGATACTTCTCCAAAGAATCCAATTCCGATTCCAAATGACGACGACGTTGAGCACTAGTTGAAGGATTATCTAGCTCATCGCGGTCATCATTTATGTGTTGTTGAAGAGTTCTGTCCATAAAAATTTACCTATCGTGTCCCGAATGAATCTCTAATCAATCTTAACTTTGTAAAAGCTTGCGTTGAATTTGAGTAGTGACATAAGTCCGATATCATATATATGCCAGTAGTTTGACGATTCTGTCTCAAAGTTCTTTTTTGGGATATTTCTGGGAATTTACAATAGATTAAGTCTCCTGCATGTAGACTTAAATTGCAAGGAATTGTAATTTCTGCCGAGAGAGTAAACTTTTGTCTGAAACTTTGACGTGATTGTTGTATTGTGCTTTGAGGAGACCATGCTGCATCTGTTGATTTTTCCTGTTGTTTTTCCAAACTATCACCTCTAGCAAATCCTCCGTATGGTACTTGACCATGCAAACGAAGAGATGGTTTAGAAAAATAAGGAGAACTACTCATAGGAAGTTTAGTTCCGGCAATTTTTCCATTTCCTCCTTGTGGAGATGCAAGTTGTAACCTTTTATCAACTTGCAAATTATGAGGATCTTCAAGATGCATCTCTGTACAATAAGCACCATTCTTCAAATTTTCTGTCACATTACATCCACTCTTTATTTCATACTCTATAATTTTATCATCAAATTCATTTGGAACTCCACTTACTTTGTTGTCAAAAATAAATTTGGCAACTTCACTACCTTCAAACATTTTGTTTATGGACTTAAAGTAAATTGCTCTAGAAGTTTGCCAGAACAAATATCCAGCACATTTATCATTTCCCCCAGTCACTCCAGTTGGTATTGCTAAAGGTTGAAGATCATTGATAACTTCAAATGGTTTTCTTGCTCCTCCAAAAGCATTTGTAGCACCTTCTAAAGATTCATCGGTCACAATGCTTCTAGATGATTTTAAATCATTTCTCAAAATTCTAGAGACAGCTTCGTTTATTTTTCCATCTAATTTTTGTGTTACTTCATTCTCTAACAATTCATTATCTAAAAGTTCTTTAGATGTGATAGTCAATTGCGTCATTGTTCCTTTACGAGATGATAAAGTTGATCCTGGTTGATTTAATCGCAAATCATTTCCACCAGTGAGATCAATTGTGTTTCCAACTCCATCAGTAATTTTAAATTTAACAACTTCACCACCTTCAATTTTAAGACCTTCCATCACACTTGTATACCCATCCCCACCATCAGGTATTGCTGTTCCTTCATCAACTATAACTGTTGATATTTCTACAAAAGGTGTAAGAATACTTTCTCTATATTCAATAATAGGTGTTTTACCAGGAATTCCATTATTTGGATCTCCTTTCCCAATATCAAATGAAGTTCCGGTCACATTTGAGGTGACCTCAAATTTGTTAATAGTTAGAGATGCCTTACTTCCTGCTGTCATTTGTTAAGTATAAATTGGTTGATATAAAACAATAACGTGTCCGTCAGATGTATCATGTTTTAAAGTTCCTGTTCTATTTAATGTAGAATAAGTTGACTTTGGTTGATTAGATGACATTGCTGCTCCTCCTCCCTCTAAACCAAACCACCCGCGAGGATCATACCAAGATCTCTTTGGTTTTTTAGAAGTTATTGCAGACTGTGCTCTCCGTATGGACTCTACATTATAACTTTTTGCTGCAGGCATTGCTCTTCTAAATGCTTCCTGTGTAGAGATTGGGCGGTTTTCTCTGGGTGGTTGAGATTGTGGTTTAACAATAGTACTAGAAACACCAGAAGCTAACTCTTGCAAAAATTTTCTATATTGAGGATGACTTGGGAAATTTTTTCCAAATCTTTTTTCAAGTTCAACTAAAGATCCAAGTTCAACAAGTGATGCTGGAGCGTCGCCAGCTAATCGAATAGTTTTGTTTTCATCTGTATCTGTTCCAGCAAATCCACTTTGCAATTTAAAAATCTGAGACCATTTTTGCAGTACTGGATTTACAGTATCAGCAATTTTTCTATCTAGAGCATCATTTTTTTGTATCCTAGTAAGAAATCCTTTTCCTCCCGCAGATCTAGGAGCATCTAAATGTAATGGTAAAATTGTACTGCCAGTTTTTGATTGATTGGTAATAAAGTTATCATACTCCTCATAACTTCTAAAATCTTCTGGTTTGACAACTCTAACTGTTCTTCCCAATCTTTTGAATTCACCTGCCATATAACCAGCAATTAAATCTTGATATTGTCTTTCTCTTCCATCTGCTCCAAGTTGTTTGGATCCTTCAAATGTTTTTCCATCATTTTTATCTGGAAACTTACCTCTCAAGTGAGGAGGAACATGATCTAGAGGAATAAGAATGTCAAATTTTCTTTGTTGTCCTTTTGGTTTTGCATTTTCTGTCAAAGAAGATAAAGGATTTTCTGTAGTAAACTTTGTTGGGTCAACCAAAACCCCATTTTTATTTCTAATTTCCCAATGTAAATGAGGACCCTCTGAACGTCCTGTGCTTCCAACTTCTCCAATCTTTTGACCTTCTTTTATTTTAGTTCCTGGTCTCAGATTTGGATCATTTTTCATGTGAGCATAAAAATGAAGGTTACCTTTACTGTCTCTATATTCCACAACATATCCATATCCATCACCAAAGTCACCACTTCTTACAACAGTACCTGAAGTGTATGCAAACAAAGGTGTTCCAGATCTTGCAGAAATATCAATGCCAGCGTGAACAGTTCCAGTAGATTCACGAAATCCTTTTCCAGATATTATAGTAGGATCTCCAATTCTTGTAGTAAACGGACTATATGATGTTGCTAATGGATAGTTTTTTTGCCCAGAATAAGAAACAGATCCACTTTGTCCAGTCATTGGTAAAAATCTTCTGGAAGATAACTTCAATCCAGGTGTCATCCTATTATACCATTCTTTAGTTTTTGCAGATCCAAAATCTGGATCTGGACCACCAGAATAACCTTGGTCCGTCCTATAACGAATATACTTATCTTTCAGTAGTTGTGAAATTTTTGATCCGGTTGCCGCATCATCTCTCATCAATCTATTAAGTTCTTTACTGTAAAGAGGAACTTCATTAGCCAAAAATCTTGCTTGGAATCTTAAAGCTTCTGCTGTTTGTTTTAGATTTCCATTTGAATCAAGAACTCCAGCAGATTTAGCAGCTTTTAATAATGCATCTCTTCTTGTCTGATTCCAACTAATCATACCCTGATTTGTAATCCCCGCTGCTGGATCAGTGTGAGTGCCAAATAAATTTTTATTACTAAATCCACCCTCTCTTCCAATTTCCGCAATCAATCTCTTGGCAGCTTCATCAGTATATCCTATATTTCTAAACTCGTCATATAGGACTTGTGCCTTTCCTGCCATTGAAGATATGTTTCCACTTTCAAGATTTTCATAGTCCAATGGAGAAAATTCACCACCACCGCCGCCTCCGGTACCACCTCCACCACCTTGACGACCACGAGATCTATCTTGCATTTCACGAAGTTCTTCGGCAGTTTTCATCATAGACTCTGGTTTTATGTTTTTCAGAGTTTCATTGGATGCTTGATCAAAAATTGTTTGAAGTCTTTGCTCAATATTTTTTTCAATTCTTTTTGCTATTTCTTTATTATTATTTGCGGGAAGAGATCCGCCGTTTGCCATTCCAAAAAGTGCTTTTGTAATTTGTCCCGTAGTTGCGGAAACTTGATCGTTAATAGCAGCATCTACAAAAGACCCAAAAGATGCTGCAATGTCTGACGCTAATTTTCTATCTGGTTTTTGACCCAACGTAAGATCAATGAAAGCACCACCAATACTTGCAACCCAATCAACGGGAAGTTTTTTTACACTTTGCGATGATTTCTCAAGTCTCTTTACAATTTCTTCGCCTCTAGTCTGTGTATTAGTTGGATCATCTGGTTTAAATCTTTCTGTTCCATAAAATTCTTCAATCTTATATTTTCCACCTATATCTTTTCCAGGAGAAGTTTGTTGTGGTGTAACTTTTTTTCGTGTCGGAGTAGTTTTAATTTTCTTTACTACAGTTGATTTTGATCCGACCGTTCCACCTGATGCTTTTTTAGATCCTTTTTTGTTCTTTCCTCCAGAACCTGCAACAAAATCATAAAGTGCTGCACCGATCCACTCACCAACTAATCCACCAATAATTGAACCAGCACCAATAATTAAAGGAGCAAGAACTGCACCCATTCCAAATGTTCCAAGTCCCAATGCACCAGCACCAAGACCACCAATGAAAGT
>Ga0129333_10000568_pt1 | contig 30710 bp, 9 predicted proteins | sample CPB6_08_DNA_FD_94474 | JGI IMG/M metagenome (GOLD analysis project Ga0129333, IMG submission 94474) | Freshwater to marine salinity gradient microbial communities from Chesapeake Bay, USA - CPBay_Sum_0.6_0.8_DNA | ecosystem: Environmental > Aquatic > Marine > Coastal | place: USA: Chesapeake Bay... | reverse complement strand
GGACAGACAGCAGCAACCGCATCATTAAACTGTTGTAGTGTATATACAGCCATTTTTTAACCCTCTATCATTCCTGTTAAAGTCATAGAAACATTCGTTACTGTTCCGCTTTGGCACGATTCCATGAGTTGCAAGAAGTTATATCCCTCATTGCAATTACCTACTAACATAGTGCTATTATTCCAGAAAAGTCCAGTAAATGTATTATAAACATTGTAATTTGTTCCGCTAAATACACCTTCGCTTTCGAAAGAACATACACTCGTAGCACCGGGTGTTACATAGCTTGCAATAAAACAACTTGCCGAGGCCCCGAGGCCTGCAATTCCTTGGACAAATTCTAAACGACTTCCGGAATTTAAATTCCATACTTGTGGTGTAGCGTTATTGTATGTGTGTTGTGTAGAATCTGTGTAATATAATGTTTGGCTTATTCTGTTGTCATAATTCCAAACAAATCTTCTAAACTTACTGTCCTCAGTAGTTGAGGAAGTAGTGGTTCTAATTGTACCTAGGTATCGCCCATTGGAAAACTGACCCACAGGTATGCCATTTCTGTAAGTAATGGGTGGTCTGTTTCCTCCACTTGTCCAATTCACTGCAGACATACTTGGGCTACCAGATATGCCCGAGTTACCAAACATATAAATGTCATACATCGTTCCTGATTGAAGGCCAACATTCAAATCTAGAACAAGAGGAGTATTAATTTCATATTCAGCCCATGAGACACCGTCATATAAGGAAATATTATTCCCATAATAAGGATTATAGTAAAGTTTATTTGCACCACTTATATAGCCACCACTGACTACTGGTGCTCCACTATAAAGAGACAATCTGCCCGGACCTTGCACTTTGGGAATTAGCAACTGAGAAAGATGGAACTGACCGATAGATCCACTGGAAATATTACCGCTATTTACCGCATTATTGCCAATTTGACCGCTTACTATAATACCGCTAGTCAATAGCAAATTAGCAGCACCACTAGCCAAATGATTTGGTCCAATTTGTCCCGATCCTATAGAACCACTAAGAACTGAGGCGTTACCTAACATTCCTGAAACTACACCACCGGAGGCTATGCCTATTACGGCTGCTCCGGAAGGATAGTAGGTTACCGCAGACAAGCCGCTGGCGGCTGTCAAGGAGGCTGCTGCCCAAGAACCTCCAAGCGCAGTAGAGGAGCCAGCTATAGTGATTGTATTGTTCGCTAGTTTGTCATTAGCAACGGTGCCACTGGTGATATTTATATTATTCACAGAAGCAATAGCCAAATCGCCGCTTAGAATTGAGCCGCTGCCTATCAATCCTTCTACGGTGCCGCTAGCAAGATGATTTAGTCCTATTTGGCCAGAAGCAATAGCTCCAGAAGTGACAGCTCCCGAGCCGAGCATTTGTGCAACTACGCCTCCTGAAGCGATGCCTATTGTTAAAGCGCCAGATGGATAATATGTCCCTGCCAGTAAGCCGCTCGATGTTGTAAGAGCTAAAGCACTCCATGAACCACCAAGTGAAGTGGAAGACCCTGCAATAGTGACCGCACTATTTGACAATTTGTCATTAGCAACAGTGCCGCTGGCGATATTTACATTATTTACAGCCCCAAGAGCTAAGTCGCCACTACCAACAGATCCACTGCCAATTAGTCCTTCTACTGTGCCGCTGGCCAAATGATTTAATCCTATTTGACCAGAAGCAACAGCTCCAGAAGTCACAGCTCCTGAACCTATCATTTGTGCAATGACGCCACCTGAAGCTATGCCTATTACAGCTGAACCGGATGGATAATATGTCACAGAGGAAAGTCCGCTGGCTGCAGTAAGCGAGGCTGCCGCCCAAGAGCCACCAAGAGCAGTAGAAGAACCGGCTATGGTTACTGTATTGTTTGTGAGTTTGTCATTAGATAACGAGCCAGAAGCTACATTAAGATTGTTTACAGCCCCGACTCCCAAGTCGCCACTTGTGACCGATCCACTGCCGACTATATCTGAAATTGCGCCGCTTGCTAATGCATTTGCTGTAACTGAGCCGCTGGCTATAGCGTTTGTGGTTACAGACCCACTGCCCATCATTTGTGCAACTATTCCGCCAGAGGCTATGCCTATTACGGCTGCTCCTGATGGATAATATGTTACTGCAGACAAACCGCTGGCAGCTGTTAAGGCGGCTGCTGCCCAAGAATTGCCTAAATCAGTAATCGAACCTGCTATAGTAATAGATCTGCTCATCAAAGATCTGTTTTCTATAGTGCTGGTTCCTATCATTTGTCCATTTATTCCTCCGGAGGCAATACCTATTGTGAGAGCACCAGATGGATAGTATGTGCCTGCTAGAAGACCGCTGGAGGTTGTTAGTGCTTGAGATGAGTAACTGCCACCAAGAGCAGTTGACGAACCGTCAATAGTAATCGAGCTATTTGCAAGTTTATCATTTGATATTGTACCACTTGCAATGTTTATATTGTTTACTGCACCTACGCCGAGGTCGCCACTAACTATTGTTCCGCTTGCAATTAATCCTGCTATCACCCCGCTTGCTAAAGCGTTTGGTCCAACTTGGCCCGATGCTATGGCTCCAGAAGTGACAGAACCACTACCTAAGTTGCTTGGACCAGCTATAAAATTTTGATTCCACCAAACTCCTGAACTATATTGCAAAACTTGTCCAGACTGAAGGCTGCCAGACAATATCTTTACATCATGCAGCTCTTCTATTTCATACCCGTTCTGAATTGCAACTTCTATTGTTCCATTGTTCGAAGCATTTGTAACATATCCAACCAACACCAAGTGATCTGGGGCTTGAGGTTTAGTTGTAGTGACAGCGCCGGGAACAGTGGGGCTCAAAAATAGCACATCACCATCATTGAAAGCGGATGTGTTTACATTATTGAGAATGCCTTGTGTGACTACAGTGCCCTCTCCGTTAGCGCCTATATTCGCAGTAGCAACCCCGAAAGTAGTTAAAGAAGTTGCATCGGCATTAGCTAGGGCTGGTGCAACAAAAGGGTTTGCGCCTCCGCCACCAGAGATGTATACTACAGCTAGTCCAGAAATTATGGAGGCAGTGCCATTTTTTACTCTGGTAGAAACAGCGCTAGGGTTTGCCCAAATCATCATTCCGGTATCGGGGTCTAGAGTTAGTTGCGTACCTTCTACTGTTCCAGAAGCCACACCTAAAGCGTATAGTCCTACCGATCCGCTAGCGATACTGCCGCTGACAACAGCTCCGTTGCCAATTATGCCGGAAGTTACAACTCCAGAAGATAAAGCGTAAGGGCCTACGGCACCAGAAGCTATGTTGCCACTTACTACAGAATTGACACTAAGATTTCCAGAATTTACAACCCCGCTGCCCAAGGTGAACCAAGAAACGGAGCCGCTAGCAATTTTGCCGCTTACAATCGAGTTATCTGCTAAATCTACTGAGGCAACAGCCCCTGAAGCTATCAAGTTTCCTGTGATAGCTCCAGAGGCTATGTTGTTGCTATTTATTGCAGAGTTGCCAACACTGCCAGAAGTAACCGTGCCGGAAGCTAAGGTCCCTGTAATCAGAGAGCCGCTAGGTACAAATATACCAGTTATAGCTTTTAATTCGTGACTCATAGTTTTCCCTATTTTCCTTTATGGTTAACTTCTTCTTTCTGGTCAGTGTGGTTATTACTCGATTACACGGGCAGACAACTTGATTGTCCAAGTGCCAGCAGAAATGTTTGCGGTTAGGGTCAGAACATTTGCTGCAATAGCGACTGTGAAAATGAGTCCTGTTGTGCTGCCGCCCAAATCCATGGTTGATGTTTCAAGGTATTCAACACCATCGGTTGCTGCATTCCATACACATGAAACTGTTCCCGCTCTGCGAGCACCAGTGCCAGTCTCAATTGCCACATACTCGAAGAAAGCGCCAGTAGCAACTGTGTCAGGCAGTGTGAATGCTGCGAAGGAAGCGTTTTGACCTACAAAGGAAGATGCACTGTTCTGAGTGTACCCATAGCTGCTTACAGTGAATGTGCCGCTGTAAACATTAAGTAGGTTACCGCTGCTTAGTGTCAAATCTTGTGCCGCAAAAACTGTTCCGCTCACACCTGTGAATGTTAGAGCACCACCATTGAAGGTAAGGTTGGTTTCTGCTGTAGCACTGTTGGTTCCAGATGCCAAGCTTGTAACGATTCTGTTATCAGCAGGATTATCTAGAACAAAGAATGCTCCAGAAGCAAACTTGTCTTGGCTAATTGTGCCGCTAGCAATATTGAGGTTGTTTACAGCGCCGATACCAAGGTCGCCGCTCACTATTACACCGCTTGTGATAAGAGCATCTACAGTGCCGCTAGCAAGATGGACTAGTCCAACTTGGCCAGAACCTATGTTTCCGCTTAGAACAGCCGAATCACCAATATAGCCACTGGTGACTACACCACTCGATAGATTGCTTGTAGTTACAGCACCAGTACCTAGCTTGCCAGACACAACTGCTGCGTCTGTAATGTTGGCTGTATTGACAGAGTCGGTTGCAAGCTTGCCGCTTACAACTTCGCCTGCGCCAATATTTCCTGCTGCTACTGAGTTTGCTGCAAGCTTACCGGATACTACGGCTGCGTCTGTAATATTAGCTGTGTTAACAGAGTCAGTGGCTAGTTTGCCAGATACAACTTCTCCTGCGCCAATGTTACTTGCCGCTACTGAATTTGCTGCTAGCTTACCGGAAACTACTGCTGCGTCATCGATGTTTGCAGAAGTTACAACATTTGAGCCAAGTTGACCAGAAACTGTAGTGCCTGCGATGTTGACGAATTCGAGAGAACCAGAAGCAATCTTGCCGCTGACTACCGCATTGTCAGTAATGTTTACTGTGTTTACCGAGTCGTTAGCAAGCTTGCCGCTTACAACTTCGCCTGCACCAATATTGCTTGCTGCAACAGAGTTAGCCGCTAGCTTGCCAGATACTACTGCCGCATCGTCGATGTTTGCAGAAGTTACAACATTTGAGCCAAGTTGACCAGAAACTGTTGTGCCAGCTATGTTGACGAATTCGAGAGAACCAGAAGCAATCTTGCCACTAACTACCGCATTGTCGGTGATGTTTACGGTGTTAACCGAGTCGTTAGCAAGTTTGCCACTTACAACTTCGCCTGCACCAATGTTGCTTGCTGCCACCGAGTTGGCTGCTAGCTTACCGCTGACAACCGCTGCGTCTGTTATATTTGCTGTGTTTACAGAATCGGTAGCTAGTTTTCCGCTCACTACCGAAGTATCTGCAAGCATGTCGGAAACTACACCGCCGGATGCAATTCCAATAGTGAGAGCGCCAGAAGGATAGTATGTGCCAGCAAACAAGCCTGATGAAGTTGTTAGTGCTTGGTAGGCGACACCAGAGCCAAGCGGAGCAGATAGTCCGCCAACACTAAATGTGCTAAATTCAAGTTTATCATTCGAAATAGTGCCGGAAGCAATGTTTATGTTATTTACTGCACCAACACCAAGATCACCACTCTGAACGCTGCCAGACCCAATCAAACCTTCGATTAGCCCGCTAGCAAGATGGTCTGCGCCAATCTGTCCAGAACCGATATTGCCGCTTAATACGGCAGAATCACCAATATAACCGCTGGTGACTACACCGCTAGACAAATTAGAAGTTGTGACAGCACCAGCTCCCAGTTTGCCACTTACAACTGCTGCATCTGTAATATTTGCAGTGTTGACAGAGTCGGTAGCTAGTTTGCCGCTTACAACTTCGCCTGCACCAATATTGCTTGCTGCAACAGAGTTAGCCGCTAGTTTGCCGGAAACTACTGCTGCATCTGTAATGTTTGCTGTGTTGACAGAGTCGGTAGCTAGTTTGCCGCTTACAACTTCACCAGCACCAATATTGCTTGCTGCCACTGAATTTGCCGCAAGCTTGCCGCTCACAACTGCTGCATCTGTAATATTCGCAGTGTTGACAGAGTCGGTAGCTAGTTTGCCGCTTACTACTTCACCAGCGCCGATGTTTCCTGCAGCAACAGAGTTTGCTGCGAGCTTACCAGACACTACTGCTGCATCTGTAATATTGGCTGTGTTTACAGAGTCGGTTGCTAGTTTGCCACTTACAACTTCACCAGCACCGATGTTTCCTGCAGCTACAGAATTGGCAGCTAGCTTGCCTGATACTACGGCTGCGTCTGTAATGTTAGCTGTGTTAACAGAGTCAGTAGCTAGTTTGCCGCTCACGACTGCAGTGTCAGCAATCATTTCAGCAACTATACCGCCAGATGCGATTCCAATAGTTAGAGAGCCGGAAGGATAATATGTTCCAGCAAGTAAACCGCTAGAAGTACTTAGAGCGGAATATTCAACTCCAGAGCCTAGGGCCGCTGTAGTACCACCGATGGTGAGACTGTTGTTTGCTAGTTTATCATTAGCAATAGTGCCAGAGGCAATATTTTCGTTATTGACAGCACCAATTCCAAGATCGCCACTAGTTACACTACCAGAACCAATTAGTCCTTCTACTGTGCCGCTAGCAAAGTGGATAGCGCCAATCTGTCCAGAACCAATGTTGCCACTTAGAACGGCTTGGTCACCAATATAACCACTGGTTACAACACCACTGGATAGATTACTGGTAGTAACTGCGCCGGTTCCTAGCTTGCCAGAAACAACTGCATCGTCAGTTATGTTGAGGGTGTTAACAGAATCATTAGCAAGCTTGCCGCTTACAACTGCACCGTCAGTAATGTTTTCTGTGTTTACTGCGCCATTTGCTAGATTGCCAGAAGCAACTGCTCCGCTAGCAATGTTGTCAGTGTTTACTGCGTCAGCGCTTAGCTTGCCGCTGGTGACCACGTTATCACCAATCATATTGGTAATCACACCGCCAGAAGCGATGCCGACAACTGCCGACCCTGAGGGATAGTAAGTTAGCTCGGAAAGACCACTTGCAAATGTAACTCCTTCAGCAATCCAGTTACCACCAAGAGTAGTATCAGATCCAGCAATATTAATGCTGGGGAACATTAGTCTGCTGTTTGTAATGCTGCCAGAGGCAATATCAAGGTCGCTGACTGCGCCGCTTGCTAGCTTACCGCTAACAACTGCATAGTCTGCAATTTTGTCGGAAGTAACAGATGTTCCACCAAGCTTGTCATTGGTAACTGCTAAATCCGCAATTAAATCTGTTGTAATTCCGCCAGATGCGATACCAATAGTAAATGCGCCAGAAGGATAATAGATTCCTGAAGCAAGACCACTTGCAAATGTTAATCCTTCAGCAGCCCAGCTACTGCCAAGAGCAGTGCTTGATCCGGCAATTGTTATTGCGCTGTTTACTAGTTTGTCATTGGCAACAGTTCCGGAAGCGATATTTTCGTTGTTTACTGCTCCAAGACCTAAATCGCCACTCTGAACACTTCCAGAGCCAATTAGACCTTCGACTGTTCCACTGGCAAAATGTATAGCACCAATCTGGCCAGAACCAATGTTGCCGCTGTTAACAGCTTCGTTGCCAATGTAGCCAGAAGTTACAACGCCACTGGATAGGTTGCTGGTCTCTACTGCACCAGTTCCGAGCTTGCCACTGACAACTGAACCGTCAGCAAGCATTTCGGAAACTATACCGCCAGAAGCGATGCCAATAGTTAGAGCGCCAGATGGGTAATAGGTACCTGCTAATAAGCCACTAGCTGTCGTAAGAGCTGCGGGATCCCAAGAAGCGCCAAGAGCTGTAGTTGAGCCAGCTAGAGTCATAGTTGGGTCAACAAGATTAACATTAGCAACTGTTCCAGATGCTAAATTAAATCCTGTAATTGTACCGGATGCGATGGAGCCGCCTACGATAGCATTATCGCCAATCTGGCCGGAATTAACTGCTCCACTACTGAGATGAAATTGACCAATCTGTCCTGAATTTATGGTGCCGCTGTTAACTAAACCGTCAGCCAGCACACCATCAAATTTATAGCCACTCGTAATGACTATACCTGTTCTTGAAACCAATTGATTATTAGCTACCATCGAAATGCTCCTTTAAGTATTACTTAACCGTATTTATCATAAAATGACCGAAAATTCTTTTAAGGTGTCAAACGCACTGAAAGCCTAATATCCCAAGTTCCGCTTGCGATATTAGCTACCAGTTCTAGATTGTCCGCAGAGATCGCTGCAACAAATTGCAAAGCAGCTGTTGAACCGCCTAAATCGTATGTAGACACATCGTTATAAACCGCAGTATTGGCTGTAGAATCCCAAACAACCATCACTGTTCCAGCACGTCTTGCACCACCAGCTTCAATTACGCTGTAATCAAAGAAGGCGGATGTGCTAACCGTATCGGGGATTTGATATACGGTGACGTTAGCATTTTGCCCAGTCAAAACAGCCGAATTTATTTGCATATAGCCATACGAGCTAAATGTAAACTTTCCACTATTCGGTGCATTGACTGTGAGGACACTACTACCCACGTTGGTGCTGGTATCTGTAACCGTTACGAGGTTGCCAGAAACGCCATTGAGGGTAAATATGTTCGATTGACCACTTGTAGAAACAACATTCAAAGTTGTTCCGTCATATGTCAAGTTAGACTCAGCTTCGGCGCTACTTGCGTCTATGCTAGTCATAATTCTGTTGTTTGCAGCATTGTTGACTGTAAACTGTGTGCCGCTGGCAAGGTGATAATATCCAATTTGACCACTTGCTATATTTCCGCTGTTTACTGCAGCATTTCCAAGGTTGCCGCTATTAACTGCGCCAGATGACAAATTGAGCCACGCCACAGCACCAGAACTTATCTTGCCGCTTACTACAACATCATCTGCAAGTAGTAAGCTGGTGATGTTTCCGCTTGCAATATGTTCTGTGCTAACTTGACCACTGGCAATAGATCCGCTTACAACAGAGCCATTTCCAAGCATGCCGCTGACAATTTCACCGGATTGAATTGTGAATAGGTCTGCAACGCCGCTCGCCAAGTGATCTAGACTAATTTGACCAGATGCGATGTTTCCGCTAGTAATTGCATTGTTGCCAATATTTCCGCTCAGGATTGCTCCTGAAGCCATATTGACCCAAGCAACAACCCCGCTGGCAATTTTGCCGCTTATAACGACATCATCGACAAGCAGCAAGCTTGTTATGCTGCCACTTGCAATGTGATCTGTGCTTATCTGGCCAGAAGCTATGCTGCCGCTTACAACGGCGTTGTTGCCAATCTGACCACTATTAACAGCACCGCTGCTGATGTGGAACTGACCAACTTGGCCAGATGCTATGCTGCCGCTAAGAACAGCGCCATCACCAATATGTCCTGAGTTAATCGTTCCACTACTAATGTTGAATTGGCTAATTACACCGGATGCAATGTTTCCGGAATTTACTGCTCCATCGCCAACATTTCCGCTCAACACAGCTCCGCTTGATATGTTGAACCAAGCGACAACTCCGCTTGCAAGTTTGCCGCTAACGATGGCATTATCGCCAATCTCTTCAGGTCCAACAGCACCAGAAGCAATCAATTCGCTGTTTATTACTCCAGACGCAAGATGATAAGCGCCAATTTGTCCTGAGCCGATACTTCCTGATACTACTGAGTCATTGCCTATAGCGCCACTAAGAATGGCACCGCTAGAAATGTTTACCCAGCTGATTACTCCCGAAGCAATCTTGCCACTGATGACCGCATTATCACCTAATTCTTCTGAGCCAACAGCTCCTGAACCTATAAGTTCGCTATTTATGACTCCGGAGGCTAGGTGGAATGCACTTATTTGTCCAGATGCAATTGAGCCACTTAATACGGCGTCGTTTCCTACTGCGCCGCTCAGTATGGCTCCAGACGCCATGTTAAACCAAGCAACAACCCCAGAGGCTAGCTTGCCACTTATGATTGCGTTATCGCCAATCTCCTCCGGTCCTACTGCGCCTGAAGCAATTAGTTCTGAGTTGATTACACCAGAAGCTAAATGATAAGCTCCTATTTGTCCAGAACCAATGCTGCCACTCGTAACTATTCCGTCAGCTAAGGTGCCGTTGATAATACCACTTGCGTTTATGCTGGCATTCACGTTGCCAGACATAACTACTTCCAAACCTTGTGGTAAATTTGTCAAGCCGTAAATTGTCGCATTAGTGGTGGTTTGATTCCAGCCAATAGTAGTATTGTTTTGACCAAGACCGATACCGCCGATAGCAATCTCGAATATTGCTTCACCACTTACAGCGCCAGTATCTCCTAGCAAATAAATGTTGTTGTAGCCACTCAACAGACTAGAGCCAGCATTATTACCAATACCAACGTTGCCGAAGCCGGCTTTGAGTTGTGTTAATGCGTTAACGCCTATTCCAACGTTAAAGCTGCCACTAACATCCGCCACAGCAGAATGCCCGATGGCAATGTTGTAGCCTCCACCAAATTGCAAGGTATTTTCGCCAATTGCGATTGAGCCAATAGCATCCGTTGCAGACTGCATTGCGCCAAGGCCAATTGCAATTAAATTGGCACCGCTATTAATATTGCCAGCAGTAGTAGGACCAATTATTACAGATCGCTCAACATTCGGACTTATCAATACAGCATCGTATTGCCCTATTATGGTGTTATTTTGAGCTGGTCCTGCCCATATGTTGAAGTTTGCACCGATTCCAGATGTTGGCAGAGTTAGCAAAGATATTGCGGGATTTATTCCAAATTCTATCACACTAAATGCATCAACACTGCCGCTGCTATTACTTAGAACTGGAATATAGTAGAATCCGCTATTTATTTGTGGAGTCACAGTGAGCATGGACAAAGATGTGCCACTTGCTAAGTGAACAGTTCCTATAGATCCACTGGCAACATTTCCACTATTAACTGCTGAATTCCCGATAAGTCCACTTACAATTTCGCCAGAGGAAATTGTGAAGGTTTCAAATATTCCGCTGGCAAGATGATTTAGGCCGATTTGACCAGAGGCAATATTGCCGCTCGTAATCGCATCATTTCCAACGTTGCCGCTGAGGATTGCTCCAGAGGCCATGTTTACCCATGCAACAACTCCACTAGAAATCTTGCCGCTGACAATTGAATTGTCTGCAATAAGAACATTAGTGATATTGCCGCTTGCAATATGCTCTGTACCGATCTGACCAGAAGAAATATTGCCACTATTTATAGCATTGTCAGCGATCTTGCCGCTAGTAATTGCACCACTACCGAAGTTGTCGCTGGATATTGCGCCGCTTCCAATGTTGCCACTGCGAACAGATTCTGATGCAAGATTGTAATATGAAACACCACCTGAAGATATGTGTGTTGAGCCAATAGATCCACTGGCAATTGATCCAGATACAACAGCTTCGCTTCCTATGCTGCCACTTAATACTGAACCGCTTGACAGGTTGTACCAGCCGACTTGGCCGCTGGCAATCTTGCCACTAATCACAACATTATTGCCTAATGCACCACTGACTATGGCACCCGAGGATATGTGGTATTCTCCGACCTGACCGGACGCTATAGAGCCAGAAACAACAGAGCCGTTACCGAGCATTCCAGATACTACTCCGCCAGAAGCAATACCGACCACGGTTCCGCTAGAGCCGTTGTATGGACCGCCTTGGAGTCCGCTTGCAAAAGTTGCTGTAGACATGGTGTATTGGCCGCCAAGAGCAACCACAACGCCGTTAATCTGAACTTGAGGATTAACCAAGTTGTAATTTTGAACGGTTGCTGCTGCTAAATCTTCGCCAGTCAAACCGCCAGATTGTATGTGAGTGCCAGTGATACTTCCGCTTGCGATATTGCCGCTATTCACTGCCGCATTGCCTATCAATCCACTTACTATCTCACCAGATTGTATTGTAAATAATAATTCCAAACCGCTTGCTAGGTGAGTTAAGCCAATTTGCCCAGAAGCTATGCTTCCGCTTACTACTGCGTTGTCTGCTATTTGACCACTGTTAACTGAACCACTGCTCAAGTGCATCTGCCCGATTTGACCAGATGCGATGTTGCCACTGTTGACAGCGCCGTTAGCAATTAATCCGCTTACAATTTCCCCAGACTGAAGGGTAAACAATACATCCAGTCCGCTAGCAAGGTGATCTAGACCAATCTGGCCAGAAGCAATGTTGCCGCTAACAACTGCATTATTACCGATTTGCCCACTATTGACAGCCCCACTGCTTAAATGGAACTGGCCGATTTGGCCTGATGCCAAGCTGCCGCTTGTGACAGAGTTGTCTCCTATTGTGCCAGAAGATACAGCACCACTTGCGAGGTGGAACTGCCCAACCTGACCAGATGCTATAGATCCACTAACTACTGCTGCATTCCCGATGAAGCCGCTTACTATCTCGCCAGAAGTAATAGTGAACAATTCGTTCATTCCAGAAGCAAGATGTTCTGGGCCGATTTGTCCAGAAGCGATACTTCCACTCAGTACCGCATTGTCGCCGATTTGTCCGCTATTTACTGTTCCACTACTCAAATGGAACTGTCCGATTTCTCCTGATCCTATGGAGCCTGAAACTACTGCATTATTTCCTAAGGTACCACTGAGAATTGCTCCTGAGGACATGTTAAACCAAGCAATTACACCGCTGCTAACCTTGCCGCTTACGACTGCATCGTCGGCTATATCCGCCGTAATGACAGCTCCTGAGGCTATATGTTCAGCTGTAATGCTTCCGCTTGCAATCGCAAATTGACCTACTGAACCACTAGCAATAGAACCACTAACAACCGCATTATCACCAATTTGGCCGCTATTGATTGCTCCACTGCTCATGTGCATTTGACCAATTTGGCCGGATGCGATGTTGCCAGAATTTACAGCGCCGTCAGCAATCAGTCCGCTAACTATTTCTCCAGATGTAATGCTAAACAAATCTATAATGCCGCTAGCAAGATGGTCTAGACCAACCTGTCCGGAAGCTATCGATCCAGAAACAACTGCATTATTGGCAATTTGTCCGCTATTTACTGCACCGCTGCTCAAATGGAACTGGCCAATTTCTCCTGATCCTATAGAGCCAGAAACAACAGAGTTGTCGCCAAGCTGACCACTATTGACTGCGCCACTGCTTAAGTGGAACTGGCCAATTTCTCCTGATCCTATAGAGCCAGAAACAACAGAGTTGTCGCCAAGCTGACCACTATTAACTGCACCACTAGAAAGATGCATCTGTCCAATTTGGCCAGATGAAATGTTGCCAGAATTTACTGCGGCGTCACCGATCATGCCGCTGACAATTTCGCCTGACTGAATTGTGAAAAGTGGTTCCAAACCGCTTGCTAAGTGCATTAAGCCGATTTGTCCAGATGCGATGTTGCCACTTGTAATCGCATCATTTCCAACATTGCCGCTTAAAATTGCTCCGCTGGAAATGTTGAACCAGCCGATTATGCCAGAAGCAACTTTGCCACTGATTATGGCGTCGTTTGCTATTTCTTCAGATCCTATTGCTCCAGAAGCAATCAATTCGCTATTTATAACTCCTGAGGCTATGTGCATAGCTCCAATTTGTCCAGAACCAATATTGCCGCTGGTGACTGCTGCATCGGCTATCTGGCCGCTATTTACAGTGCCGCTACTTAAATGCATTTGACCAATTTGGCCAGATGCAATATTGCCGCTATTTACCGATGCATCAGCTAGCAAGCCACTAGTTATTTCACCCGAAGTGATTGTTATAAGATCAATTATGCCGCTGGCTAGATGGTCAAGACCTACTTGCCCAGAAGCTATGCTCCCGCTGACTACAGCATTATTGCCAATTTGACCGCTGTTTATTGCTCCGCTACTCAGATGGAATTGGCCTATCTGACCGCTGGCAACAGACCCGCTAACTACAGAATTGTTACCTACTGTGCCGCTTGTAATGGCACCGCTTGCCATGTGGAATTCGCCAATAGAACCGCTGGCGATAGATCCGCTTACTACAGCCGCATTAGCAATCATGGCAGTCACTACGCCGCCACTTGCAATACCAAAATATGAGCCGCTTGCGCCGTTGTAGGTATCTCCAAGCAAGCCACTAGCTGCTCTCAATTCACCCAAAGTATAAGAACCACCAAGGGCCACTACTGTTCCGTTTAAAGTTACAGTACTGTTTTGTAAGTTGTAGTTGTAGATTACGCCATCGTCGATATTGTCGCCAGTAAGAGATCCAGAAGCTATATGGACACCGCCGAGAGCGCCGCTTGCTACAGAGCCGCTGACTACAGATTGATTTCCTAGTAATCCGCTTGTTATTTCTCCAGATTGAACAGTGAATAGTACATCTATTCCGCTAGCTAAATGGTCTAAACCGATTTGCCCAGATGCGATGTTGCCGCTTGTAATTGCCGAATTGCCGACATTGCCACTGAGAATTGCTCCTGAGGACATGTTAAACCAAGCAATTACACCACTGCTAACCTTGCCGCTTACGACTGCATCGTCGGCTATATCCGTGGCTAAGATTGCGCCTGAAGCAATATGTTCAGCCGTGATGCTACCGCTTGCAATCGCAAACTGGCCTACTGAACCACTAGCGATAGAACCGCTTACTACTGCGTTATCTGCTATTTGACCACTGTTGACCGAGCCACTACTCAAGTGCATCTGTCCAATCTGGCCAGATGCGATGTTGCCACTGTTGACAGCGCCGTCAGCAATTAAGCCGCTAACTATTTCGCCCGATTGTAGTGTGAATAAGACATCGAGTCCGCTTGCCAAATGGTCTAATCCAATCTGTCCTGAAGCGATGCTTCCGCTTAGAACTGAATTGTTTCCAATTTGACCGCTGTTTACGGTACCGCTAGATAAGTGGAATTGGCCGACTTGCCCAGAAGCTATAGAGCCGCTCAAAACAGCGCCGTCGCCAACATGTCCAGAATTTACAGTTCCGCTACTTAAGTTGAACTGACTAATTATTCCAGACGCTAAACTTCCAGAATTTACTGCGCCATCTGCAATTTGACCGCTATTGACAGCCCCGCTGCTCAGATGCATTTGCCCGATTTGACCAGATGCTATATTTCCCGAATTAACAGCTGCATCTCCTATTAGTCCACTTACTATCTCTCCGCTTTGTACCGTAAACAATAATTCAAGTCCGCTTGCCAAGTGATCCAAGCCAACCTGACCAGAAGCGATGCTACCGCTAACAACGGCATTGTTCCCGATTTGTCCACTATTTACGGCTCCACTGCTGAGATGAAATTGTCCGATCTGTCCAGATGAGATATTACCGCTCAGAATAAAATTATCGCCAAGTGCGCCAGAAGTAATTGCACCGCTTGCAATATGTTGAGACCCAACCTGTCCAGAAGCAATATTTCCAGAAGTAATAGCATTCAGGCCTACAGTTCCACTTGTAATTGCCCCGGAGGACATATGGAACTGACCAATTTGTCCAGATGCTATTGAGCCGCTTACAACAGCTGCATTGCCAATTAAGCCGCTTACAATTTCTCCGGAAACTATAGTGAAAAGCTCATTCATGCCCGATGCTAAATGCTCAGGCCCAACTTGTCCAGAAGCAATATTGCCGCTAGTGACAGCATTATTTCCTATGTTGCCGCTAAGCACTGCACCACTAGCTAAATTAGCCCAGCTTATCACGCCAGATGCTATTTTGCCGCTTATGACCGAATTGTCACCTAATTCTTCAGAACCTACTGCGCCCGAGCCAATTAATTCGCTATTAATTACACCAGAAGCTAAATGGAATGCGCTAATTTGTCCAGAGGCGATAGATCCACTTACAACTGCATCGTTTCCAATTTGACCGCTGTTGACTGCACCACTACTCAAATGGTATTGGCCGACAGAGCCGCTAGCGATATTCCCAGAATTTACAGCTGCATCACCAATAAATCCACTTACTATTTCACCTGATGTTATGGTGAAAAGCTCATTCATGCCTGATGCTAAATGCTCAGGTCCAACTTGTCCGGAAGCGATATTGCCGCTTGTAACAGCATTATTCCCGAGGTTACCGCTAAGAATAGCGCCGGAAGCCATGTTGAACCAAGCGACTACTCCACTAGCAAGCTTGCCGCTGACAATAGCATTGTCGCCGATTTCCTCCGGTCCAACAGCACCAGAGGCAATTAACTCACTATTTATAACTCCAGAAGCGAGATGCATGGCACCTATTTGACCAGAACCAATATTTCCACTGTTAACGGCTGCATCTGCTATTTGGCCACTGTTTACTATGCCGCTCGATAATGTAAATGTGCTGAGTTGACCAGAAGCTATATTGCCGCTTACTATGGCGTTATTACCAATTTGACCACTATTAATTGCTCCGCTAGAAATTGCGTATTGTCCAATAGATCCACTTGCTATTGCACCGCTCGTGACTGCGCCGTCTGCAATTTTGCTACTAGTAATACTTCCGCTTGAAATACTGTCACTGTATATTGCGCCACTAGCTAGAGCACCACTTACGATTGCTCCAGAACCAACCATCTGTGAAATAATACCGCCAGATGCGATCCCTATAAGTGCTCCGCTAGAGCCGTTATAAAACGCTGTCAATAGACCGCTGACAGCTTGAAGGACGCCAAGTGTATAAGTTCCGCCAAGTGCAACTGTTGTTCCATTGAAAGTAATGGTGTCATTTAGAATGTTTTCGTTGGTGATGGTATTTTGAGCGATATTAAATCCTTGAACACCACCTGACATAATATGAACAGAACCAATGGCACCGCTGGCGATAGTCCCAGAGGCTACAGACTGATCTGCAAGATTTCCCGAATTAACTGCTCCACTGCTCAGATGATGGCCAGCAACCTGACCTGATGCAATGCTGCCGCTTACAACTGCACCATTACCAACTTGTCCTGAGTTTACAGCACCGCTGCTCAAGTGGTTCTGGCCTACTTGTCCGCTCGCAATATTACCAGAATTTACTGCCGAATTACCAATAAATCCGCTTACTATCTCGCCAGATGTAATTGTAAATAATTCATTTAATCCTGAGGCAAGATGATCTGGTCCAATTTGTCCAGAAGCTATGTTTCCGCTTGTAATAGCATTGTTGCCAACATTACCACTTAGAATAGCGCCGCTAGACATATTAGCCCAGCTAATTACACCAGAAGCGATTTTGCCACTAATTACTGCGTTGTCGCCTAATTCTTCTGCGCCGACTGCGCCAGACCCGATAAGTTCACTATTAATTACACCAGAAGCTAAATGAAAGGCACTGATCTGACCAGAAGCGATGCTTCCGCTTACAACTGCATCGTTGCCAATTTGACCGCTGTTGACTGTGCCGCTGCTGAGATGATATTGCCCAACTTGTCCAGAGGCTATGGAACCACTCAATACAGAGCCATCGCCAATGTGCCCACTGCCAACGGTGCCGCTACTTAAATTGAATCCAAAAATAATGCCAGAGGCAAGATTGCCTGAATTTACTGCTTGATCCCCAATAGCTCCGCTTATAATAGCCCCAGAAGCCATATTAAACCAAGCCACAACGCCGCTGGCGAGTTTACCGCTTATAACGGCGTTATCTCCGATTTCTTCTGAGCCTACTGCACCGGACCCAATAAGTTCGCTATTGATTACACCAGAAGCTAAATGAAATGCACTAATCTGACCAGATGCGATAGATCCACTTACAACTGCATCATTACCAATTTGACCACTGTTGACGGTGCCGCTAGATAAGTGATGTGTGAAAATCTGACCACTGGCAATACTTCCGCTTACGACAGCATTGTCACCGATTTGACCGCTGTTTACTGTACCGCTAGTTAGATGATACTGGCCAATCTGACCAGAAGCCACATTGCCGCTCAATATGGCGTTGTTGCCAATGTCGCCGCTTGTGACTTCGCCACTGGTAATTACCGCAGCATCAAATTCTACTAAGTCACTATTGTTGATACCATTCTTATACCAGAAAATGTATGAGGTGCCACCGACGATGCACCTGACTTGCATGGTTAAAAACCTTACAGCAGATGGAATGGCTGCGTTGGCAGCATTTATTGCGTCGTTTAAAGTTGCACCAGTGTAAGGACCTGACCATGCATCAACAGGCACAGGGTTAACTGGCTGAATTCCAAATGGTAGTTCTAATCCGGGTGTTAATGACATAGTTTTTCCTTACTAAGCTCTCGTGATTTGCTGTGTGTGATTTATTGCATACGGGATGGCGTTAGTCATCGTGTATACGTTGTATGGGGTAGCAAGCGCACTTGCATTATCTACATTGAACGGATTCCCGCTATAAGTTCCAGTTATATCGGAACTGGCTGCAGTAATGTCAATTGCCAACGCTAAAACTTGACCTGACGGCATTGCTATTGCAAATGTAGTGTCAGTAGTTCCTGTATTTAAGTTGAATGGATTTGGACCTGTGTCAAATATTGCATTTGGCAAAGCTCTTACCTGTGCAGAGTTTGAAGGAACAACAGTACTAGGTCCATGCCAAATAATATTATGAAAATCAACATTTATTGGAGTAGAGGATCCGCTAGCATATATATCTGTGTAAAACATTCTATATGATGTGCCGCTTGCATATCCCAACGCACTATCGGCAGTGTTAGTTACTGGTGTTGTATAACCAGCCTGACCTGATATATTTGCGGCTACTGCTACATCTGTCCAAGAACCGCTTAATAGGTATTGTAAAGTTAAAGTTTGTAGATTCACCAAAGGGCTGTTTCTTGTTATAGTTCCACTGAGATTTGTGCTAACATTTCCGGTTTCTCTGACCAAATTTGTTTCAGGACCAAATTTGCTCGTTGCTACTACTGACAAATCAAGAGTGGGTGGAACATATGGCAGTGGAGTCAAGTCCAAATATTGTACAGAAATATTAGACTGAGAATCAGTAACTGTATAGCGATAATTAAAAGGATCTGTATCAAAAGCTGAATTTATAGTTGTATGTGTAAAATTTAGAGGATTTGCAACGCTGGTAGAGAGAGATGTCCATACTCCAGTATTATTTCTTCTCCAGCTCAAATCACAAGAAGCAACAGTAGCTCCGCTTACTAGTAAAGCATAATTAAAGAATAGATTGTTACTTATTGAAGTCTGGTTAAACTGTATAACAGTAGAACTATAGCCAGAAGTTAATGGTGCTAGTGGTTCATTGAGTGCTAGTTGTATAACTTGCAGAGGAGATAATCCCGAAGAAGGCACAACATTTCCATTAAGATATCTGCCGAAAGTCTTACCGCTGCTCAAGGTTACTAATAAATCTGAATTGAATACAAAACCGCTATTCAAATGGACATAACCTATTTGTCCGCTGGCTATTGATCCGCTTACTACTGCAGAATCTCCAATAAATCCGCTAGTCACGTCTCCAGAGCTGAGAACTATAGATGCTAGAACTCCAGAGCCAAAATGATCTTGTGTAAGTTGTCCAGATGCTATATTTCCACTCAGTACTGCATTGTTTCCGATGGAGCCGCTTTGAACACCGCCGCTAGACAGTCCGATTTCCATGGGGACTGAGCCGTCATAAAAAGTGCCGCTGTTAAGTCTGAGGCCACTGGTTACAGTAAGTGGCAATACTGACAAAGCGCCACTGGGAGTAGCACTGACTTGATACTTGTTATTCGCATCCATCGTTACAACGATGTTTGCTCCTGCATACACCAAACCGCTAACTATGTCGAAACCAACGATAGAGCCAGAGCCTATAACTCCACTTGTCACGGAGGAAGGAGCCAAGGAGCCGCTGCCTACGCTACCAGAGGCAACAACAAAAGATGCTTGTACTCCACTAGCTAAACTGTCAAGAGTGACTGAGCCGCTTGCTATCGCATTAGTAGTGACGCTCCCACTTGCAAGCATGGTATTTAAGATACCGCCTGATGCGATTCCGGCTATCATAGCCTGAGAACCATCGAAGAAGCTGCCGCTATTTAGCGCTAAACCGCTTGAAAAAGTCAAAGGCAATACTGCAACGCCGCCACTAACAGTTGCATTGATTTGATAATTATTGTTTGAATCTACAGTAATTGATACATTTGAGCCGGGATAAATGAATCCACTCTGCACATGGAAGCCGCCAATTTGTCCAGATCCAATGCTGCCACTAACGACTGCTGCGTTTCCGATGTAGCCGCTAGTTACAATACCAGAACTTAAAGTAAGAGCGCCTAGTAATCCGCTTGCCAGATGTTCGGCACCAATTTGTCCTGAGGCGATATTTCCGCTATTTACGGCGGCGTTCCCAATCTGTCCAGACTGGATGGAACCGCTGGAGAGAATTATTTGAAAGCCGCAATTCATTGAGGTTACTGCCATACTCTATCCTATTATTTGTAGAAAACATTCACCCAAACACTACCACTATATACTGTTTGTGGCGTATAAATATTCCCTGTTGTGCTGGCAGTCCACGTCAGTCCACTGGAAAAATTAATTCCAAACTTACCTCCGTCCCAGAAGAAGTTGTTGCAGGGCGGGCAACTTAGTATTACAGTCGGGCTATCGCCGCTTTGAGGCACTACATCTGTATTGTGTACTTGCAAAAACATGTATTGCTCGCCGGCATTATAACCACAGAAACCAAAGAGATTTCCGGCACTTGCTTTGGCAACACCGAAACTTTCATAGTCAGTACTGTTGTAAGATGTTGGAGCAAAATAATTGGATGATTCAGGAGTCTCGGCTACTGGTTGTATAAAGCCGCTTGTTGGAATATTTCTTACAACCAGACCTTGGGGGTTGCCGGAAATAATGTCAGTAACAACTGCTGCGCCGCTCTGTCCTACTATTTTTATGTTCTGGGCTGCTTGCCACTGATTTACATCCGCCATTGTCTCTCCTAAATTAACAATTTAAACAAGTAACAAAGGGTCTAAAATATGTATAAAATTACACACATAAACCATCAAATTTTTTAAGTTTGTAAAATCCATATAAAATATTTAGCAAGAATTTGTTTATTATTTAAATTTTGGTTATAATTATTCCGTGTATACTAAATTAGGCTATAAATCTCTTAAAAGAAAAGGTTGATAAATGGCTGGATCATGGGAAATAGCAAATCAGAATAGAGTATTGGTTTGTACCTTAACTAGAGAATTAGTTACAACAACTTGGGCTATGAATTTCAGGAATCTTCAAATTCCGGGGACTTACACATTTGTTTCAGGAATGCCTTTCGACCATGCCAGAAATACGGGTTGTCAAAAAGTATTGGAACTTGGCTGGGAGTGGTTGTTCTTTTTAGACGATGATCTATTAGTACCTCCCGACACAATTTATCGTCTCATGGCGCACAAGCTCCCCATCGTTAGCGGTCTGTATTATCGCAGAGCATCTCCTTTAGTGCCTGTTATGTTGAGAGAAAAAGAAGATAAGTCTGGTTATGATTGGATTACGCAATATCAAGATAATGCTCTGGTAGAATGTGACCTTGTAGGTTCAGGATGCTTACTCATTCATAGAGACACCTTGTTAAACATGCCACCTGTAAGCAAAGATTGTCGTTGGTTTGAATGGCGTTGCGATAAACCAGATCTCCCGGCAAATGAAAGAACATCAGAAGACTTCACTTATATTCGTCATCTTCGCAAAAATGGCATGAAAGTTTATTGTGATACCAGCGTAAAATGCCGCCATGTTGGTTTCAGCGAAAGTTTTGGCGGTCAACTCAAACCTTTGGAGTTAAAACTGTAATGAAAATTTGTGTAGTATCTACGACTGTTATTCCTTGTCCTCCTTCTGGTTATGCTGGATTGGAGATGATTAGCTGGCTTTGTGCTAATGGTTTAAAAGCCAAGGGACACGAAGTCATGCTAGTCGCTCCCAAGGAATCCAAAACGGATGCTTTTTTGCACGGCACTACCTTGGGAGAGGCTGAAAAGCAAGCTTACAGCGGTTATTGGGCTAAGCTCCCTAATTTTGACGTAATTATTGACCACAGTTGGGAAAAATGGTCATACATGTTGAAAACAGAAGGCGTTCTAAAAGCTCCTGTATTAGGAGTTTTACATGCTCCCGTTCATACCATGTATAATTCTCCTCCGCCTGTAGAAAAACCATGCTTAGTATGTATTAGCAAAGATCAAGCAGACGGATGTAGAGAACATCTGAAAAGAGAAGCAAAAGTCGTCTATAATGGAGTAGACGTTGATTTTTACAAGGATGAGAACAAGAAAAGAAATGATCGATATTTGTTTTTAGCACGCATGAGTACAATTAAGGGTCCCCAAATTGCTCAACAATGTGCAGTTAAGTGTGGCGTAGGACTCGACATGGTCGGTGATGATAAATTTACCGGCGAACCACAATTGGCTTTAGAATTAAAAAGTAATTGTGCTATGAATCCTAGGCTTCGTTATGTTGGGCCTCAAAATAGATCAGAATGTGCAGCTTGGTTTAATGCCAATAAAGCTTTGCTACACCCAAACAAAGTTTTCAGAGAGCCTTTTGGTTTAGCACCAGTCGAAGCACAGCTATGTGGAATGCCAGTAATCGCATGGGACAATGGAGCTATGCGTGAAACTGTAAAGCATGGAGAAACTGGATTCCTAGTAAAAAGCGAAGCCGAAATAGAAGAACTTATTAAAAGCGATGCAGTTTCAAGTCTGAAGAGAAATAATTGCAGAGAGTGGGCATCTCAATTTAGTTATAACAGAATGATTACTCAATATGAGAATCTTTGCAAGGAAGCTATTGAAGGGGGCGGTTGGTAATGTTACTATATGTAACTGCAGACAGAATTGGCGTTGAAACTGGCGGTGGTCATGTAACAAAACATGAGCTAGAAGCTTTAGCTCATGTAGGTCCTGTTACGGTAGTTAATCCACAAGCACAACAAGATCCTTTTGCTACAGAAAATTCCATACCAGAAATAGATTTAACTGATGTGAAATTGGCTCATTTCTATTCAGGTACATTTCCAAAATTTGCTCAAAGGCTTAAAGACGCTGGAGTAAAAATTACATATACTGCAGCCGCTCATGATATCAAACTCAGCAAAGAAGAATTTAAGCTTTATGGCATAGATTATGAGTTACCACATTTAACTGATCCACAATTATTTCAAAAATATTTGCATAGTTACAAAATTGCAGACAAAATTATCTGTCCTTCTTTTCACAGCAAATCAGTAATGGAAGGTTTTGGATGTACCAATCCAATCGAAGTAATCCCTCACGGATGTGACTTGATGAGGCCAGAAAAATACCCCTCAAGGTTTACTGTTGGATATTTGGGACAAATTGGTCCAGATAAAGGACTTATTTATTTGTTGAGAGCTTGGGAAGAATTGGGTTATGAAGACGGAGTGTTGCAGTTAGCAGGCTCGCAAAGCTTAGGAATGTTGCCCTACGTTAGGCGTATGAAAAAAGGTCATGTAAATATTCTTGGTTATGTAAAATCATTAGAAAGGTTTTACAACAGTTGTAATGTTTATGTTCAACCTAGTGTGACTGAAGGTTTTGGTATTGAAATTCTTGAAGCCATGAATTGCCATAGACCGGTAATCGCCAGCGATGGTGCAGGTGGTGCAGATTGTATTAATGACTGTGGCATAATTTTCAAAAAAAGAGATGTTAGACAACTTATGGGTGCTATAGATCACTTGAAAACCAATAGAGAAAATTTTGTTTTTATGGCAAAAAACTGCGCAAATAATGTTAAAAGGTATACTTGGGATAAAATTAAAGATTCTTATATCAAGGTTTGGAAGGAGATGCTAGCATGAGTTTTACTCTTCCATTCACTAAAGAAATGAAAGTTATAGAACTGGGAGGAGGAACCGTTCCAGTATTTAGGCCAAATCTTGATGTACGAGCAGCAGATAATGTCGATATAGTTGCTGATTTTGATGAGCCTTTGCCTATTGAAGATAAAGAATACGACGGAATATTTAGTAAATTCTGTATCGAGCATGTATCTTGGCGTAAAGTCAGAAAATTCATGGAAGAATGTTACAGAATTTTAAATGATGGTGGTATTGCAGTTTTTATAACTGCTAACACCGAAAGACAAATGGAATGGGTTCTGGAACATGATGAATGGGACGATTTATGTTCCTGTATAATTTTCGGCGACCAAGATTATGAAGATAATACACATAAAAATAGTTTGAATCCAAAATATGCTATCAGATTGTTGTCTGAGGTAGGCTTTGACCAAGTGACCGTGATTCCTTGGGGTGATTTGAAGACTGATATGATGATTGAAGCAAAAAAGGGGAAAGCTGTGGCAGAACAAACGAGTGAAGATCGTAAGTCATTATTTGACCAACACTATTTCAATGGTGGCGGCAAAGTAGGCGGATATGCTTATGAAGGTTACTGGGATTACCCAGTGCATTGGCTAACTTTCAATAAACTTATGGAATTAAATCCAAAGTCAGTCTTGGAAATCGGGGCTGCCAGAGGATATCTTGTACGCCGATTTGAGCAAGTTGGCATCCGGGCTAAGGGCGTAGAAATATCCAAGCATTGCCATCTTACCAGAGTAACCGACTCGGTTCTTGAATTTGACGTTTGTACTTTCCCTTGGCCTTTCAAGGACAAGGAATTTGATTTATGCTACAGTATCGCAGTAATGGAACATATACCTGCAGAATTTATTCCTAAAGTTTTGGCAGAAATCGATCGTGTTAGCGAACGAGGCATTCATGGAATCGATTTCGGTGAAAATGACGATGGATTTGATCAAACTCACTGCAGCCTACATGACAAGGCTTGGTGGGATGAAAGAGCACCTAAGACACAAGTTGTTTGCGACAAGGAAGACATGGAAAAAGGAATTATTTCCACTGCCATTCCTGCCGGTGATGAAAAACTTAAGCTGAATATTGGCAGTTTTACCACGATGTATCATCATGGCTGGCTAAACATGGATGTTGTTCAGCTTGGACAATGGGCTGACAGATACCAATACAAGTTTGTTCATATGGATGCTCGTCAGCCTATGCGACTTGGAAATGATACTGTTGATCTTATTGCGTCTTGTCATATGCTAGAGCATTTAACTTGGGATGAGGGACTAACCTTCCTGAAGGAATGTTACAGAGTGATGAAGCCCGGTGCTGTTATGAGAGTTTCAGTTCCGGACGCAGAAAGAATTACAAATTATTATCGCAAGAGCGAACTTGGAATGTTTGACGAAATAAATGTTGTTTCTGCAAAGAATCCTTGTCAATCATTCAAGTTCTGGTCATTGTTATTTGAGGGACACCGAATTGCTTATGACGGTGTGAGCCTCAAGAAGATTGGCGAAGAGGCTGGCTTCAAGGTTAAGCGTTGCAACTTCAACGAAGGCAACAAGCAAATCCTTGCAGAAACATTCGATCTGCTGCCAGACCTGTCGATTTGGGTTGAATTTACTAAGTAATTATTAACTAATTTAAAAAGTTAGGCCCCTGAATTTCAGGGGCCTTTTTCTTTTAGCAACTTGTATAGCTAACACCGCCATTATTAGTGACCGTTTTGCCTAAACTACTAGAATCGGTCAACAAGGCTCCGGAACTATTAACTTGCATAAGCAATGTGCATCCAGATACATTTGATAAAGGAGCAGTTGGAACTGTAAAGTTGCTTGTATAAACAGCAGTTCCTTTTACAATCCTTAGATTTGTGATGAGTCCATTATAGTTATAGAAGCCATTCGGATCTGTAGTGGTTCTATCTCCAACATAAAGTGTAGATGTAGATGTGATATTATCACTCACAGAAGCGGTTCCCTGCGCTAAACCATTTATGTATAGCGTGACTGTTCCGGAGTTTCTAACAACAGCAAAATGCATCCAGTTGCCATAAACGTTTGTGCCACCAAAAACAAAATTGTAAGTGTAAAGATTATAAGTGTTTCCGTTTGCGAATAACCTGAAGGTAATAAATTGTGGATCTATGTATGGTGGTTCTAGGTATTCGGAAAAAGCAAAGTCTGTATCATTTACAGAAAAAATGGTTTGATCTAATCCATATCCGAAAGTAGTCCACCCTGCAGTTGAGTTTTGCCACCATTCGATAGTGAAATTACCAGTGCCCATGGCATAATCGCCTCCATTCGGAATAGTAAGATTTGTTCCTATAGGTCCAAATGTTTGTGCTCCATATGGGCAGCTTAGTGGCCCGAAGCTGGGTGCTGGTGTTGCCGTAGGCGCTGGGCTAGCTGATGGAGAAGGCGTAGCAGTTGGAGTTGGGAATCCGCCTTCGACTGCTTGTGCGCTATATGTGCCATTTGTGCCCGTTTGTGTGGTGAACCTCAGCCAAGTCTTGGTGTTGTCAATCATCACCGGACTGCTTTGTGATGTGGCATATAAACCAAATGTTGAACCAGCTGTCGTTGCGCCTACAGCCCACAAGGTATTGTCAGATTTAATCATAAGTGCAAAGCTGCCACCACTATGAACATCAATCCAAGGACCACCTAACATCTGTGTCCAGCTGGAAACACTAACGGTTGTTCCAAGTCCTAACGGGCCATTAGAACCTTGGCCAGCAACATATATTGCACCAGATGAATCAAGAAGATATGTTGTACTAGTACCAGAGGCAAGTTTTCTAATGTTATAAGCAGCACCAATTTGCACTGGTGAACTTGTGTTTATAACATTATTTCTACCTAATTGACCTTGAGTATTTGGTCCTCCACTCCACCATGTTCCATCATTCTTCTTTGCAAACCAGTTAGCTGTACCAGCATATAAATCAGTCCAAGATGTACTTGCACCAATCTGTACAAAAGTGCTACGGTTGATAAGATCGTTTTGACACAATGCGCCTTGGTTGTTATTGCCTGTGATCCAAAGCCTGCCAGCACTATCAATAGCAGTTTGATTATTAGAGAACCCTACGACTTTAACCCAATCTGTTTTGCCTAATGATTCCTGAACTGGACTTGATTGATTGACAACTGAATTGTTGCCTAATCCACCATTTGCGCCTTGGCCGGCTGCCCATAAAGTGCCATTAGTTAATATCCTAGAAGCAACATTGCCAGTACCAATGGTGTAATAATTGGCTCCAGCTACTTGTATCTGGCTTGAGTTCGCTGTAGTCACTCCTCTGCCTTGTTTGCCATAAGCATTAGAACCAGATTGCCATAATGTATTATCTGTTTGCTTGAAAACAGTTGTTCCACCAGCTGCAACATCTGCGTATATGCTTGACGGGTAGAACACATTTAGGGTGCTTACATTTGTGGCATTATTTATGCCTAATTGTCCTTGTGAGTTTGTACTCCAGCCCCACCAGTTCAATGCTTCTGGTGTCGCACTAGGTGTTGGCGAAGGAGTTGGACTCGCAGTCACAGTAGGCGTAGGCTGTGGCAATCCATTTGCATACAAGAATGTTCCACTGAACAATGAGCCTCTAAATGCAAGTGCGCTTTGCCATGTGAAGGTATTATCCAACATTATAATGCTTGATGCGGAGGCAAATCCAGTAAGACTAGGGAATCCAGTCCCCCATAATGTGTTGTCATTCTTTATGATCCACAAGGATGTGCTGCCAGTCGCATCTAATACATTGTTTGTTATTTGGACGAATGAACTGCGAGCTATAATATCATTTTGATTAAGAGTGCCGGTATTGTTTGGTCCGGTGCCCCATAGATTGCCAGATGTATCTAATACACAAAGTCCATTTGCACCACAGATTTTGCTGAATGTTTTATCAGCCATAATTTGGACAGGGCTGTTTCTATTGGTAGCTGTTCCATCACCAAGTTGTCCTGAAGTATTAGTTCCCCATGCCCAAAGAGTGCCGTCTTTCTTTATTGCAGCACTAAATGCATTTCCATTCCAGCATTGTGCCCAATCTGTGCCAGTACCAATTTGTGTGAATCTCGAACGATTTATACTACTAGTGCCTTGTCCTTGTGCGCCATTAGTATCCGACCCACAACTCCATAGTCTGCCAGAAGTATCAAGCGCAACTTGGACGGTATTGCCAAAGTATACTGATGCCCAATCGGTTTTGCCTAATGCTTCCTGAACAGGACTGCTTGTAGCTAAACTGGCAACATTTGTTCCACCAGAGCCTTGACCAGCAGTACCCCATGTCCATAGAGTGCCGTCAGTTCTTATTCCACTAATAGAAGCATTACTAGCAGACAACATAGACCATGAGCCTGCTAATTGAATAAGGCTAGAACGGTTAATTGCATCACTCTGACCACACATAGGACCACCACCAGCAATCCATGTAGTTCCATCTTTCTTGACACCAGCGAAAGCTCCATACAATGAAATACTTGTGAAGTTTTCATCTTGTGGATTGTAAAAACCTGTGACAGAGTTTGTATTGCCAATAGCTTGTTGTCCATTAGCATTATTACCTAGACCCCACCATGCATTTATTGGTGCAATAGTCGGACTTGGAGTTGGAGTAGTTGCCACTGTTGCACTAGGTGTTGGACTAGGCGTAAAGCTAGGTGTCGGGCTTGGCGAGTTACTAGGTGTCGGGCTTGGCGAGTTACTAGGTGTAGGGCTCAGAGTTGGACTCGGTGTGGGTGATGGGGACTCACTTGGCGTTGGTGTAGGTTGTGTGCCAGTTGGTGTTGGCGGCGGGTTTCTTTGAGCCATACAGAAGTCTGCTCCTGCATTGAAGTCAACCCAATTAGTATCAGATATTATGGTTTGAACAGGACTTGAGGCAGAAACAATATTATTTCTACCTAATTGTCCACTGCTGCCGTCGCCCCAACTCCATAAAGTATTATCGGCTTTCATGGCATTTATATGCCTTTGGCCCACCCCAACCTTAATCCAGTTGGTTCCAGCAACTTGAATAGGGCTAGATACATTAGCTGTATTATTGTTTGCTAACATACCACTAGATCCTGAACCCCAGACCCATAAAGTATTGTCGGATTTAATGGCAGCTACGGTGGGAGTCGTAAATTCACCCATAGTATCTACCTGAGTCCAATTATTATCAGTTCCTATTTGTGTCCATGAACTAATGTTTACTGTATTGCCCAATCCAAGGTTGCCATAAGCATTACTGCCAGTAGCCCACAAAGTTCCATCACTTCGTAGACCAATACAATAAACGAAGCCACCTGCAATATGTGACCAAGAAATTCCACTGGATATTATTATCGGGCTTGAGAAATTAGCTGCTGTCCCATCTAGACCTAATTGATACGTATTGTTTACTCCCCATCCCCATAAATTATTGGAAGAATCGACCGCAAACATAGTGCCATTGCCACCTTTGGGTAGCCAGAAATCTACATAAGAACCGAATGCTTGAACATAAGACGATACTGAAGTTACCGTATTGTTTCCTAAAGTACCATTGCTGCCTGCTCCCATCATCCATAAGCTGCCATTGTTCAACAACACAGCACTTAAAGCACCAGTCATGACTTTAGCAACGGAGTATGGAGCGAAATTAGTTACTTGAGTTGGAGATGAACGAGATATAGTAGTGCTATCTCCAATATTAGTACCCCACCCATAAAGATAGCCATCAACATTTTCTGCATATGACGCTATTGCGGAATAAGGCACAGAATTCCAATATAATGGACCCATAAATACTGGACTACTACGATTCACAGTATCATTAAGTCCAAGTCTGCCATTTGTATTGCCTCCAAATGTCCACATATATATAGAATTTGGTGTTGGACTGGGGCTGGGTGTTGGATCAGGGCTTGCAGTAGGACTTGGTGTTGGACTAGGAGTTGGTTCTGTGCTAGTCGGAATTGGTGTAGCTACCGGAACCCGATATCCTACCATAAAATTAGCCCCAGAAGATACTAAAACCCATTGATTATCCGCATAGAAAGTTTGGACAGGAGAACTATAATTGGTAGTGTTGTTCTTGCCTAATTGACCATAGCTGTTTCTTCCCCAAACCCACAAACTGCCGTCTGTTTTCAAAGCACCAACATAGTGTTCACCGACAGAAATAGAAGACCAATTAGTTCCAGCTAATTGAACTCTACTAGAACGGTCTACAGTGCTATTAATTCCAAGCTGGCCATATGTGTTATCTCCCCAAACGAAGACAGCATTAGCATTTGTCCTAGCAACAGTGAAATAACGACCACATCCAACTTCGGCATAATTAGTGCCAGTTGTGACCTGCACGAACGAACTTCTGCTAATTGTGTCACCAGTTCCTAGTTGTCCGTAACCATTTCTGCCACAAGCCCATAAAGTATTGTTATCTCTAACAGCCAAGGTGAACTGATTGCCGCCTGCAAACTGCCTCCAAGAGATGCCGGTTGACATTAAAGTTGGACTAGAAACATTGCCAGTCTTATTTAATCCTAATTGTCCTTGGACATTGTTTCCCCAAGCCCAAATTCTATTAGAAGAATCTTCAGCGTAAACCTGCCCATATCCATTTTGTGCAATCCAGAAGTCAATATAGTTGCTGCCGAAAACTTGAACAGGAGAGGAAGTAGCAACTGATGTGTTATTTCCCATTCCACCTGAGAATCCATAGCCCATCATCCACAGGGTGCCATCTGTTTTCAAGAAACCATATAATCCAGCAGTATAACCGGTTGGTGCCATAGCTCCACCAACTTTAACCTTAGATATTTCATTAGGGGCAAAAGCTGTGACTTGTGTTGGTGAACTGCAAGTAGCTGCAGTGCCATCACCCGTATAACCACCCCATACATAAATATTACCGTCTGAACCTAATACAGCATTATTATCACTGCTAGAAATATCATTTAGCCAATATTTATCGCCTACAGGCTGTGCGATAGAACGCAAGCTGACTCCGTTTAATCCCAGCTGTCCTGTGCTGTTGTTGCCCCAAGACCAAACAGAGACTGG
>Ga0129333_10000567_pt1 | contig 30739 bp, 27 predicted proteins | sample CPB6_08_DNA_FD_94474 | JGI IMG/M metagenome (GOLD analysis project Ga0129333, IMG submission 94474) | Freshwater to marine salinity gradient microbial communities from Chesapeake Bay, USA - CPBay_Sum_0.6_0.8_DNA | ecosystem: Environmental > Aquatic > Marine > Coastal | place: USA: Chesapeake... | reverse complement strand
GAGACTGCAATTAAGAAGTCCTCTGACCTTGGCGGGTCACAGGAAGTAACAATAAAAAAATCAAAATGGAACGGCACTTTCCTCGGTTCCGTTAGTGAATTGATAAAATAAGGTAGGTGAAAATAAACTAATGAGTAATGAACTATTAGCTAAAGCAGCAGCAGCCGATACTACCATGACAGGTAGCATGGTTGGAGCAGCAGATCCCACCGACGGTATCCATGTTGGATCCGAAGGTAAAGGTGGTCTCCTAAATCCAGAGCAGTCTGCACGATTCCTCGATTACATGTTCGATGCAACAGTAGTCGGTAAATTAGCACGTACAGTTCGCATGCGAGCTGATACTACTGAGATTGATCGTATTGGCGTAGGCGAGAAGCTTATGAAGCTTGCTTCAGAAGCAGAGAATACTGGCACAAATGCTGCAGTACAATTCTCAAAGATCTCTCTTACAACAAAGAAGCTACGTCTTGATTGGGAACTTTCAACAGAGTCTCTAGAAGACAATATCGAAGGTGCCGATCTCGAAGATCACATTGCACGTCTGATGGCAACACAGGCAGGTAACGATCTTGAAGATGTAGTTCTTAATGGTGATACATCTCTCTCATCTGACAATCTATACAAGGCCTTTGATGGTATTGTAAAGATTGCTAAGGCAAACGGTCACGTTGTTGACGCCGATGGCGCTAACATCTCCCGTGAAGTCTTCAATAATGCCCTAAAGGCACTCCCAAGAAAGTACAAGCAGCGTCGTCCAGACCTTCGCTTCCTTTCTGGTTCTAATCTAATCCAAGATTACTTATATTCTACTTCTCAGAATATATCAAACGTTAACCCACAAGATATTGCAGCAAGCATTATCCGTGGCGAGACAGCAGGTCTTGGTGGTCCAGCAGGCTTCACAGCCCCATTTGCATTCGGTATTCCGATTGTTGAAGTTCCTTTGCTTAAGGAAACTCAGGGCGCTGATGGTGATCAGGGCGATATCCACTTGACATTCCCAAATAACGTTGTTATTGGTATCAAGCGTGATGTTACCGTGTACCGCTTCTTCTGGCCTAAGAAAGACTCAATCGAATATACAATGTATACTCGTGTTGGAGCTCAAATTGAACAAGCAGATGCTTGGGTCGTTGTTAAGAACGTTAAGGTTGCTTCCTAATTAAATAGGAATTAAACTGCTGAAAAGCCTCCAAATTAATTTTTGGGGGCTTTTCCTTTTAATCTACTAATGCTATAATTAATAGACCTAATATTAAGGAGATAATATGTCATTTGACACATTAAAGGTAAAAGAGTTAAAGCAGATTGCAGACGATTTTGCCGTAGATACTGAAGGACTAAAGAATAAAGCAGACATTGTTGCCGCACTGGCAGAAGAAGGCGTGACCTGGTCCGTATATCAAAATACAATTAAAAATATTGAAGACGCAAAAGAAGAAGTAGAAGTTCTTACTAAATTTGATCCAAATCAAGAAGTTGATAAAGATGCTGTTCTTGTAAGAATGACTAGAAATAATTACAGATATGATGTTTTAGGTTACACATTTACTAAAGATCATCCTTTTGTAGCAATGCCAAGTGATAAGGCTCAGCAAATTTTTGACAAGGAGGAAGGGTTTAGATTGGCTTCGCCAAGAGAGGTACAAGAGTACTATAACTAAACCTTATAAATGGCAGAGATATACAAAAACACTAATACAGCGGTATCAACAAAATTATATATTAATGGAGAAGCTGTACAGCCTGAAGGCGACGTAGTTGTTTATTTTTCAGATATAACTGAAGATCCTAAAGTATCTCCTGCAATTGACCCAGAAGATGTTATTCTAACACTTACTGCTACAGAGTCAGACGTAGATTTTAGCGTTTACTCTGTAATTGTTCCAGTAACTTATGCGAATCGAAATAGAAAATATAAATTGCAGTGGGTGTATGAATATAATTCCACAACATATTATCACTACACATATCTAGACGTAGTTACACCATATATCTCTATAGAAGAAGCTCTAGAGGATTTAGGTGTTGGGTCTGATGCAAATGATCCAAATTATAAATCATATCACGAATTAAGAATGGCAGAGAAGTACGCTAGAAAACAAGTGGAACACTTCACTGGACAAAAATTTTATTTGCATGATAATAAATTTACAATTATGGGTAATGACTCATCAGTATTACCATTGCCGAGCAAAATTTATCAACTCCATACATTACATCAAAATGATAATATATTGATAGATAATTTAAACAATATAAATAATATTGGTTACATTATTGAGCCAACTGCAAGCGGATTTGGAATTAAAATAAATCAGTCTTCTTTAATTGAAGGAGATACGTATATTGCAAATGGTATGGTTCCTCCATCAATTCATGATGTTTCACCAAACATATTTAAGGCAAATAAATCATATGATGTCTATGCTAGATTTGGATGGCATTCCGTACCAGATGACGTAGAGCAAGCTACAATAGAAATAATGAGATCGTATTTTTCAAAAGATAGAGCATGGAGAGATAAATACGTAAATAAAATATCAACAACAGATTGGGACTTTGAGTTTAAATCAGAAGCATTCAATGGAACTGGGTCTTCATATGCAGACAAACTTCTTCTTGATTATGTTATAACTCAAATGGTAGTGGTATGATGTTTAGCGTTGTAGACGGTCTATTGTCTATGACTTTAGATGTTTATAGACAAGAGGAAGAACAAGATCCAGACACTGGCGTTATGAAAAGGCAATTTATGTATTATAAAACTTTGCCTTGTTACGCCAGAGGTGTTGTTGCTCAAAATGTTACAAGAAATTTAGATAAACAAATTTTTTCAAACAAATATGAAAATCAGCAGTATTTAGAAGTTAGAACAATTGATAGGCTAACTCAGAGAGAAAAAATTTCTAATATAAAAGATTCCAATGGAAACCCAATATGGTTTGAATTAAATTATCCAAATGATACTGCAACTGTGTTTGAAGTAGTAGGATCAACACCAATTACTGATCCATTCGGTTCGGTGGTTGGATATAATACATCACTAAAGAGATCGGAGAATCAGCAAATTGGCTTCTGAGGCAATGGCATTGCAAGCTGCAAGCGGACTAGTTAGTTTAATGGCTGGTCAGCCTGTAAGTGGTGCAATTAAAGATTCCACGGTGGCGCAAATATCTGCTGCAATATTTTATAAAACAAATGTGCTTGCTAAATTAACTGCAAACAAAACATTTCAAAGTTCTTTTCAAAATGTTTTATTTAAACAAATAGATGAAGATTTTGGTCAGTATATAGATGCAAAAGCAAGAACATCTCCAAAATCTTTACACCACGTTTACGAGTGGGGCAAGGCTGGAAATAGATCTGCAAGACTATTTAAATTAAATAAAATTTCTCAACAAGGATTAATGTTTCAAATTAATTATGAGCTTCTAGATTCCAGATCATTTGTTCCTTCAGAAACATCAAAACGTAGTCATGTTTTTATTAAAAAAGCTTCGGTTATGGAAGAAGGAAAATCTGTAGTTATCAAGCCTAGATTTTCAGAAAGATTATCTTTTAATATTGACGGTAATACAATATTTATGCCTAAAGGAGAATCTGTTACGGTTAAAAAACCAGGAGGCGTGGCTACAAAAAATTCATTTTTAGCAGCGTATAAATATTTCTTTACTGGACAGCTAGTTAATATGTCGATTAAAAGATCTGGGTTTCAACGTTTATTTAATTCTAGTATCTCAAAAGCCCTTGAGGTGCCCGTACAAATTAAAACTGTGAGGTATAGCTTCTCACCTAACAGTATAGCCAGCGAGGCTGAGGCAGCCCTTCTAGGGGCTTTTTCGGGGGTATCTAATGGTTAACTATAAGCTTGATGCTATGTTTGAGTTAAGGAAGTACCTTTGGAATAAATTAAAGGATACAGATATCTTTGATGAAAATAATTATTATGCTGATAATTTAAAAGAAACATTGATACCAATTATTCCAGTTCAGCAAGCCCCAGAAATGAATCAATTTTTGAGCGGGAAAAAACATATAGTTTATGACAAAATAGGTCTATCATACGAAGACAATTGGCTCATATGCTGTGAGCAAATACTATTTACTATATATTCTACAGAGGTTTCAGATATAGTCGAAATAAGAAATTTTATGACGGACGAATTTAGAAGGATGGATGATTCAGCTAGGGACATAAACAAATGGTCTAATCTTTCTGACAAGTTTAAATTTCATAGCCTATTCATTGCTGACATTTCCCCAATTAAGCCATCAGAAGAAATACAGGGCTTTTTAGCGTCAGACGTAATTCTTGAGGTAAAATATTCAAGAATTACAGACAATAATGGCAGGTTTGCCTAGTTTGCTTTAGGCTGTATTATACTCTAAAATTAGTCCTAGAGGAAAGGGCCTAGCCAGCCACAAATATATATATATTACATTTCATGAAATAGGAGGTTTAATTCATGGCACAATCAGCAGGTAATGCTAAAAATATTCTCGTTGGTGCTTCTCCATTGTTTATTTCAAACATTGATATTACAGAAGGATCAGCATACAAGGAAAACGCAGAACCAGGCTCAACAGATGCAGCTGCATATGAGACAACAAAATCTTATACAGATACACTTAATGGTGTAACAAGCGGTGCATTCTATTACAGAAACGTTGGTTTTACTAACAATGGTCTTCAGATCACATATAACCCAACATACGATTCTGTAACTGTTGACCAGTTGCTTGATACAGCTAAGCTGTTCAAGTCTGCGATGGAGGTTATGATCGCAACAGAAATGTCCGAAGGTACACTAGAAAATGTTCTAGTTGTATTTGGACAGGGATCAGACACTTTAACATCACCATCTACAGGAACACAAAGCGGAAATGATGTTCTCGCACTTGCGGGTGGATCATTAGGTGAAGCTCCAACAGAGCGTCAGCTAATTGCAGTTGGACAAGCTCCAACAACAGCTTCTCCAAAGACAGAGCGTGTATATTATGCACGTCGTGTTCTTTCTGTACAACAGTCACAGTTCTCTTTGGCTCGTACAACTCCAACCACATTCCCAGTAACATTCCGTCTTCTTCCAGATGCTTCAAAGGTCGGTCAAGAATACGGTTTAATTATTGACCGTGCTTGGGCATAATAATTAATTTTAATTATTAAATTAAGGCCCCCAGAAATGGGGGCCTTTCACTTGTAGCATTAATATCCTTATGTTATAATAATTTAGACAATCCTTAAGGAGGATAAATTGGCTACAAAAGTATACGACGTAGAAGAAATTGAACTTCAGAATGGCAATAAAGTCACTCTAAAACCTCTTACAATTAAAGAGTTACGTAAGTTCATGACAGTAATTCAAAAAACAGCAGATGTTCAAAATGAAGATGAGACATTAACAATTCTTATTGATGCATGTGCTGTAGCTTTAGAAAAGCAATTACCAGATCTTGTAAAAGATAGAGATGCATTAGAAGACGCTTTGGATGTTCCAACAATTAACCGCATTCTAGAAGTTTGTGGAGGAATTAAGATGGACGACCCAAACCTGATGGCGGCAGCGGTTCTGGCTGGTCAGAACTAGATCTTGCCGCTTTATTAGGAGAGTTATTTCTTCTGGGTAACTGGAAGAATTATGACGAAATAGAAAGCAATCTATCAATGCCAGAGATTCTTCAGACTCTGAAATCAAAACAAAAAGCTGAAGAAGAAAATAGAATATTTTTAGCATCTTTACAGGGAGTAGATCTTAGAGATGATAAAAAAGAAAAGGAGGGTCCTAGTTTCGACGATGTTCGAAGAAGAGCTTTAGGAATAAACGCATCCGCTGATGATGTAGTGTCATTACAGGGTTCGTTTGCAAATGAAGCTGGATTTGGAATCGGAATGGGATTGGGATACTCTAAGGAGTAATTAGTGGCTGACGAGCAAATTGTAACGAGTATAGTCGCCAAGGCTGACTTATCAAACCTGGTATCAGAAGTACATCGGGTTACTTCTAGTTTACAAAAGTTACAAAGAGAACTACTTGCTTCTAATAAATCAATTGCAGCAGCAACAAAAGTTGCTAACAATGCATTTAGAGACACATTAACTCAAAGTGGCTTGTTTTCAAGCCACTTTGTTAATTTAAATTCAGATGTAGATAAGTTTGGTAAAAATTTAGATGGCGGAAGATTAAAACTAAGAGATTATTTTAGTACATTTCAGCAACATGCAAAAACATCAAAGGGATTAATTAGAGAGCTTGCCAGAGAGCAAGTTATGTTGCAAAATGCAGTATTACAACCATTGGGCAGAAACGCTCAAGGTTTAATGCAATTTAATGTCGCAGTTCCAAGAGGTTTAGATTTAGTTAAAAATAAATCTCAGTTAGCAAGAATGGAATTGCAGATTATGAATCGTGCACTTCTTGAGGGATCAACACAATTAATTAACTGGGGTAAAAATACTCAGTGGGCTGGTCGTCAGTTAACGGTAGGATTAACAGTTCCTTTGGCAATGTTTGGAACATCGGCAGCAAAAGCATTTAGAGAAGCAGATCAAGAATTAACAAGATTGGTTAAGGTGTACGGAGACTTAGCTGGATCATCATCACAGCAATTAGATAAAATAAGAAAAGATGTAACTGAAACTGCAAAAGAATTATCTCAAACAATGGGAGTCAGCTTCAAAGATACTTTAGCACTAGCTGCTGATATTGCCGCAACAGGCAAAACTGGTAATGATTTATTGGCTTCAGTTAAGGAAACAACAAGACTAGCAGTACTAGGCGAAGTAGATAGACAAGAAGCAATGAAGGCAACGCTTGCTATACAGACAGCATTTAAATCAAATACAGAAGAATTAACAGAATCCATTAACTTTTTAAACGCTGTTGAAAACCAGACATCAACAACCCTTAACGATTTAGTTGAAGCTATTCCTAAAGCTGGAACTGTAGTCAAGCAATTAGGCGGAAGTGTAGAAGATTTAGCTTTATATTTAACTGCCATGCGAGAAGGTGGCGTTAATGCATCCGAAGCAGCTAACGCATTAAAGTCTGGTCTTGCATCTATGATTAATCCTACAAAGCAAACAGTTGCTGTAATGTCTGATTTTGGAATTGACATAATGGGCTTAGTTGCTCAAAATACTGGTAATACAACAGGAATGATATTAGGATTACAAAAAGCTTTAGATGGACTAGATCCTTTAAGTAAAGCAAGAGCATTAGAGCAAATGTTTGGAAAATTTCAATTTGCAAGAATGGCTGCATTATTTAATAACTTAGGTAAAGAAGGAAGCCAAACATTACAAGTTATGAATTTAATGAATGCAAGCGCTTCAGAGCTAGCTGCAGTTGCAGGTCGAGAATTAACATTAGTAACCGAATCAGCTTCTGGTAAATTTAAACGAGCAGTAGAATCATTAAAAGCAAGCCTTGCTGGTGTTGGAGATGAATTTTTAAATTTTGGAACAAAGATATTAAATATATTTGAAAAGATTGTTAATTTTGTAAGTGGATTGCCAGACCCAATTAAAAAATTCATAGCTGGATTTGGCGCTATAACAGCAATTGCTGGACCATTAATTATGATAACTGGTGTTCTTGCTAACTTCTTTGGCTATATAACAAAGGGTATTGTTTTAATGAAATCATTCTTCCAAGGTACAAAGGGCTGGAAGATGCTGACGCCAGAAATGATTGCTGCAGAAAAAGCAGCTAATCTTGTAGAAAAAGCATTTTACTCAGACGCAGCAGCTGCAGGCGTATTACATACTGCATTACAAAAATTAATAACTGATTATGCAAGTCTTGAAAGGGCAATGATTAATGGTGTTGTTCCAGTAAGTCCAGGAGTAACTCCTTCCGTAACAACAACTGGAGGAAGATTAATAGTTGCTGGAGGAATAAGAGAAGTAGATCCTACTAATCCATTAGTTGGTGATATGGATACACGTTCAATGTCTCATATTAATCCACGTGATCCAAATAATCCTGCTTCAATATTTGGCGGAGTTCCAGGAGCCACTCCAGTAAATCAAAAAATAGGTAGACATCCTCAGATATATATGATGGATCGTTTACCAAATATAGAAGGGGTTACTTCTATAAAAGGAGTATCAACTGGAATTGTTGCTCCAGAAGCTGCTAAATTCCATGCATTAATGGCAACTTTGGGAATGCAAACAGAAGCAGAAGTAGCAGCATTAAAGAAAACAATATCATTAGGCGGAACAGTAAGCACCGATTTATTACAAACATTTGACGACATTTTACCAATTACTCAAAAGTTTACACAGCAAGCTGCTACCCAATCTTCATTAATTGTTGATGATTTAATGGCTGCAAAGATAACAACAGAACAAGCCATAACTAGAATCATGGCGTTAAATGCTGAAATCGATATGATGATGAGAGCTGAAGTTTCAGCATTTGCTGCATCAAGAGGAAGAACAATTGATTTTACAAAAGCTCCACTAATGGATCAGCCAGTTGTTGATGCTTCAGGACAATTTACATTAAGAGATTTATATAAAAAAGAATCTAATAAAGCAGTCATGGAAGAGTTTGGAAGATTAAGGGGCATAAGAACTTATGGTGCTCCATATAGCATACAAACTACAAGATTGCCAAGATTTAACACAGGTGGAGGAATTGAATCATTTGGTCCAGGTAAGACTGTAGTATCTGGAGACACATCAATTAATTATGATGACAGGCTAGGATCTATTCCAGTTGGTGGGTATGTATTAAATCAAGAGGCTGCTCAAAATCCAGATTATGCGGATATAGTAGCAATGGCACCATATACATATGAAGACGGCGGAAAAATTACAGCAGCTTTAACTCCTGGAGAAATTGTATTTGGTCCTAAAATATCAAAAATGCCAGAGCTTTATGCAATCGTAGATGCTGCAAATAATGGATATAATTTGGGCGGGCAAATTATGAGAGGCATAGGTAATTATGGTAATTGGGATGATTATAAATCAAGAGCAGCAATAGCAAACAGATATGATGTATCTGCAGATTGGACAGAAGAAGCTAAGTTTAGAATGAAAATAAATGCTGCTTCAGCATTAGTTTCAATTGGAGTTAATCCCAAAGATGCAGTAAAGATGGCGCATGAAGATGTAGAAAACGCATATAGATTATCAACATCTAAAACTTCTGGAAGAGTAAATAGAGCTAAATTTAAAAAAGAAGCTTTAAGAATAGTAAAAGAAAGACAGGCTAAATTAAATAAACTAGGATTGTCAAAGAGCCTTATTGGTGTAGGAGCAGGCACAATGAATTTGCATGCCTCTCAAGTGGATGCAGGTTCTATAAGTTTATTAAGAGAATTAGCAAATGATCCAGATGTAGCTTCTAAATTAAAATCTGGTGAAATTGATAGAATATACAGTTCGGTATTTGGACTAGACACTGATCGTTTAAATGCTGCAAATGAAAAAGAACTTCTTAATTTATTAAGAGACAAAACAAAAAATAAATTTGCTTCAGAGCATATGTCTCCAAGAGATATTGCTGGTAAAACTTCAAGCAGTGGATCTTGGGGATTTAGCGCAAGAGGAAATTATTTACAAGCAATGGCAGGAGAGTCAGATATAAATTGGCTGCACTCGCAACTTGGAGAAACTAGAAATAGAAAATTGTGGGGCAATTTTGTAGCTTTTGATAACCCACACGCAAAGTCTTTAGTAGATTGGGCTACAAAAACTTCTGGCGTAGGCAGCATGGATGAATTACGTAAATCAATAAGTAGAGGTGCTGTAGGAAATAGATCATTCTTAGAATTCTTATCTTTGCTTAATAACCCAAGATTTAATTTAATGCCAAGAACTTCATTTGTAGATACTAGATTAAATGAAGGCGGTTTAATTCCTGGAGGATCAATAGTTCGTGGAAGAATGGGATATGGAAATCCTATGTCATTATTATCTCCAGAAAAAATGTTAAGAGTATTAGAATGGGCAAAATTACTTTCAAGTAAAAAATCTTTAGGAAGTTTTGCAGATTCTCCAACTGCTAATTATAGCCATATGATAGCCCCAAGTACAGGTAAAAGCTTCCCTATTCCTGGAGTATCAGGTCTTTATAAAAATGATAAAGGGGAATTAGTTTTCTTTAAAGGTGTTCCAAATGAAATATCTGCAAAGGCAGAGATGTACGGAACTAGAATATCTAGAGAAGTTTTCGGACTAGATTCTCCTGAACAAATAATAAGAACAATTAAAAATCCCTTAGATCCGACGGGTCAATCAAAACTATTAGGACTTGAATCTCCATTTGATCCAAAGTTTGCTGCAGGAGGAACTAAATTTACACCAGATCAAATGATTAGACAGACAATAGCTTCTTTACTTTTTGGTAATAAAGATTTGTCAAAATCAAATGTATTTGGAAATGTACTGGCTGATGTTGGGCCAGCAGGAGTATTTTCTAGAGCATCAATGAATACTTCCCATGCTACTAATATGCATTCAATGGAACAACAAGCTTTAATTAATTTGCTTGCAGTTAGAGGTGGGGCAAGAAAAGATTTCGCACATAATACAAAAGATGTTGCTGCATCTATGACTTCACGTCAGTATGGATCAAAAATGAAATCTGCTATGAAAAAGATGAGGCCAAAGCTTCTTAAGTTTATAGATTCATTACCAGAGTCCGATAGAGCTCCTTATTTAGCAATGCTTGGCAGACTTGATGAGGGAATGAATGTAAATTGGTCTAAATATCACTCAACTCACTCTGTACCTAAATATAATCGTGGTGGAGGAGTTGTAAGAAGAGGTAGAAGAAATTATGGACCAAAGAACCCGAATGCTGCAACATGGCAAGGCAATCCAGGATCTTGGAGAGAAACTCCAAAACAAAGTCCTTATTATGTTGCACCTATTGATACGCAACCTACTGCTGATCAGGTTATAGTAGCGCCAAATCCTGGCATGGCTAAGCCAATGGGTATGGGAGCAATGATGGGAGCTTCTGTAGTTGGCGGCATGGGCGGAATGATGATCGGGGGACAACTTGGCGGAACATTTGGAGCAATTGCTGGAAGCATACTAGGAGAATTAGCAGCCTATCAAGCATTATCCAAAATAGGTTTAGCAAGCAAGGAAGCAGCAGAAAAAGGTTCTTTGGCTAAAAGAGCATTCCAATGGATGTGGAGGCTTCCTGGCCCAATTAAAATTGGTGCAGCAATAATTGGTATCGGATTAGCTATTAAAAAAGTAAACGATATGATTAATGAGCATAGAAGAATTATTGATCAAGGATTTGCTCCAACACAAGATACAGTAGATAAATTAAATCTAAAATTTACTTCTCTTAATGATACATTAAAAGCAGCTAAGGATAGAATGACTGCAATAAAAGAATCTGGCGGAGCTCTATTCTCAAGTTACACTAGTGCTGGAGTTCCAGGATTAACTGTATCCATAAAAGAATTAAAAGAATTACAAGCAAAAGTTAAACAAGAATTTCCAGATTTAATTAAAATGTTTGACAAGGCATCTGGAGCAGAAGTTTCTGCAAAAGCAGAACAATTAAAAGCTCAATTTGTTGCTGGAGGAATGTCAGCACAAGAAGCCACAAACATTATATACGCTTTAATATCACAATCTAATAAAGCAACTTATGCTGTTAAAGCAATTGCCTCAGAAGGTTTTAGAGCTATAAAAGATGAAGCTACTGCTGCATCTTCAGCATTAAATACATTTTTCAATTTACTTAATAATGGTAACATAGACCAGTTATCAGAAAGCCTAGATACTTTATTTAATGCACTTTCAAATGCAGAACAAAAAATTATAGGATTAAAAGTAAATCAATGGGGAATTGTAGACGCAGCTGAAGCTTTCCAGATCCAGCTAGAAAAAATAAATAAATCTCAAGCAGGTTCTGCTGAACTAACTAATGAACAGTTAATAAATTTAAAAAATCAAAACCCGATATTAGCAAGCATACTAGGTAAAAATGAAAATCTAGCTAGCGTATATGCGAAGATAAGATTATATACAATGGGCGTATCTATGGATCTATCTAATCTAGATCCAGCAAAAGCACAGAACATAGCAGTTGCATTTATGAAATTAGATACACTATTTAGAACAGATACTGCTTCTAACCCATTCCAGGCTTTAGTAAAGCAAATTAATGAAGAATCTAAAAAGACAGCAGTAATTAATGAAAAAGTTATAAAGACTTATGAAGATAGAAAAGAAGCTTTAGAAGAAGAAATAGAAAAACATCAAAAGATAATTGATTCTATCAGAGAAGAAGCTGATGAACGAAGAAAAGCGCTAGAGCGTGAACAGCAAGATGAAGATGTATTGCTTCAAATTAAAAAGAAGCAGCTTGAATATAACAACGCAATGGCTGCTGGCGATATGCAGACAGCAGCACAGGCACAATTAGATATTCAAAGACTTGTAGGACAACAACAATTAGAATTAGCTAAAAGAGCTATAGATGATAAAGAAAAAGAAGATGTGTCGGCAGAAGAGGCACAAATTGAATCTTTACGAAATAGAATAAAAGGCCTAGAAAAAGATTTAGATAATTTACAAGAAACTTCTGATGCCGCTACTAAAAATGTTCAAGCAATGCAGGATATGCTCAATAAAGCAATTCAAGCATTTATGATGAAAGAAGGCGGATATGATCAAATTGAAAGATCTATAGTAGAAGAAACTATAAGACAAATGAAGGCTTCTCAAGATCCAGTAATTAAATCTCTTGCTCCTATATTACAAGCGGAACTAGACGGAACTACAAATACATTTGAAAATTCTTTAAAAAATATATTTGATGTAATGAATGTTAAGCAAGATGAAATGATTAGACTTCTTGCAATTATTGCTGGAGTAAAAGCTAATACTGGAACGGCTACAGGAACAGACGGAAAACAAACTGTTGTTCCAGTTGCTGGACCAGCTGGCAAAGACGATCCAGTAACAACTTCTGTTCCTCAAGGAAGAAACGGAGACAGACAATCTCTTGGAGTAACATCAGAAGGCAAGCAAATATATACAGAGCCAGCAAGCAAATTTATAAATAATGCTAGATCATTAAACCCTGGAGATGTAGTAAAAGGCCATATGTTTGTTGACGAAACTGGAAAGCCAGTTAAGGCTGATGTTATTATTTATTCTAAAGAAGATGTAGCAGGCGTAAACAGAGTATTTTATTATAAGAAATATTTAGGCGGAAACTTTAATGGATTAATACAGGGTCCAGGAAGCGGAACATCAGATTCAATTCCAGGTTATGTAATGGGATCTAATGGCGGAATATCTCCAATAAGAGTTTCTAATGAAGAATATATAACAAGAGCTTCTTCTGTTGCCGATATAGGCGTTTCAAATATGGATCTTATAAATCAAAAGGGTACAGATGGTTTAATACAAGCTGCTCAAAATGTATTAGGATTTGCCAATGGCGGATATTTCAATAGATATGCACAAGGATCAAAGGGTGGAATAAAAGCTCCTTCATATAATTTTAATAAGCTTGAAGATAGAATGTCATACTCAATGCAAAAATTAATTTCAGCAGGACTCACTAAAGAAGCAGCAGCTGGAATTGTAGGTAATTTAATAGCAGAATCTACATTAAATCCAAGATCTAATGAAACCCCACATAGACATCCTAAAACTGGAAAATTATTTTGGGCAGGTAGAGGTATAGCACAATGGGGAGCAGATGCCAGATGGAAAAACTATTTAGCATGGCTAAAACGAAATGGAAGAAAAGACGTATACAGTCTTGAAAATCAAATAGACTTTTTAATATATGAAATGCCAAGTCAAGGCACAACTATAAAAGCAATGAATAAAACAAATAGCATTGCTGACGCAACTAAATTATTTATGCTTAAATATGAAAGACCGCACAAAGATTACTATAGATTAAATACAAGAAATTTTTGGGCTTACAGAGCATATAAGATAGCAACTGGTAAAGATTATATTGATGTAGTTGGATCAAAATACTCAGGACCTGACGAGGCTAGATCAAATTACAGTAATTTAGTTTCTTCTCCAGATTTTGTAGATAAACAAAATTTAAATATGAATACTTTAATTCCTATGAAAGTTGCAGGGATTACTAAACTTTCTGCATTAGGATTTAAAGAAGGTGGATCTTTAAATCCTTTAATAAATAATCGTAAACCAGGTGTTCCATATACAAGAAGCGGAAGGCCTATAGGTAGTCCGCATGGAAGATATTGGGGAGAATTAGAAAGACTATATCAACAATCACCAATTGGATTTGATAAATATGGTAAGCCAATATTTAATAATGACGGAAAAGATCCTTGGGGTGGAACAGAAATTCCAGGACTTAAATTTACTGGAAACATTCCTCAATTCTCAGATTATTGGCATCAGATGGCTGAACAGCCAAAGAAACCTTATGGAGGTCCTGGATTAGGTTTGGATAAATCTCCAGAACGCTACGCTGGTTCTGGAGCTTCTATGGGTGGAATAGGAAATGGTGCATACGGTCTTGGCCCATTAATGTTTAATCAAGGTGGATATTTAGGATTTAAAGATGGTGGAGCTCCACATGAAAAGGGAATGCGTAATCAAGTCCCAGCTAAAAAATTAAATTGGTTCCAAAAGTATGTTAATAGTCTAACAAAATCACAAGATGAAGCACAATCATTATTAAATAGTAGTAAATTTACTTCATGGATGTCAGCAGATCCACTAGGACTTAAGTCATTATTAAGAAAAGTTGCTGGTCAGGGAAGAAAGGGAGATACCTTATCTGCAGCATTATTCCCACTCAATTTTGCTGGTACAGGAGCATTAGCAAAACTAGGCGTTACAGCTGCTACAGGGTCTACAGCAATTAGTTCTACTAAGGCAAGTACAACTATAATGAGAAACTTGCGTAAAGCAATGGTTGAGTCAGCAATTAGTTCTGGAAGAGCTGTTCCAAGTATTTCTTCTACTGACTCATTAAAGTTATCTACGTCTATGTTTGATGAATCTTCAGACATTGGAGCAGCTTTTAGAAAATATTGGGGCAAAGCTTATGATATTTTAGTTTCATCAAAAAACCCAGTTGTTGAAGGAATGAGCAAAGACGATTTCTTTAAATCCATAGTAGGAAATGCAGAAAATGCAACAAGTAGATGGAAAGGGGAGGCATTTGATTTTTCTGGCCCATCTGCTTCTCAAATAGATAAACCTTCAGATTTTATTAAAGCTGCAAATGCTGCATATCTTCAAGCACATGGATTAAGTGCTTCACAGCCGTTAGCAATGTTTAGGGCCGTTAGAGCTCCATGGAATTATGATAATTATGTAAGTGGAATGATGATGTCAGATCCATCTCTTACTCCAGAACAAATTTTTAGCACAAACATAGCACATGAGCTAGGTGGCTACTGGTCATTAAATTCAAGAATGGCTGCTTCATATTTAAGAAACTTAGGTTTGACAAGAACTAATCTTGCGGGTAAACAGTATGGAGGACTCTACAGGGCGGATATTCCAGCAGAAGCATTTCCAACTCCAATAGGAATGGGCGGAATGATGGAGGAATATGCAAATGTATTTAATCCAGCAACCATAGATAGCTTAAGGTCAGCAACAAGAATTGGTTTAGGATGGAATGGACAAGGCGGCCCTCAAAGATATTTAAGAATGTATGATTTTTATAAAACAGCATTAATGCCTTCAAAAGGAAAAGTATCTCCAGAAGCAGTAGAAAGATTAAAATCTGTTTTAAGTGAAAATGAAATAAGAGCATTAATGCAGATAATGAAAGATTCTGATTCTGGAAGATCAATAAAGCTTTCATCTCCACTCATGACAGCAATGCCAGGCCATTCTAAATATAATTTAGAGCATGGTGGAACTACTCTTTGGCTTGATATAATAAAAAGAGCAGAAGAAGCTTTAGGTCAATCTTTATTAATTCCAAAAATGGCTAAAGGTGGCTACGCTGGTCAAATAAGAAAATTCCATGATTGGAATGGCCCAATACCTGGTGCTTATGGATCAGAAGTGTCTGCTATATTGCAGGCTGGAAGAGAAGGCGTTTATGATACAGACTATGTAAATGCTTTAAGAAATGGTACAATGAATACTACTTCAACCAATAATAAAAATATAAATATTGGTTCTGTTCAAATGACATTTACTGAACCAGTTAAAAATGGAAGACAGGTATTTGAAGAATTTAAATCTTTAATGTCTTTTGAAAAAAGTGCATCAAATAGTAATATAAGTTTAGGAGTAGGTGCTTAATGACAATTATAACATTACCAAAGGGTAATTTAATAAGAGTATACGCAAAAGATCCTCTTGCTACTCCCGCACTTAATTCCGAAACATGGGTAGAATTATCTGATCATAATAGGTCAGAAGTAGATGTATCTTCTTTGAGAATTGAAGAAACTCAAAGAATGGCAAACGGAACATTAAGAAAATTTTATGTAAATGATAAAAAAATGTTTAATGTTTCTTGGACAATGCTCCCGTCATACAGGGTTCAAACAGCCGATGGTAAGTGGGGGGCGGAAGATTTAAGAGAATTTTATAAAAGCACTTCAGGAAAATCAACTTTTAAAATTAGATTAAATTTTGCAAAAGGCGGTTCAAAAGATTATGGTACTGCTAACGAAGAAGAATATACCGTATCATTTACAAATTGTAGTTTTCAATTAGTTAAGCGAGGAGTAAACGCTTTCTGGAATGTCTCTCTTAGTATGGAAGAGGTATAATGTTAAATATATCCTCAAACTTAACTAATTTATTTAAACAACAATCTTCTATTGTTGCCAAACCTGGTGCAAGAATAGAATATAATATGAATTCTTTATTAGAGAATTTAACAGTAACTACTACTGCAACAGATAGTGATTATATATCACAAGTAAAAAATTCAGATGGTACACCAGCTTTATTAAAAGTTAATCCTTTTAAAAAATTATTTCCAGTAGACTCTATTGTTAAACCATTTAGGCCGCAAGTTGGAGGAGTTAAATATTATATTTCTACTCCATCTGAATTTATTGAAAAGCAATCCGACAATTTAAATTTAAGACCACCATACAGCTATTCTTCTTTAAGGACATACGAGTACCCTAGCGATATGCCTAGAGTTTATTATGCGGGAGATACTAATGAATATAAATATTTTGTTACTCCAATTGGTAAGAACTTAGATGTGTCTGTAAATTATGTTAATTCAAACTCTAGTAAAACAGCTTTTATAAATAAAATAATTATTACCTTTGAAAAATTTCATTACATTCCGTCAAGTTGCAGCGTTTATATAAAATTAAAGAATCAGCCAGAAACTCTTATTGGAACATATACAAGCATTTTTAATGGCAAATTAATTTTACACTATGTTGATAAATCTGTAGACGCATGGGAAGCGGGATTAAATGATATTTATGCTAATAGTGACGGAACAGAATTTAAGTATGCTAATCCACTAGAGGTAGAAAAGATTAGGGTTACAGCAAACAATCAATCTGATAAAATAATAGGATTGATAGAAGTTTCTGGAAGACTTGTAAAGGATATATCTGAAGATATAGTTTCTATGCAGATTAAAAAAGAAGCATCTGCAAATTCAGAAGATATACTACCAGTTGGAAAAGTTTCTGCTAATTCAATGGTTTTAGATCTAGCTAGATATGAAGATAACTCTATGAATAATGCTACCTTGCAAATTAAAAATTATAATTTTGAAGACTCATCTATTAATCCAGATATTATTTACATGGTTGCAAAAGCAGAAATTAAAACTTATTTTAAAATTTATCACAGTAATGCAGTAACTGTAACATCAAATTATGATGTAGTTCAGCAGGGAGTATTTTATATAGATTCATGGGAGATATCTAGTTACGGTTCTGTAAACATACAGGCATTTGATTATGCAAAATTTTTAATGGAATCGATAGCTCCAGAAAGATTATATGAATCTTACCCAGCAACGGGAGTAATTACTGGGCTTCTAGATTCTGTAGGATTTACTAACTATTATTTTAATATTAAAGAAGAAGTCGATCCAGTTCTTGGAATAAATGTTAAATCAGACAACTCAATTCCATTAATAAATTATTGGTGGTCAGATGGAAGAAAAAGCGTTTGGGAATCAATTCAAGAAATATGTAATGATACACAGATGAATGCTTTTTTTGATGAGTATGGGACATTATTAATATCAAGTAGAAACTATATATATGACAATACAAAAGAAAAATCTTTTACATTTACATACGAACAAGACGGAACAACTCTTCCTAACATAGCATTTTTCAGCCATAAAGAAATACCAAGCGCTAATCAGGTTAAGGTTATTTATAATAGCCCATTTAATTCTAATTTAATAGGATCTTCAGAAGCACTTTATTCTTCTCCAGTCAGTTATCTTGCTGCAGGAGCTTTGCTATCTGAAACTACCTCTTCTAGTCCAGCAGCAGGCGATGGTATAGAAATTCAAATAGATCAAATGACAGAGTATAATAATATATTTTCTCCATTTTCTTATTCAGGGTATTTAGTTATTAATTCTGAAATTATAGAGTATGATGCTGTGCAATATAAATTAGTTAATAAGTTAAATAAGAAAGTAGAATATGTTTGGATTGAATCTGAATCTGATGTTGCAAAGTACCAAGCGCTAGCAGAAAGTAGACGGTATGATCCTTCTACAGGTATTTTAAATGTAACTTTCGGTCCAAGTAATAAATTGAGGGTTAAACAGAGGGGCGCTTTAGGTACTACTCCTGCAGCCCATGTTAAAACTAGTGAGGCTTTTACGGGAGGTGGATGGAAGGCTTACAAAGCTTCCTGGGCATAATGGTGTTAGCTTTTAGTGGTGGGTTCATGCTCGATAACGACGCTGGAGTTGATGAAAACAAATCTATTATAAATTCTCCTAAAATAATTCAAATATCTGATAATGCAGTCGAGGTAACTGTTGAAACTATGAACATGGATGAAGAGCCATCTTTTTATAAGGTAAATGTTATAAATGTAACAACAGCAACATCACCAGTTCCACTAGATCCAGATCCTACATCTTCGACATTTATTGTTCCTAATTTATTAAAAGGCAATAAGTATAAATTAGAAATTGTTGCATATTTTGCTTCTCAAGATAAAGAAACGCAAGTTTTAACAACTCCTACATTTACCATGGACGAAGAAATAGCAGGTCAATCTTTATTAGGAAATTCTACAGATCCAAAAGATATAAATAGTAATTTTTATAAAGGATATTTAACTCTTTCATCTAAACAATCAGACGATAAAAAAAATACACTTGCTACAAAAACTTTTGAATCAGTAGTTTTACCTACAAGCTCCCCAGTACTATTACCTGGGGGTAAAAATACAGTACCTTCATATTCAACAAAATACTATTCTTTCGGTACAAGTTTTAGATTTGCTGCGGATCTAGATAACGGTAAGTCTGGAGCAGGTATAGGATTTTTTGCAGATGAAAGAGGAAATAAGGGATACTACCTCATTATGGAAACAGCATCATCAGCTGCCGAAACATCCAGGAAAACATTAAGGTGGGTAAAGTTAGTAACAGGTAAAAGCGGAGTAGAGACATTAGCTGAAACAATAGATGTCTCAATATTTGCAGGAGAAATATATAATGTAGATATAAGAGTTAAAGTTTCAGGCAAAATAATTGAGATGAATGCATATATCAATGGAATAAAATTTTCTGCATCCGACACAAGCAAGTACGACACTGGGACTAAAAAGGTTACTAAAATTGTAGATCCTACACAAAAAATTGCTCTTCTTTGTACAAGAGGAAAAGCTCATTTTGATTATGTGTACGCTTTAGAGATAGATGAAAAAAAGTTTTCTGATGTTTCTGCAATTACAAACAAATATTATGGAAGATATTCTAAAGATTTATTGTCAACAGCCTTTGGAGAATTAAAATTTCAAGAAGGAGAATTACCAAGCAATGTAAAAAACTTTATTGATGAATTTGGTACTGTTGTTAGAGAAATTAGAAAATTTGATGTACAGTTTAATAAAGTTCCAGCCTACCCTATAGGGTGGGACACTGGAGTAAATTCTGCAGTATCTATTCTTTCACAAGATTATAATAACTTTTCATCTCAAGTTTGGGCAATTAATAATAGCTCAACAACCACTCCTCTTGCTGACGGGAATGCAGCAAACTTTTTCTTATATGGAAATCCAATTACTGAATCATCAACTTTAGAATATGAAACAAAAATGGATAACGACTATGCTGTAAAAAGACCAGTGGTGTTTGAAACAACATGGGTACAAAGATTAGAAGACGCTAAATCTTTGGGAGACTGGATAAAGACACAAATAATTAATAAAGGAAGAATAGTAAAAATGAAAATTTTTGGAAATCCATTAATACAAATAGGAGATATTGTTTCAATTAAATATGCTTATCAGAATTTTGTTGGAACAGAGAGCCTTGTGGTTACAGAGGTATCCCATACTTTTCAGCAAGGCCTTTCTACAGACGTAGTATGCAGGACAATATAGGTAATGGTATAATAAAAAAATGGCAACCAAAGATACTGTAAAAAAACTACTTAGACAGCAGGAGTCTCCTATTGTTGTTGTAGCTCCAGGTAGCAAGGCTGCCCTATTTCTAAATCCTAGCAAGGTAAAAAATGAAAATCCAGTTCTGGAGCCCATTAAAGATTCTAACTTCTCAAATCTAAATTTTAAATCTAGGGAAGAAGACAGTGGAATTAAAGGAGACGATGAAAAAGGGGAAGAAGATCCAGGCGGAGGAATAGATGTAGTGTCCCTAGATTCTGTAGAAATAGTATATCCTCCAAAAAAGATTTATATTAATGGCCAGTTACACTGGGAGTATGAGATATATATTAAGAATACTTCTAAATTTCCAGACACGGTGGAATGGGTAGATATTCAAAAGGAAAAGAAAACAGAGGTAGGAAATGGTTAAGGGTACATACGTATTTAGCGAAAATGGTAAAGAGATATATAGATCAGAAAATATAATTACTCTATACGGTAAAAGATTTCTTACCAATTTTATTGCGGGAAATATAACTGATCATAAAAAAGATTTAGCATTTGGCATAGATTCTACTGCTGCTACTGAAACAGATACAAGACTTGGATTTGAATTTTATAGACTTCCAGTAGAATTTGGTAGCACTGATATATATTCAGATGAAAATGGAATAAAATATTTTGTTGTATATAAAACAGTTCTGCCTGTGGACGTGGCTGGCGTAATAAAAGAAGTTGGAACTTATCCATCAAGAAGATCCTCATCTAATAGTTTCGACAGTAAATTTATATCAGACTTCTCTGATCAATTTGCTTGGCAAGATTCAGATTTATTTAATCCAGAAAGATCTACAACTGGGGCATTAATAGGAGAAGATGTTTTAAGTTTTACTTCTGGAACGGGGACAGAAAAAGAATATTCTTGTACAATAACAGAAACAGATTTCTCTGGGTATAGCGTAAATGATTCAATTAAATTTTCTTATTATAAGAATGATAATAATTTAGATAAAATAAAAATTAGATTTTATAGTTCTGATGCTGCTTATTATGAAATAGAAATTGTGGACAATTCGGGTACAGGAAATAAAATATCTAGCGATATTCTATTGTCTGTTTTGTATGCTGGAGCAAATTCAGAAAATCCAGATATTTCTAAAATAAATAAAATTGGAATAGTGGTTGTTCCTAAGTCTGGAGTTCAAACTACAGTTGGAATGGATGCGCTTAGAATTAACGACGAAGATTCTTTTGACCCAACCTATGGATTAATTAGTAGATCAGTGCTTTCTAGTCCATTGACAAAAATTGTAGGAAGACTAGTTGATGTAGAATATCGTATGGAGTTAAGTTTCTAATGCCTTTACCAGAAGAAGAGTTACAAGATAAACCTGTAAAGTCAGACAGGGCTGGATATTTTAAAGTAATTTTAACTGGACTTAAGCCTGGAACAACATACCCTTTACAGTTTAGATGGGCTTATAAAGATAATACTTTTAGCAAGTGGAGTGCAAGAAAAGATTTAATTACTCCTAATGAAGAGTTGCCAGGAGATCCAAAATTTGAACCAGGTGATGTTGTCGCAGTACCTGGCGGAATGATTATAAAATGGAACGGACAAGTTGGAACTGGAGTAGATGTAGATCCAATTCAATTTGATAGAGTAGACGTACACATTTCTGGTACTTCATACGGAGACGGAACAAAGCCAGCAGGTTCATTTAAAGGATCATTTAAGCATTTATTTAAAGCTGAGCCAGGAATATATATAGTACAAATTAAAGTTTATTATAAGAGTGGCGTATCTTCATTTTTTAGTGAAGGATATACAATTACAGTTCCTTCACAAGAGGAAGAAGTTCAAACTCCAGTTACTCCAAAAGGATTTACTTCAGAAAGAGTTCTTTCAGGAATTGAAGTAGCGTGGGACGGCACTTATACTGGCGGTGCAGAATGGTATGGATTCCAGGCTATTAATATATATGCTGGCACATCTTCAACAGCAACTTCTGGGACATACATAAAAGTTGGTCAAATGACCGCAAATAAAACTGGCAATAAAATTGTTGCCCCAGTAGATGGAACTTATATTAGGTATGATCAACCAGTTTATTTTCATGCAAGTTCTTTAAATAAAAAAGGCGAAGAATCTGCCATAGTTTCAAATGTTACAAACCAAGCTACAGGAGCTAGATCTGCGGTACCTTCAGATTTAGCAGATAACATAATTACAAATGCTAAATTAGTTGATGATGCTGTTACTGCTGCTAAAATTGCTACTGCTGCAATCACTGAAGTTAAAATTGATAATAACGCAATTACTGCAGCTAAAATTGCAGCTGGTGCAATCACTGAAGTTAAAATTGATAATGCTGCTATTACTGCAGCAAAAATAGCTGCTAACGCAGTTACATCTACTGCAATTGCAAATGATGCTATCACTACTCCAAAATTAACAGCTAATGCAATTACTGCAGATAAAATTACTGCTTCTGCTATTACTTCAGATAAAATTGCTGCAAATGCAATTGATGCTGACAAGATTGCAGCAAACGCAATCACGGCTGCTAAATTAGCAGCGGGTTCGGTAGAAGCTGGAAAAATTGCAGCAGGAGCAATTACTGCAGAAAAAATTGCAGCAAATGCCATTGAAGCTGATAAGATTGCAGCAAATGCAATTACTTCTGCTAAGATTGTAGCTAATGCTATTACTGCAGATAAAATTGTTTCCTCTGCTATTACTGCAGATAAGATTGCAACTAATGCAATTACAGCAAGTAAAATACAAGCTGGAGAAATTGATGTAACTAAGTTATCAGCAGGAACAATATCTGTAAATAATTTAGAGGCTGGATCGCTAAAAACTACCACATATATTCGTGCAGGCGCTGCTGGTGGCGGAAGAATAGATATGTCTGCTAGTGCATCAAGTGGAATACCTGCAGGACTATACATTTATAATTCAGGCGGTAGCCCAGTTTTTGAAGCACCACTTGGCGGTGGTGTCACAGTAACTGGACACTTAAAAGCTACACAAATTACGACATCAAATTTTACAGTAGACACTAATGGAATTTTAAATGCGTCTGGCGTAGATTTAACAGGAACAATAAAAGCAAATGGTGGAAACATAGGTGGAATTTTAATTGCTGCGGATGCAATTCAAAATGGAGCAAATGAAGCAGGTTCTACATTTAGATTAGATAATACAGGTAAGGCAAGATTTGGAACATCGTCAGGCAACGCCATTATAATTAATCCTACAGCAGATATAGGCGGAGGAACTGATGCTGCTAAATCTTATATATATCACAGTACAGACGGAGGCTCAACTTCAGCTGGCGTATTTAGAGTTCAAGCAGATGGAAAATTATTTGCAACATCAGCAGAATTTACTGGACAAATAAAAAGTGGGTCATCGATAACTGGAACAACAATTAATGGTTCTGTTATTAATGGCGGAAGCATAAATATTTCCAATACATCATTTACTGCAGATACAGGAGATTCGGATTCTGGAGGAGGCTCATCTTTTAATACTTCACAGTCAAACGCTTTTTACTCATCATATCAAAGAGCTCCATTTGGAGGATATGGTGCTGTTACTTGTGTTGGATTTAATGGAATTGGTTTAATTAGTACAGCAACTGCTGGAGTCGTAAGCTCATGGTATCCATACTATGATGGAGCAGCAGATCTTGGTGTTAAGTATAGTCCAACTTACCTTACAGACCCCTATAGATGGAGACATTTGAGATTAACAGGAAGCGTAATGGTAGGAGGAGACGGAAGTTCAGATACTCCAGTTGCAGCACCAGCAACTAACGGGCCTAGAACAAGATTATATTCAGATGGTGGTATATATGCCAATTCTTTAAATCAAGGTTCAGGAACAACGACAGGATCAACAGTTGTTCAAAATTCTTCTGGATTCCTTAAAGTTTCAACTTCTAGTAGAAGATTTAAGGAGAATATAATTGAAATTTCTAAATCTGGGTATTTGGATGCAACATATCAATTATCTCCAGTATCCTTTAATTATATAAATGAAAATGAAGAAGAGCCAACAATCTCTGGTTTAATTGCAGAAGATGTTGATCTTATACCAGAATTTAAGGGTATTGTAAACTATGATGCTGATGGACTACCACTCAGCGTAGCCTACGACAGAATGTCAGCTCTACTTGTCTTGGCTATAAAAGAAATTAAAGATAGGTTAGAAAACATAGAACAGAGACTTGACGCTATTGAAGGATAATGGTATTATTAAATTCTAACTAGGAGAATTATGACAGAAAAAATGGAACTAATAATTAACGCTTTACATCAAAGAATAGGAGAGCTTGTTTCAAACTATGAGGTTGAAATTGCTGCCCTTAGATCAGAAATAACACAATTAATTAAAGAAAAAGAAAAGATTGCGGAGGATAATAATGGCTGATTTTAAAGCAGTTACATTCTATCAAGGCGCTCCAATAGACCCATCTCAATTAAATCAACTACAAACTAACATAACAGAAGCCTGGAATGCATCTAATAATTTATTAAATTTAACTTCTGGTGGAACTACAAAATCCACTATTCCCTTTGTGTATGCCGATACTACATCTGTTCCGATGTCTGCAGGAAAGGGAAGCAAGACTATCAATTTTAACGGTCAATTTCAAACAGTACCTAACATGGTAGCAGCACTTGGAATAAACGTATCTAGTAGTAATGTTGTATTTTCTGTCGGCTCAAAAGTTACTGGAGCTAATTCTGCTACAATTTATGTTAATTGCTCAGATAATAAATATACAAAAGCAGTTACAGTTAATTTTATTGCTGTTGAAAATAGAGAAGTCACTAGATAATTAAATCTTGACAACCTGTTTTTTTATGTTACAATTTACTACACATTAATGCATTATTAATGTAATATATTTTAGGAAATAAATGACAAATGATTTAAGGTGGATGTTGTCATCCGACCAACAGTTCCCATACCAAGATAACAAAATGATCGAGCTTTGGTTTAAGGTCATGGATTGGTTTAAACCACATGTTGTAGACATACTTGGAGATACAGATGATCAAGCATGCTATAGTAAATATACTGAAGGAAGATCTGCTGAATTTCTTAAAATGTATAAAGATCAAAATGGAGCAGCAATTGTTCCTTTAATGCAGCATGAAGCAAAAGGTGCAAGAGAGTTTTATGCAAAAAACAGAGAGGTCGCTGGACCAGATGCAGAATTATTTACTGCTTTAGGAAACCATGACATTCGTATTTTTAACTATATGGATGCTAAGCTTCCAGATTTTATAAATATTGTTACTCCAGAAGCATTATGGAATTTAGATTCTTTAGGATATAGTTATATTTATTATGATGCTTTGCCAAAGAAGCGCTACGGCGATATTCACGTGCATCATGGTATTTCTATTGCTGATGCTGGAGCGGTAAGAGCTGACATGAATTCTTTACAAGTTTCTTTAATACGTGGACATTCCCATAGGCTTGCATCACATTTTCAAACATATGAATTGAGAAATAAGGGTAAGGGTGAAACAATTCGTGGATATGAAATTGGACATATGTGTGATGAAAAGGGTCCAGGCATGAAGTACATGCAACACCATGATTGGCAAAAGGGATTTGCAATTGCTCATATTGAAAATGGTAAATATCCACATGTCCAATTGATTCAGGTCTCTCCAGATTATTCATGTGTAGTAGACGGCAAGGTGTTTACTTTATGATGAAATGTGCAAGATGTAATGGCAGAGTTTTTGTTGATCGTGTGTTTTCACAAAAACTTCACGTAGAGCTATTCTGCATATTGTGCGGAAAGCGTTGGATGATAAATAAGGATACGAGTGCACTAGGCCGATGGCTGGAACAAGTAGAAAAAAACAAACTAAAAGATTTAGCTATTTCTTCCTAAATAATAAAATACATAAAGTATTAAATTATTCAAGGGCAAAAGATGAGCTAATCGCCTGGTGCTATCCAGATAAAAAACGTGTTCTTTATTCATATTCGCAAGTTATTAAGAACATGGAAAATGCATATTCAACAAAACAAGTTGCACAAATTTTAAATAAACATAAAATTACAATTGAAGATTATATTCTTGACGGCAAAATTAAATATCCGCAAAAAGTATACCCAATTGGGAATTCAGAAAGCACTTGGTTTAAGTTTATGTTTAGCGAATCGGATATAATGGATATACATCAGTTTATTTTAGAATCAGGTTATTCTAAGAGTATGCCTTCAAAAAACGAATTAAGAGCTCTTCTCAAACACAATTTAATATTGTATACTAAGACCGATACGGGATTCGTTCCTGTTTGGAAGGCGGACTAGTGGAAAAAGGCAAAGTCGTTATATGCGATATTTGTAAAAAAGAAATAGAAGTTCGTTGGGGCATATTTGCTCACGATACTTTAAATAGGCACAGAAAGGCGGAACATAAATAATGTCTGAAACAAAGGTTAAAGTTGATTTATCATTTACAAGAAATTTAGGAAATTTTGAAAGCATCAAAATTGGTATTGGCGTAGAAGATTTTGTTCGCCCAGAAGAAAACGTGGACATGGCTACTGAACGTGTTTATAAATTTGTTGAATCGAAACTGGTAGAAAAAACACAGGAAGTGGAAGAAGAATTAAATAGTGGCAAGTAAAGAACCATATATCCTATTGTCTTTATATCAAAATTTATATAAGGATAAATATGGTAAAAGTCCATCTTTAAATAAGTACAAAGAAAAGTGGGCTATGCAAGATGTCGTAGATAGCATAGGGTATGATCGTGCAAAGAAGGTTCTTGAATATTATTTTGAAACAGGCAAAGACAGACATCCCTTACAGTTTTTTTATTTTAATTTTGATAGGTTGGAAGATATGATGCTTCAAATTGAAGAAGATAAAGTTCTCAGAAACATGCTTCTTGAGAAAACAAAAAGATTAGTAGAGGGTGAAGAGTGAATACAGAAGCAGAGATAATATCTGCAGTATGCAAAAATAAAGATATAAGTACCCTTCTAGCAGATAATGCCGATGAACTATTTACGTCTCATAGAGATATTTGGGACAGTTTAAAGTCATATTATTATAAATTTAAAGCTGTTCCAGAAGTTGGCGTATTAATGGAACGCCATAAAGATTTTGAGCCAGTTAAAACAACTGCAGAAACTGGGTATTATTTAGATAAACTTAAGAATGAATTTGTTTCAAGTAGACTTAAGACAATTATGTTGCAGGCTGGTTCTGCGTTAAAAGAAGATGCCGCATCTCGTGTGCTTGGGAATATGCAGTCACAGTTAGCAACACTAAGTAGATTCACTAATAATGTTAGAGACGTTGATGTAATTGATATAGATGCTGCAGAAAGACATTATCAGTCGGTAAAAGAAAGGTCTGCAGCCATGGGCGGTAGCCCAGGCATATTAACTGGCATTGATGCAATCGACAGAGCATATCCTACAGGAATGGCCCCAGGACACCTTATCGTGGCCATAGGATGGCCAGGTAGAGGTAAGACATGGTTTACTTCATATCTTGCCTGTAAGGCCTGGGAGCAGGGATTTAAGCCAATGATAGTGTCTTTGGAAATGGCTCCAGAGAATATGAGAGATAGAATATACACAATGCTTGGCTCTGGATTATTTAGAGCTAGCGATTTATCAAAAGGAGATATAAACTTAGATGACTTCAAATCATGGGGAAAGAAAACAACTTCAGGGAAAAACAGCTTTATCCTTATTTCTAACGAAGGCACTGCGGAAGTCACGCCTGCGACAATACAAGGCAAAATTGATCAACACAAACCAGATTTAGTTATTTTAGATTATCATCAGTTGTTTAATGATAATAAGCGTAGTAATTCAGAAGTAGAAAGAAATAGAAATATTTCAAGAGACTTTAAGCTCTTAGCAGTGTCAAATAATATTCCAATTATTGATATTACTGCTGCAACCGCTGATGATATATCTGATCAAAAAGAGCCTCCAATGATGAGCCAAGTCGCTTGGTCAAAAGCAATTGAATATGATGCTGATATGGCAATGGCGATTCATAGGCATGCAAATACAGATTTGGTTGAGGTAGTTTCAAGAAAGAATCGTCACGGCCAAGACTTTAGATTCTTTTTAGAGTGGGATATCAATCGTGGTATCATCAAGCCTATTTATGAAAATTTACCAGAATTAAATAATGACACACAAAAGAATAAAGCGATTTCAAATTAATGTAGAGTTTTTAGATGATTCTGACATAATAAGAATTAAACATCAATATGAAAGCTTACTAATTCATGATATGAGAGACAAGGGTTATGTCAGAATACTTGACATAGACCCAGCGTTTTCGGTAGAATTTAACGGTGAGACTTGGAAGTTTCTAATGACTATCCAAGGAGTTTATGTGGGAAAGAAGAAGGCATGGGATACAGAGGGAATGGCACAAGGGAAATTAATTCCACGTACACTCCGTCCCAAATTAGGGGTGTAATAAAGTCTCTAGGGCTAGAAATACTATCTGAATCAAATGATAATATATCTATGTTTTGCCCTTTTCACAATAACGTTCACACATTTAGTTTTAGTATAAGTACAACAACTGGAGCATGGTTATGTTTTAATCCCTCTTGTGGCCAGTCTGGCAATTTGGTAGATTTGGTAAAAAAGATATTAGATAAAAATGATTTTCAGGCACTGAGGTTTATATCATCAAAGTCTTCAAGTCAAGAAGAAATATTTGAAGAAGAACTAAATAGTATATTAGAAGATAAGCCAGATTTTGTAGAGTTTTCTCAAGACATATTAGATAATTTATATAATTCTTTAGGCGGTAGTAAAGTCGCACAGGAATATTTTAAATCTCGTGGTATTAATGAAGATTCAATGCATTATTTTAAATTAGGTTATTCTGCTAATCAAAACATGGTTATTGTTCCAGTACATAGCCCCGACGGAATTCCAGTTGGCTTAGTTGGAAGATCAATATCAGACAAAAGATTTAAGAATAGTACAAATTTACCTAAGAGCAAAACTTTATTCAATATACATAGAGCAAAAAGGATAGGTGATAATGTTGTAGTAGTCGAATCTAGTTTTGATGCTATACGTGTCCACCAGGCTGGATTTCCAAACGTGGTTGCAACTTTAGGCGGGCACGTGTCAACAGATAATATTAAATTATTAAATAGGTATTTTAATAAAATAATAATTATGACTGATAGTGATGAAGCTGGAAGAAATTTGGGAATTAGTATTGCAAGTAAATTAAAAAATAAAAACCTCTTGTGGGCTTCCTATGATTATGGTAAGATATATCCACATGATGCAAAAGATGCTGGCGATATGACAGATGAAGAAATAAAGCTATGTATTAATAATGCGGTATCCGATTTCGAATATCGATCTTGGGGAAAGTGATATAATAGAAAAACAGACGGATGTATACCGTCAAATATAAACTAAGGAGAAATTATGAAAGCTACAGGATTAGCAGCTTTAAAAAAGGTAATAGATAAGCCACAGTCAACGGGTGGTTCTGAAAGCAAAGCACGTTGGGTTAAGTTAGAAGATGGAGAAAGCGTAAAAATTCGTTTCCTTCAAGAGTTGGATCCAGACTCACCAGAGTATAATGACAAAATGGGTTTAGGATTTATTGCAGTAGAACATACAAATCCAAAAGATTATCGTCGCAAAGCTCTTTGCACAATGGAAGATCAAGGCAAATGCTGGGGATGCGAGCAGCATAGAAAAGATTACAAGGCTGGCTGGAAGGGTCGTTCAAGACTATATATTAATGTATTAGTAGATGACGGCAATGAAGAGCCATATGTCGCAATTCTTTCACAAGGATCAAGTGGTAAAACAGTTACTCCAACATTAATTGAATACGCTGGAGAAATGGGTTCAATCACAAACCTTATGTGGAGAATTAAAAGATCTGGAACAAAAACAGATACAAGTTATACAATAATTCCTCTTGCAAAGGATGACGAGAAGTTTGATGCTTCAAGTCTTGAACTTTATAAGTTGGAAGAAACTGCGATTCGTGACCTACCCTATGCGAATCAAGAAGCTTTCTTTAATGGAGAAGGCGGACAAGAAGAAGAACCATCTACATCTAGCGATGTAACCTGGTAGTAGTCGAAAGGCGGAGAGTTAATGTCATTTGTGCATCTTCATGTGCATTCTCATTATT
>Ga0129333_10000566_pt1 | contig 30748 bp, 45 predicted proteins | sample CPB6_08_DNA_FD_94474 | JGI IMG/M metagenome (GOLD analysis project Ga0129333, IMG submission 94474) | Freshwater to marine salinity gradient microbial communities from Chesapeake Bay, USA - CPBay_Sum_0.6_0.8_DNA | ecosystem: Environmental > Aquatic > Marine > Coastal | place: USA: Chesapeake... | reverse complement strand
GGCTTGATGGAACGCGGAGACATTGCCATCTCCAGCGGAGTGGGTCAGGCTTCTGTGTTTGAGGGAGTTCTTGCTTCACCTCCGTCTGGTATTGCGGCAGTTAAAGAGAAGTTTTACACACGCCGTAATGACTGGGATTCGGCACTTGGGATGTGGGTTCCCAACGAGCTACCCCTCAAGTCTTTGATTGACTCTGTAGAGCGTCTGGGTATTTCAACTGAAGTTATTACCTTTTTGTCGATCGATGCTGTCGACCCCATCTACCGATGGTTGTTGCGCAAAGGCGTTACCACACCGGTGTACTTCTACGAAACTCCAGAAGCTTATGCCGATGACTTAAAATACAACAGAGCAATCAAGGTGGTGTACGCGCCGAACAAAGATGTTGCGTATTCACTTGGCATGCGCGCTACAGTGGTCAGCCCTGAGTCTGCGTGGAGGCTGTGATGTCGTCTAGTGAATTGTATTTAATCTCTAAAGTCATCCACAGCAAAGACATACAGCCTGTAGTACGGGCTGGTCTTAAACCAGATCACCTAACCGGTGAGTGGCCTGCTATCTGGCAGTGGATTTTGGAGTTCTACCGCGCTCATGGCACCGTGCCTAGTGAGCGGGTATTCATGCAGGAGTTCGGCGGCATCACCTTGTATGACGCAGATGACGAACCGTTCTCCCGACTTCTCGATGAGGTGTTTAACGCCTACAGGAAGCGGTGCATGCTTGATGCACTACAGCCCGCCATCAACGAGCTCAACGATGACAACGTTGCAAAGGCCATGGAGGTACTTAGCTCCGGCCTACAGAAAGCTTCAGTAGAGTCCGCTCGTCTACGTGACGTAGACATTATTCAGAACTGGGAGACACGCCTTGCTCGTTACGAAGAGATGCGCCAACAACCCAATGCTCTTCGTGGCATTCCTACCGGATTCCATGGGCTTGACCGAATTACCCACGGATTACGTCCACAGCAGTTCATCGTCTTCGCAGGTGAACCCAAACGAGGTAAGTCTCTCTTCGCCCTCATTATTGGTAACGCTGCACACATCCACGGGAAGCGGCCCCTCTTCGTTTCCTTTGAAATGAGTATTGAAGAGCAAGAGGCTCGCTATGACGCCTTGATCTCTCGCGTGCCATACGGACGCATCCTGTCTGGCGACTTGAACAAACAGGACATGGCCAAGATCAAGAGCGCCCTAGCCCTGCGCAAGAACATGCAACCGTTCGTGTTCAGCGAAGATTCCTCATCCCTCACCACGGTGAGCGCGTTGGCAGGAAAGGTGCAGGAGTACCAACCAGACTTGTTGGTGGTAGACGGTGTGTACTTGATGGACGACGAAGAGGGGGAGCCCAAGGGTTCCCCGCAAGCCTTGACCAACATCACTAGATCGCTCAAGAGACTCGCTCAGAGGTTTGACATTCCAGTTGTCGCTACTACCCAGGTGCTTTCCTGGAAGCTTGGCAACAAGAAGACCCGTGCGGTCACCGCAGATGCCATTGGATACACATCATCATTTGCTCAAGATGCCGACTTGATCCTTGGTGTAGAGCGCAACCCAGACATTGACGATCAAGCGATCATCCGTGTTGTACTAGCTAGGTCTTCTCCGACTGGAGAAGTACACATCAAGTGGGACTGGACTACGATGGAGTTTGAAGAGGTGATGATGGATGGCGGAAACATCGACCCGTCCTTCGACTGACATCGCTCTCATCCTTGAGACTGCCGGTGTTGAAATATCAAAGATCGGTGATCGGGAAATAACCGGCAAGTGTCCGGTACATATCCGCACCGTAGGCCGTGAGGACAACTCACCATCATGGAGCATCAACGCAACTACTGGTTTGTGGATCTGCTTTTCGTGCGGTGCCCGTGGTTCCCTGTCCTCACTGCTGTACGAGCTGGTTGGCAACGACGCCATGTCAGCACAGCAGTTCCTAATCAATGCTGGGATGGATCGTCTACTAGCCACCAAAACCAAGGAAGTTGTAGACCCTGTTCTAAACGTATCGGCCTTTTCAAAGTTCACCCGAGTTCCGGATAAGCATTGCGCATTCCGCAATCTGGACCCAGACCTGGTGTATCAATTTGGGGTCAGATGGAATCCAGAGAATAAGTCATGGGCATTGCCTGTGGTGTCGCCAGTCGGGCAACTCATTGGGTGGCAGGAGAAGAAAAGAGACTGGGTGCGTAACTATCCAGTTGGGGTTTCTAAAGGCAGCACCTTGTTCGGTATCGAACGGTTCCGGGGCCGCACCGCTGTCATTGTGGAGTCACCTCTTGACATTGTCCGTTTTGCGTCGGTCTTTGAAAAACCACGAGCGTTGGCTTCGTTTGGCGCCCACATGACTCGGGATCAAATGGACTTGCTTCTGCACGTGGCGGATCAGATAGTTGTGGCTATGGACAATGACGAAGCCGGTCTGGAATCCAGTAAAAAACTTTATAAGTTCCTTGGTACACCACGACGTGGTATAAAGTGGTGGAACTACAAGGGAGTAGATGTAAAGGACATCGGGGACATGACAGACGAGCAGATCGAGTATGGTCTGCTCAACGCCACTGTTGTTCCTCCTTGGATTGCGTGATGTTTAAAGGAACCCTGTACCCCTACCAAGAAGAGTCTGTCGACCGCATGGTTGATCGCGGACAGATGCTCCTTGGTCTGGTCATGGGTGCAGGTAAGACCGTCACCACCATTGCGGCTATCGAAAAGCTGATGGAGTCTAACGACATTGACAAATGTCTTGTCATCGTTCCTGCTTCCCTCAAGTACCAGTGGATGAGGGAAATTAAACGATTTACTAACTCTCGAGTTTTGGTAATCGACGGGTCACCAAAAGCTCGCGAGAAATGCTGGCGGGCCACACTGTCAGCTGACTACATCATCGTAAACCCAGAGACATTGATACGGGATATGGCTCAGTGTCTCAAAGTTGGTATCCAAGCCGTCGTTGTAGACGAGGCCACCATCATCAAGTCCAGGGTGAGCAAGCGTTCAAAGATGATAAAGAAGATTGGTAAGCGAGTTCCTTACCGATTTGCTCTCACCGGTCAGCCAATCGAGAACCGCCCTGAGGAGCTATTCTCCATCATGGAGTTTGTTGACCCGGAGGTACTGGGCAAGTTCGATCAATTTGACCGGACCTTCATTGTTCGCGATCACTTTGGTAAGCCCACTAGGTACCGGAACCTGAAGAACCTGCACGCCTCAATGGCTGACTGTATGGTGCGTAAGACGAGGGAAGACATTGCCGATCAGCTCCCCGACATCATTCACCAAACCATCCCGGTCGCCTTTGACGATGTCGGAGCCAGGCTATATCGGACTATTTCAACTGACTTGCTACACCAACTTCAACAGGTAATTGGTAGCCACGGTGGGGCTTTCAACATTTGGAAGCATTACAACGACCCAGAATCCAACGAGGCCCAGGGTCAAATCATGTCCCGCCTCACCGTCCTACGAATGCTGTGTGATAACCCGCAACTGGTAGTTAACTCAGCACGTAAGTACAGCGACCCTAACTACCCCAAGGAGGGGAGCGCCTACGCCGATGAGGTGTACAAACTAGGATTAGTGCCAGCAAACATAGGCACCCCCAAGCTTGACGCAGTTCTTGAGTATATTCAGCAGGTTCTTAATGAAGACCCCAAGAACAAAGTCGTTCTTTTTTCGTTTTTTAAAGACAACCTAAAGTTGATACAAGCCGCCTCAAGATCTATGACACGAAGCGTTTTGTTTACAGGCGACATGAACGCCGAAGAAAAAGACGAAGCCAAGCAGGCGTTTTCCAATGACCAAGACGTACGGCTGTTCTTGTCCTCAGACGCCGGTGGCTATGGTGTAGACCTACCAATGGCAAATTACCTGATCTCGTACGACCTGCCCTGGAGCAGTGGGAAACTAGAGCAGAGAGAAGCCCGAATCATTAGGTTGTCCTCCCAGTTTGCGCACGTTACTATTGCTACATTCGTCATGCAGGGGTCAATCGAAGAACGCCAATACGAAATGCTCCAGCAAAAGCGATCTATCAACGAAGCATTTATTGACGGTAAGCACCACGATCATCGAGGTGGCTTTGACATCTCGTTGAGCAGCTTGTCGTCTTTCTTACGAGAATCACAGGTGTAAAATGTCAAAGATTGAAAAGGGCATGGTCGAAAGACTTATCCAGGAATACAAGGCAGCAAGAGAATTTTCAGATAAAGCCGCAGCTCGCACCGAGAGTTTAAAGAAAGAGTTGTTGGCCATGGTCACTGAGCATGGTGTTCCAGATGACCGTGGACACAAGTGGCTTCCCGGAATCAACAGTCAAGTAAAGCACGAACGCCGAGTTAGCAGATCGTTCGATTTAAATGCTGCTGAAGAATGGGCTGAAGAACTCGGCATTCTTGAAGATGTACAAGAAACAATTATTGCGGTTACCGAAAACGCCGTGCTTTCTTACTGCTGGGACCACCAAGAACACCAGAAGACTTTAGAAGGTTTTTACAGTGACCGGGAATCATGGGCTTTCAAAGTAGTAGACCAAAAAAGCTACGACGACGAGTGATCAGGAGTACTGATGCGCGATCCCCTGGATATGTTCAACGATCTTCCGGACTTCCCAGGAAAGACACCGCCCAAGAACAGGAAAGCACAAACACGGGATTCCCTGATCGAGGACCGTTTTAACGGAGCTAAGTCCAAGGTAATGAGGGTAAATGGTGTAGAGCGTCAGTTCTTTACGGTTGGTGAATTGGCTAAAGCTTTGAACCGTAAGCCCGTTACAATCAGGATGTGGGAATCCAAAGGATGGATCCCCAAGGCCAAGTACAGGACCCCCGCCCCAAAGGCAGAACAAATTCCTGGAAAAGCTTTGAAAGGACGTAGACTTTACTCGCTAGAGCAAGTAGAGTTTCTACTGACCGCGCTGTCGCGGTTTGAGATAGACGACCCAGCCAAGGCCAACTGGGACGGATTCAGACAGCACATCAAAAACCAATGGCCCAACGATTAAGGAACAAACAATGAGCAGGTATGACGAAGACGACGAGCAGGAAATCATGGAAGACGCCCCGGTGCGCTCAACCAAGGGATTGAAGCTCGTTGTAGAAGATGAGGAAAAGGAAGAAGCTGAGGAGCGCCCCGCATCAGCGTCACGAGTTATTCGTCGTGGTTGGGGTGCAGCGGATTCGGTGAAGAACGCCGACTCCCCCTATGCACAGCGACTCCGAGTGATGGAAGATCCGATCATCATCAAGTTCCTGGAGGACGAGCCCTACGCTTCGTACCGCCAGCACTGGGTAGAGCGGTCGGGACAGAAGTCATTCACATGCATTGCAGACATTGACCCCAAGGGTTGCCCGCTCTGCGATGCTGGTAGCCGCCCGTCAACTCGATTTGCATTCAACGTGGTGCTGTTGAGCTCTGACTCGGAGCCATCGGTTAAGTCCTACGAGGTCGGCCCACGGGTCATCGACCAGTTGAAGAACTTCCACAACGACCCACGTCAGGGACCTCTCTCCAAGCACTTCTGGGCGGTCAGCCGTTCCGGCAAGGGAGCCACCTCTGCCACCAACCATCAGTTGGTCAAAGAGCGCGACTTGGAAGAGTGGAGCATCGAGCCCCTCACCCCGGAGGACATTCGCTCCTCCAAGGGCAAGGCTTACACCCCAGACATCATTCAGATTCCTTCCCGTAAGGATCTCCAGCAGATTGCTCTCGAGGATCTGGACGACTGATCAGCGTGAGACATATCACGACGGACGTGGGGGGCAGAAATGCCCCCCACTTCGTATCTACCGTAGAACAACTTCATGAAATAGTTGAAGTAGTAAAAACGGTTGGTGCGTTTGCTTTCGATGTTGAGACTATTGGAGCGGTAGAGCGCCACCCCGATGTTCAGCAGTGGATTGAAAAAGAGTGGAAAGACCATGTTGCCACTCTTAAAACGACCAATGTAGACATCCTCAACAGAGCTAAAGAGATAATCACCAATCGCTGGCGTAACACACTCGCTTTAGACCCTTTACGTAACAACGTATTCTGGATTGGTATTGCAACCCAAGGACACTCATGGGCTATACCGATGGGTCATCCGAACGGGAGCGTTATCGAACCCGCTGAACGTGGCGACGGGTCTACAACACCACCACCTGGTTACAGAGCCATTCTTAAAAATGGTAAAGAATCTATGGCCAAGGCCAAGTACTACAAGCCAGCCGTCTACAGCCCACCGCCGACACAGTTAACACCGTCTCAGGTGTTTGATGCTCTACGCCCTATCTTCTTTAGCGATATCGTGAAGATCGGGCATAACGTAAAGTTTGATGCTAGATCTATCCGTAAATACTTTGGCGGTGACTTACCACCTGGCCCGTATCTAGACACCATGCTTTTGCAGCATGTGCTCAACGAAAACTTGTCTGAGTACAGCCTGGATCACCTGATATCCCACAACTTTGAATCGTTCAAGGCTTACCGCAAAGACGGGAAACTTGGAGCGATCATAAGCGAGACGTCGTTTACACAGGCTCTTCGGTATGTGCACCTCGATGTTCGCTGGACATGGAACCTGTACAAATCTCTGTACCGCAGAGTTGCAGCTGTGCCAGAACTACTTAACTCCCTCCGCCAAGACATGGAAGTCCTTCGTGTACTTATGGAGATGGAGGACAACGGAATCCCGGTTAACCAGAGGTCCATGACCGTTCTTGGAAAGCAGTTGGAAAACCGTTTGAATGAATTGTTGGTGTCCATGATGGACTACGCACCGCCAGGGTTTAACCCCGACAGTTCAAAACATAAACAACAATTACTGTTTAACAAGAAGAGGGAGGGTGGTCTCGGGCTAAAGCCCGTAAAGACCACACCCGGAGGAAGTGCATCAGTTGATGAAGAGTCACTCCACAAACTAGAAACAAAACATCCTGTAGTACCGATGCTCTTAGAGTGGGCCGAAACAAAGAAGCTGGTGTCAACATACGTTGACGGGTTGTTGCCAAAGCTGAACAAGAGCCGCCTGCATCCCTCGTTCCATCTACATCGTACTGCCACTGGCCGTTTGTCATCCAGCAATCCCAATCTTCAGAACATCCCACGCGACAGTAGCGTTAGAGGTCTGTTCGTTGCCCCTGAGGGATACGAGCTATTGGTTGCCGACTACGACCAGATCGAACTGCGCGTTATGTGCATGTTCTCTGGGGACAAGAAGATGAGCGAGTTCTTCTTGACTGGGGCAGACATCCACTCTGGTGCTGCCGCTTTGGTACTGGGTAAACCGGTTACCGAAGTAACTTCAGAAGAGCGCCAGCTTGGCAAGGGCGTGAACTTCTTGACCGCCTACGGAGGCGGGCCTCAGAAACTTGCCCGTACCACAGGCATTGATGAAGAACATGCTCGCCATGTCATTGATCAGTACTACAAGCAGTTTGCCGGTATTACTAAATGGAAACAGTCGGTGATTGCGGAAGGTCGAGCCAAGGGGTACGTACAAACATTGTCAGGACGTAGAAGACATCTACCGGATCTGGTTTCCACCGATCACGCTCTGCGCTCCAGAGCCGAACGGCAAGCCGTTAACGCGGTTGTACAAGGATCCGCAGCTGACATCTGTAAGAAAGCAATGGTCGATGTTTACAAAGATCTAACTCCACTTGGTGCCCGTATATTGGTACAAGTGCATGACGAGTTAGTCGTTCTCGTTGAAAAAGACCAGGTAGATGTGATGCTGGGCAAACTAGTATCCTCTATGGGTGATGGTGTAACATACAACGGGATACCACTAAAGGTCTCCTGCCATTCAGCCTTGAGCTGGGCCGAAGCAAAAGGTAAGTAATGCCACCAACTCCAGTCGACAAGCGCAATTTTTATTTGTCGCTCTCCATAATGGAAGGGCAAAAGATTGCTTCATCGGCTGGGTTCTCGGTGCCTTCTCCTGAAGTTCAGGAGAGCGAGATCATGGACACCATCAGTAAATGGGTTGTGCTAACCGGTTTAGGAATCTTTGAAACGGTACAAAACTGCACAGACTGGATGATGGAGGTCGTTAGAATACATAATGACCTGGATGACGAGGACGCCGAAAGCACCAAGAACGTAATACAGTCCTTTGGTATGGCGTTGGTATCCCATTTGATAGACAACGAGCAGTTGCTTCTTCCTGAAATACCAGTTACAGAACGGTCAGGTAGCATTAACGCCTCTGCTATATTTAACTTGTTTACTTTTGTAATCGACGATGACGAAGAAGAACTAGACGAGGAAGAGGAAGACGAGGATGAGTGATTGGTGGTCACAGCGGCTTACCGGATCCGCCCCACGGCAACCAAACAGGACTGAATCATCAGTCCCCCCAGTTACACCACCTATGAGGTTTGGTATTACCGTACCAGCGGTACAGCCCCAACAACAGCCTAATGCTGGTAACCAACGGGTGCTCGACGAAACTCGAGCACCAAATGAAAACGTAACCATGGGAGAAGCCATACGCCTTTGGAAAGGCGGAGAAGCTGCCCGTAAACAAGGTGACATGACCTGCCCTGAATGTGGCAGCCAGCACGTATTTGTGCGCACAGCAAAAGGTGGTAACACCACTATTGGTGGTAACTCACCAGCCCCACGATGCTTTGAATGTGGGTGGAACGGACTGTATGATCAAGGTTCCCAGTCCTCTTGGGCTGTCTAACTAGGAGCACAATTTGAAAAGCGAACAGCGTGAGACTCTTGAGTCCATTGTTGCGTCCATCAACAAGAAGTACGGTGAGGACATCATCGTACAAGGTAATCGGGTAAAGGAAGAAGTACCCAGGATTACCACCGGTATCCTGGCGTTTGACCTGATGCTCGGAGGCGGGTGGCCGATGAACCAGTGGTCAGAGATCATTGGGGACGAGTCATCCGGTAAAACTGCCCTGGCTTATAAAACCATTGCCGCTAACCAAGCCGCAGACCCGGACTGGATTGCTATGTGGGTAGCTGCTGAAGAGTTTGTTCCTGACTACGCCAAGGCCATCGGTGTAGACCTTGAACGTCTTTGGGTGGTCGAGACCAACGTGATGGAACACGCCTACGATTTGATTATTCGGGCAATGGAAAACCGAGCTGTTGACTGCATCGTTCTTGACTCTCTCCCAGCACTTGTGCCTGGTGACGAAGCGGAGAAGATGATGGAGGAGTTTTCAGTAGGACTTGGTGCTCGCCTCACTGGAAAGTTCTTCCGTAAGAGCAGCAAAGCTCAAAAGCGTTCCCTTATCAATGAAGACCGTGGGTGTACTGGGCTCATCATCAATCAGTGGCGCGAAAAGATTGGTGTGTTGTATGGAGACCCCCGCACTACCCCTGGTGGTAAGGCCAAGAACTTTCACTATTTTGTACGTGTGGAAGTTAAACGCGACGAGTGGATTAAGGACAAGGACGAGGCGGTAGGCCAAACCATCCGTGGCCGCACCATGAAAAACAAAACTTACCGACCGCAGCAAGTAGCACAAGTTGATTTTTACTTTGCTAACTCCCACGGATTTAATCTTGGTGAGTTTGATGTAATCAAAGACGTTGTAAACATTTGTATTGCTACAGAGATCATCACCCGCACTGGTGCTTACTACAACTACGGCGGACAAAAATGGCAGGGCAAGGATGCCCTACTTGCTGGTGTACGTGAGGATTTGGATCTGCAAGATGAGCTGAAGAAGCTGGCATTGGAGAAGTTTCTGTGATTTTTGGTCGTGAAGACAGGGCAGACCAGCAACGTGAAATCATGCGTGCTTCTAAAAAACAAGAGAATCGCTCAGCGAGAATCTATAAAGGAAGCCGTAACGCTGGTTCTGGTTCGGGCTGGTTACGTAAGAACGATGTTCGTACCCATGATCTTCTTATTGAGAACAAGCTAACTAACAACGAAAAGTCCTACTCGATTAAAGCCAAAGATCTACAAGAACTTACTCAGCGAGCTGTACTAGAAGACAGGCTTGCAGTTCTACAATTTGACCTTGGTGGGCGTCATTACGTTGTTCTTAACGAGGCAGACTTTCAAGAGATAATTGGTGCAGGATGACCGAGGAACCTTGGTACCTCAAGGACTACAAAAAGGCTATGAAGTCCAAAGGTCGTGTAATTCCATTGGCGGAAGCCCAGATCATGCGTCTGCAGATTGAGCGTAATAGTCATAGAGACACCGATCATCTTCACCCTAGCGAGCTTTCGAAGAAGGACTGGTGTGGTAGGGCTGCTGTTTATAAGATCAACAAAGTTGAGGCGTCCCCAGACTCAATGTCATTTAGCCGACTAAACGTATTTGAGGAAGGTCATGCCATCCACGAAAAGTGGCAGACCTGGTTATGGAAAGCGGGTGTACTTCATGGAGCGTGGACGTGCAAGGCGTGTCATGTGGTGTGGGTTGCAACTTCTCCTGATTCCTGCGTCAGCTGCGGTTCTCCTAGTATTAGGTATCACGAGGTACCTATACAAAATGATGAACACCGGATCCTTGGACACGCAGATGGCGAGATACAAGATGCTCAAGGAACGGCGTTAATCGAGATTAAGAGTGTCGGTCTAGGTACTGTGCGTTTTGAAAAGCCGTCCCTACATGCCGATTACCAAAAGGGCCAAATCACGATTGACGAGGTATGGAAGAACATCAAGACACCTTTTGCTTCACACCTCAGACAAGGTAATTTATACATGTACTGCACCGGAGTACATGACATGGTGTTTATCTACGAGTGGAAACCCACCCAAGAAGTTAAAGAGTTCTCCGTAAAATACAACGAAGAGCTAGTTGCTCCTCTGTTGGAAAACTGCAAGACTGTAATCGCTCACCTGGATGAAGGCACCACCCCGGAACGCCCATCGTGGGCCACAGACCCAAAGTGCAAGGGGTGTATGTACTGCCCCTACAAGAAAGTGTGTTGGTGATGGTAAGAGTACTTTCACAAGAGCCACCGGAACACCCGGCAATGGAGAGGTTTAATTCTAAGTTTTCTCTTCCACAACGCCCCGGTGATGAAGCCCCAGTTCTGCCAGTACACCTTGACGACATGGACGACAGTGATCTGATGGATCTATACACGCAATTTATGTCGTGGGTTTCGTATTCAAAAGGTCAGCTAGTAAAAGCAGAAATTGATGAAGACCGTGAGGCTAACAACTGCCGGGTAATTGAAGCCAGGGTGTTGATCGAGCAGTGGGGTGCTGACGCAAAGGGTGATCGGGTCACTATTGCCAAGGCACGTCGAGATGTTGACACCAGGGTGATTACCCAACAAGAAAAGTACCAAGTAGCACGTGCTTACCGGAAACTTATGGAAGCAATGTTTGAAGGGTGCGAGCGCGGAGCCCAGCTACTTTCGCGAGAGCTCAGTAGACGTATTGGGCTGCATGGAAAAGATCAACGTACATCTAGATTTGGAGCATGATATGTCAGACCCATACGGTTACACAGCAGCAAAAGAAGCCAACGACCGGTATCGACGCCAACAAGACACATATAAGTACACCACCGAGCCGCTCAACAGAATCAATGACACACTACGGGATATCCTTAGTGAACTTCGTAAGATCACCGAGAAGCTGAACCGTGACTGACGACATCGTGACCCGACTACGGGATACCGCATACGAAACTGATGTTTGTTGGGAAGCCGCCGCCGAGATTGAGCGACTGCGAGCAGAACTCAGAGACTCAGACGACGACTTCCACGCTCTGAAGGCCATGTTTGACAAGATGAGAGCCGAGGTGCGTGGTGAATGACCTGTTTGAAGGGTACCGCGTATTTGAGGGTCTCATTATCGCCAGATGTTGCCGTGATTGGCCCGCCGTCCCCCCAGGCCAAGGTGGCAGTTGTAAACAATGTGGTAAAGTGCCCAAGATAATCTGGGAAGAGTACATAGGGCCGTACCATGGCGAATAGGGCTAAGCAAAAAGGAACCTCGTTTGAAACCTTGGTAAGGCAGTATTTGAACGATAACGGATTTCCAGTTGCCCACCGTACTGTGCTAAAGGGCGGGGGAGACACAGGAGATATCAACGGTATCCGTAACCAGGTTAACCGACAGGTAACTGTACAATGTAAGAATCAGAAGTCATTCTCACTTAGCCAGTGGTTGAACGACACCGTCGAGCAGGCCGAGAACCTAGGTGGGGCAGTACCTGCACTCGTTGTTAAACGCCCTGGTAAAGGCGAAAAAGCCCTGGGTGATTCATACGCTGTGATGCGCTTGAGTGACTTGGTTGAGCTACTTAAGGAAGCTGGATACTCATAGTATAGAGCAGTCATTACTAACTGTTTTATACGGAGTACATTATGTCACAAGATCAACAGGTTGATGAAGTCGTAAAGGTTTCAGGAACCAGTAACCCACAGAGTGTCGCCTCTATTGTTGCCAGGGCTGTAGTAGCTGGGCAAACACCGAGGATGCGGGCCATCGGAGCAAGTGCCGTTAATCAGGCATCAAAAGCTTGCGCTATCGCCCGAGGATTTGTTGCCCCACGAGGTATCGACTTGTCGTTTGTAATCGGCTTTGATGATATTAAGGGCGAAAACGGAGAGACCATTTCGGCCATTACATTCAAGCCAGTGGTTAGGTGACCTCGGTAAGGCACTGCTAATAAGTGGTAATATTTTAGTTAGAGATCCCATGTTGCGAGGTGCTTAAGAATGGCCGCAAGAAAAAGAAAGCCTGTCGATCCTGTTGCTCAGGAAGTAAAAAATACCTTACGCCGAAAAGGTCGCGACAGTAAGGGCATGCCAACCAAGGCAGCGCAAAAAGCGGCAGACGAGGCAGTACGCCAGTACAGGATTGACCAGGCCGCCAAAGAAAACACCTTTAAGCGAGATTATCTTGACGATGAAACTGGGACATACCCAGCTCTTGAAAATCTACTGAACGAGAATCACCCTGAATATGACCCCGAGTTGTTTGACAAAATCATCCAGGACTCCGGGTTGGACGAAGTAACTCTTGAAAAGATTGGTATAAAGCCAGAAGAATTTCTCGGTGGCTCAAAAGACGTAGCCAGCATTGGTTCAGAAGACCTAAGTGAGTACGCCGATCCAGAAGACATGGAGACCGCAGATCTAGCTGGTGGTTTGACCGCCTCAGCGATATCTGAGGTACTCGGTACGGAGCGTAGGTCCAGGGGTGTTCGTACAGGTAGTCTGGAAGAAGGCGCAACCTCAGCCCGTAGTTTTATCCCATCGAGGTCTGTACAACCTCCTGCTCGCACTTCATCACGCCGCACTACCACAGTTCCACGACTTAAAACTGTAAAAGAGTTAATCAAAGAGCAAGAATTGTGGGCTGGTGAAGACCGTAAGGGGAATATTGAGCGTCCTTATGTACAGCCACAGGCTCTAACAACCCGGGACTCCGGTAGGGATCTTGGTGTATCTGCTATTACGTCAACTCCTGAAGCAAGGGAAGCTCGAGAACAAAACAAAGTTCGACTTCTTGTTGGAACACTTAATGCTTTAGTAGCCCAAGAAAACGAGCGACTTGGGGTAGAAAGCGGCAGTAAGGAATCAATGACTATTCCCGCTGAGGGAAGTACTTCGACCCCACAACCTGTGGAAGAAGCACCCGCCGCTGTCACACCACCTACTCCGGGACGGGTTATAAGGTCAAGCAACGCAGCTGGACGCCCCGCCGTTACTAGAGACGGTGCGACAACTATTTCCCTCGGGGATGTAACTGGTGCTAGCGAACTTAATCCCCCCCAAGCACCAGCCCCAGTTCCAGGACGCCCAACAGGGCCACGGCGCGTCAACATTAACCGTGCCCAATCCAGGGTTACTGAAAAAACTGGTGAACCTAACGTAAGTGGTATGTCTACTCAGCTACAAGAATTCCTGCGCGCTAACCAAATGGGTGGGGTTATCGGGGCCGGGTCACGGTCAGGTGGAGCCATGTTGAAGGGCGCTGACGCTGTCACTCGACGAGTTGGAGGAACCGCTCTAGGACCAGTGCTTGGTTCTTGGGACGTGTCAACTGACCCAGTTACCGGTGAACGTAAACAGGTTGACCTAGACAACCCGGCCACCCAAGTAACCACTACTGATTCAGGCAAATTTGAGTTGGTTAATCCCCTCAAGGTTGGACGGGATCCGATGGACCCCGATTATGTACCTTACGCAAACGCTCCACAAATTCCAATTAGGAGTATCTCTGGAACAGAGGGCGAGCAAAAAGTAAGGGAGATCCAAGCTGCAGTTCTGAGGAGTGGAAAAGACCCCTCATTCACTGGTCGACGCCCAAGCAAGCGCAAAGACCCACTACCTGGTCCAACTGTCATGGAGCAAACAAGCACCGAGATCTACGGCCCAGACATTGAAAAAATTGCTAGGCAGTATGGAATTAGTAATCGAGACGCTGCCAGAAGGTTGGCAGCAGCCGCAGAATCTTTTAGGCGTAAAGAGGATATTGTTTCAGAAGGATCTGAGGCTGTAACTACTTCGGGTGAAGAACTAAACATTTTGAGGGCTAAGCCTGGTCAAGTAACCTCTGTGAAAGGGCAGATGACACGAGTAGCCCTAAAGGGTGGTGGCACAGCCAACGTTAGGACAAACATCCCAACTGCTGAGGAGGCTATTGCCTTTTCCCCTCCAACGGATGAAGAACGAGCGGACCCAGAACTGCTGAAGCGATACGCCGAAAGGATTGATCGAACCTACATTTCGGGGACAAGGTCGGTACTTACCCCTGAAGAAATGGCTAAGAGGGACGCTGATCGTGCTGCCGCAGATAAAGCTGCGCGTCAAGCAGGTATGCCAAAGCCCCCCAGTAAGGCACAGCAGGCTCTTGACCGTAAGCTCAAAGCAAGGCGTATCGAGGAAGAAGAAGCCCCACGACGAGCCTACAAAGCACTACGTGAAGGACCCAACGCTGAACCACCTAAGGGGTCTGAAAATAAGGGCGACTTCTATGACACCGCTGGCTTTATCCGTGCACAGGAAGACCTACCATATTCTTCCACTACCGGTTACAGCCTTTCTGTACCACAACCCAAGCCCTTTGACAGTGCGGCTAACCTTGATTTTGTAAGCCGAATGCTCGGTACTGATGTTGAGCAATTTACTGCTGACCAATCATTAAGTCCAGGCGGAGCAATGAGGTCCGTAACTGGTGACACCATAAAGCCTTCATCTCAAGAAGGCTTTAATGCACAATATAAGTATAGGAGTCCTAGTGGGGCTGTATCTAAAAACCCAACGGGTAACCCGTACTTCAAGAATGTTAATGACAATCAGTTTGGCGGGTACCGTTCTAGAATTCCCGACTTGTCCACTGCTGCCCCATCCACGGGCCCAGCACCAAAAGGACCTTCACAAGAACAGCTCAACGAGAACATTCGTCGTGCGGACGCTCTCGTTGCCGCTCGACGCGCTGGGGGATTTGCGCGTATCCCATTGGAGGGAGAAAGCATGAGTGATATGGCTCGTCGCGTAGTTACCGGGTCTAGCCGTACCGCCCCGGCAAGTGGTATTCCCAAACGTCGTGGTAGAGGACTTGGTGGTCTCGACCCCAACAAACTAAACATGGGTCAATTTGGTAGCCGTCAAGAAGAACCACCCACTGACGTAGGGTGATCACGACAATACAAGGTATATGCGTAACAAATCACAAAAAGAACTTCGCAACCTGGCCAATAGCCCAGATTACGATGACCAGTATGACGAGTGGTACGAAGAAGAAGTAGTACGGGAAAGTAGATCAAAGAAGCGAGAACAGGTTCGCTTTGGCCTTAAAGAGGATTAATGCCCGCTAACCAACAGACCTTTACCGATTGGGGCGGTGGTTACGACCCATACGCCAACGACAGCCAAGGTTTGTTAGGGCCTGCTCCTGTATTTCGTAACGCCAAAGATGCCAGACTTGCTGCGTTTGGAGCCAGCCCAGATGCTCAGTACCCCGATGGCTACTTGGGCACAATGTCGTCTAACCGGCGTCAGGACAAGCTGCTTAACGCCGTAGCCCGCACCAACACCAGGCCGTACAGTCGTGGTGTGCATAAGGGTGAACGTATCAATCAAGGCGATTACCTATGGCCTGATGAGTTTAACATGTACACCGGCTTACAACTACAGTCCGTGGGACAGAAGTTTGCACCCCCTGGGGCAGAGCCAGTTCGCCTTACCAACGATGGTAAGGCTGGTCCCCGAGGTATCCCACGTGGACTCGAGCGCCCACAGCAAGAAATCATCGATAGAGAACGCCAGTCAAGATTAAAAACTTTGGCCCCACCCTGGAGATAACTATGCCTTGGAAACCATCGGACGCTAAGAAAAAGAACAAGAAAGCCGATACCCCAGCCGAAAAGAAACAGTGGGCAACGGTAGCTAACAAGGTGCTAAAATCTACAGGAGATGATGCTAAGGCCGTTAAAGCGGCTAACGCCGCTATTAAGAAACGAGGTAAGTAAAAATGGCATTTAACGTACGCAGTATTCTTGGCCGTAGCAAAGGGCCACAACTAACCGCTGGTGATATGGAGACAGCCAAGGCTCACGGTATCACATCACCACGTTCAGCACGTAAAAACATTGATTTAATCCGACAGGTACAGCAAGGCCAGCAAAGCAATTGGACTGGGGTATACGGCAGCGACGTCAGCAGTTTTTCTGATCCGTTCTCCCCTATGAATAACAGGACTGCTGAAACAGAGGCCGCCGGTCAAAAATTGGCAAGTCTAGGAAAACCAGCTAAAGCAGCAAAACGTAATGGCCCACGCTTCATGCCCCCAACAAAAGATCAGCTTGGCGGTTACAACTGATTAGAGAGACGAGGTAACTACAATGGCAGCTCCACGTAACCGTGGTCTATGGGCAAATGGAAAACCTATTGCTCCAGGGTCTCGTATCCCTGTAAGCCGTGAATCTCTTGCTGGTCAACAAGCCGGAGAAGCGATCAGTTCTATGGGTGAAGCCATTGCTGCTCGGGTGCACCAAGTATTTGGTAAACCAGAAGAAAAGGCACGCCCCATGTTGAAAGTAAGGCCCACACTGCAGGTAAAGAAAGAAGACTGATGGCTAAGCCCTGGGCTACCCGGCAAGAGATGCTTGTTGACCTGGCTCTTCAGAGCGCTATTAGCGATCCGGAGACCATCAGGCAAACACGCCCTGTCGTACCCCAGCAGCTTTTTCCAAAGCGTAATGGATTTGCTAAGCAGTCGCCCGACATCCTCAGTGTCCTCAACATGAGCCGTTACGGAGCACCGTCTTACAGGTCATGGGTATCCGGTATGCCGGTAATGCACAGCGCTTTTGAAGACGGTTCGTTTTCTGGCTCGAGTCGGTATTCAATGAACAGTTTGTGGAGCGCCTAATCATGGCTGATGCACCAAAGACACAGATGTCAGCAACTGGCCTTCAAAGTGGCTGGGATGTACGTATGCGCCACGTGGCAGGCAGCGATCCCCGCTTCTTTGATTACGGACGGTACGGACTTCTAACCGACGACTCTGGGTTGGCCCAGGGGATCCAAGGCAGGGGCGGTGCGTCACCATCTCCGGCTGGACGTTGGATGGGATCGGGCTCAGCTGGTATTGAATCCTACGGCGGTGGCGGTAGGTCTAACCCCGGTGGACACAACTGGGCTACACTGGCCAGTGTAGCTAACACAGCAGGTTCGTTACTCGGTTCAGCGATAGGAGCAACCGTGGATTGGCGGTTTAGTAAGAAGCGTAAACTGGAGCAGGAGCAGGCTGCGCAAGCCAAGCAGGCCGAAGAGTATGCTGCAGCGACAGCAGCTGCAAAAGTAGCTGGTGCTCAGCGCGGCAGGGCCAACTTTATTGCAATTGTTGGACGAGACATGTTCTATGGCAAACCTAACGAGCCAAAGCATGGGGAAGCTATGGGGATGCTCGATACAGATGTACCCTTTAGTGACCCACGTGATACTGAAAAGAACCCTAATCCAGGCGCTGGCGGTGTTTCCCAATATGCTGCCTGGACTATCAAAAATCTCGATAGTCCGTTAACTGCTGAGAGGCCATCAAATACCCCCTTTAACCCAGATTTGGATTACCGTAAGGGATTGCCCACGGTTCCTAAGCCTGGAAGCGCACAAGCACGGGTAACTGGTATGCCAGACGATTTTATACCGCCCACCCGTGCCAAGCAATCTACTCGCAAGAAGCAATCTACTCGCAGGTCAACCTCCAGAAAGAAGAAATGATTATGGCCGTTAACAATTCACGCTCAATGAATAACGATCTACACTCCGGACTCAATGATGGGCGCCTCAAGAGCCTCACCCCAGGTCGTGGCGGTGAGCTAGATAAGGATCCTAACGTCATGGTTCGCTCCGGCCAGCTACAGGCCCAGTACAACGTAACTGACTTTTTGCAGGGTGTAACACCAAAGGTCCTTGACCATGAGTATGAAAGCGGCTACGCTGAGGACTGAAATTCCTAATTAGGAGCACAACATGCCGAGGCTATTGGCCTGCCGCTCGTGCGGCACAATGTACAAAATGCGTGACTACGAAGGTCAGCCCGACTATGACATGGAGCTTCAGGAGCTCGTCAAGAGGCACCTCGGTCAGGCTAAGGACCCTAACCCTGACGCTCACATGTCTTTGATCTTCCGTGTCGACGAGGAGACTTGGGAGAAGCTTGGAGATGAAACCTCTGTTCAAAAGGAACTCCTAAAGAACGAGTGGGAAGTACGAGAGCTCCGTGATGACCTCAAGGTAGACGCACTACGGTGCTTTAACAGGCACAACCGCCCTTCCGGAATGTGCCCCGACTACGAAGACCCATCAAAGTCTATTGGGCGCACATTTGGGGTACCCAAAGAGAGCCAGCAGTACCTTTGCCATTACTGCCCAGCATCTGCCTTTGTAGTACATCAGGCCCGTAAGGCTAAAGGGATGTATGACGGGTGATCGTATTTAACTTTGACGTGCTGGCCCGCCCTGCGGACTCGCTAGTCACTAGGCAACCTGATACAAATGGTAGAGCCATTTGGGGAGCCATGTTCGACAAGTACATGGGACGGATCCTACTCGTCTGTAATGAACAGTATGACAGGGCGTTGTTTACGGACTGGCTCAAACGAGAGCAGTTCAAAGCGTCAATGATCGACTTCATTGACCACGTCGACCCTGTTTTGAAAGCAGAAACAATCCACCGGTTGGGCTCAGCAGCTGGTCGTATTGAATGGTACGTAGATAACGACCCACGGGTGTGCGCCGAAACCTTGAAGTTGGGGGTACCCACCCTTGTAGTTGCTGCCCCCTACATTGTGCGCCCCGAATGGGACACGGGTAGGAAGATTAAAGAATGGGTAAACCTAGTTGATGAAATGGATACCCAGGCCCTTAAAGCCGCTGAACGGACCTGGAGGGACGAGTGAGAGTATTCCTAGGCGGTGCTGAAAAGGGCGCCCACCGAAACATGCTTATCGCTAACAACGTAAAGCATATGGCTGTCAACCTTACCCACCTACCAATCCCCAAGATCAAAGAGTTCCACATCCCCACGGTGTTCAATAACGCTGAGGTTCTTTTGTACACATCTGAAAATGATGAGGACGAAACCCGCTACACCGACTTTGTGCGCCAGCACATCGACGACCTGACCTACGTTGTAGGACGCCCCGGGTATGACGGTGACTGGATGGGGGATAAGTACATCCCCCTATGGTCAGACAACGATGATCTGGAACGCTTAGCGTGGCTATGCCAGAGGTACGGTCGAGCCGCCATTTCTGACAAGGCTGTCACATCTAAAACAACACCCAGAATTAGGTCGCTATCACAGAGGTGGAACGCCAGCCTCATTGGCCTCACGAGTAAGCCAGACATCATTGAAGCCCTCCCCTGGGATGCTGTGGTTGTCGGTTCGTGGACATCGACTATCCGATACGGGGAGACCCAGGTGTGGGATGGGCACGGCTTACGACGGTACCCAGCCCAGCAAAAAGAGTCGTCACGTAAGAAGCACCGCCCAGATATTCTCCGTCTGGGGGTTGACTATGAGGCCGTTATGGAAGACGACGTGAGTGCATTAGGTACTCTGGCCATCCGTTCATGGATGGCGTGGGAGACCAAGTCTTTTGGGGCCTATGACCCCCAAGAGATCGGTGACGAAGAGGAGTTCGTAAACAGCGAAAGTGGGGAGATAGTTGATATACCCCATGAAACACCTACCTCTACTAAAGCAGCATCCAAGCCGTCAACTATTGCTACCGGGCAACTCGAGAAGCGGCACGACAGTGATCGTGTATTGCTACCGGTTATGGGCATAGAAAGCATCTTGTCCATGGGCACACAAACCGACTCTGATCAGGGAGAATACATAGAAATAAGCCCTGAAGAGACCCCTGTAATACGGTATCAATCGAACCCACTTCGACAGTGTGATAGTTGCTACCTGGCTGCTCGTTGTCCTGCATTCCGCGAACATTCTGATTGTGGCTTCAAGCTGCCTGTAGAGATACGCACCAAGGACCAACTACAAGCAGTCCTTCAGGCCATGATCGAGATGCAAGCTAGCCGCGTTTTGTTTGCCAGATTTGCCGAAGAGCTAGAAGGTCAGGGTCTTGACCCTGCCCTGTCGTCAGAGATGGACAGGCTGTTCTCTCTAGTTGACAAATTTAAGAACATCTCAGATAGCCGAGACGTCATCCGTATGGAGGTGGAGGCCCGAGGTAACGCTGGTGTCTTGTCTAGGTTATTTGGGGCCAAGGCCGGAGAAGTCTCTCGCCAACTACCTGGCGGTGGGTTGGACCGGTCTATGACCGACCAGTTTATTGCTGATGTAATAAACATTGACGAGCAGTAATAGTTGATTATAGGATTACCAAAAAGGAGAAAGCATGAACACGGACTACTACGGATTCGCCAGACGAATTAAAAACTTGGCTGAAGATCTACAAAGTAACACTGTTGGGGTTTCCATCGTGGACATAACGGCTACGTTGGCGGAAGCCTCTACTATTATCACCCATTTGGCCGACGAGGCAAATCATTACCGCCTCAGGTCATCCATCATTGTGATCATAAATGGAGAAGAAGTAGAACTACCTGAAGATGTAGTTGACGCCTTTTACCGCGAAGCCGCTAATTCGTGGGTAACTGACGCGTTTAGGACCTACATTAATCAGGTAGTGCCAGACTACCGCTTTGTCAAAGACCCTAGTGTAGACATCTAATGGACTTTGACGCTTCTAAACAAGCCATGATTAACGTTCTTAATCATGAGATTGACTCTCTACAAAAGAAAATTAAAACATTGGAAGCAAAACTACACAAAATGGAGGATAACAAATGCGAACAATGCGCGATACCGAGCCGTATAGAACACGACGATACGCAGCTGCGGCTGTTTTGATTGCCGTAGTAGCTACCTTGTTTGACCTTATTGCCGAAAAGGGAAGTGGATGGCCGGTTTTCCAAACATTTGCCTTCTTTTTCCTGTTGGCCTCCGGTCCTGCTGTTGTTACCCGAGTCCTTGATATTTTCTTGGAAAGCGAAGATGATGCCTGATATCCACGGTGATCCTGAATTTGAAGCAGTTATCGAAGAGGTACTTGCCATGCACCGCCGTAAAGGTGCTGACTACGGTACTGACGAGGATTTCTTTGCAAATGTTAGTGCCTCAAAAGATTGGGGCATTAGTCCATGGGTCGGTGCAATGATGCGGGCTAATGATAAGGTCGTCCGGTTACAGTCGGCATCCAAGGGCTCTACTCTTCAGAACGAGGGTATCGAAGACAGCCTTCTTGATATTGCTACGTACGCCGTAATTGCTGTTTGCCTGTTTCGACGAGAGACCAGTGGTTGGCGTTACTGATAGATGGACTGGCTTGAGGACGCTCCCTGCCGTGGTAAACACCACGATTTGTGGTACCCACCACTGGATGCGTCGTCCCCTAGTGACTACTACGCCATAGGTAAACTAGTTTGTAACTCATGCCCCGTATGGAGAAGGTGTCTGTCATACGGAGCAGATGAAGTATGGGGGATGTGGGGTGGGTTAACTCCACAAGAACGCAAGGGCACAGCCAAGTTAGTGCATGGCACAACAGAATCCTACAGGCGCGGGTGCGACTGTGACCAATGTAAGCGACCGCCCAAACCAACACCAGTCGATCTAGACAAGTTGCCACTGCAGAGGACTACTTTTGACGTAAAAGTCCTGCTCTTTGACCTTCTTGGCTGACTCGGTAGGACTTTTTCGTAACACAGTGGTAAACTTGTAGGGCAGCCCTACCCCTACGAGTAGGGCTTTTCCTTATCCCCTATCAAGGAGAAGACTATTGCGTAAACTTACCCTAACGATTGCAGCCGTCGTACTAGTCGGGTGCAGCGGACAAGTGAGCACACAAAAAGCCATCCACACAACACAGTTACCTACAACTACAGCAACTACCGAACCACCAGTAACCACAAGCACTTCAACTACTTCCACAACAAGCACAACCTCTGCACCCACTACCACCACTACCTTGGTTCCTCTAGGAAGCAAGTGTGAAGAACTTGCACCAATTGCAGTTGCTGCTGGTTGGCCCCAAGAGCTATTGGTAGACGTTTTGGATGAAGCGTGGTCAGAGTCTCGATGCTTGAACATCATTCCCGGCCACAAGAACTTCAACGGGCACGATTACGGACCCCTGCAGATCAATCAGGTTTGGCACAACGAAATTGAGGACAAGTACGGAAGCTGGGAGTACGTCAAAGACCCCTACTACAACTTTGCATGGGCGTGGGAGATGTACATTTGGTTTGACGCCCATAAAGGGTGTGGTTTTATTCCCTGGACAAGAAAGTGTAAGTAGTAGTTGCGCAACCCGGACGGTACGTGTAACATATAGCCACACGTAATGTGTACAACATAAGGAGACCAACATGGACATCACAAATATCGGAGGAACAGCTGAGGTAGCCAACCTGCTTGGTTGCCCAAAGCAGCAGATCCACGCGCTTCGTAAGCGCAAGGATTTCCCCCAGCCCGTACTTACTCTCGCTGCGACCCCCTTGTGGGACCTCGACCAGATCCGTGAGTTCGCCAAGACCTGGACCCGTCGTCGTCCTAAGGCCGAAGCCACGTCGTGACCAAAGAGTCCTACCCGCCTGGGCGCTACCAGTGTCCTAAGTGCAGTGGTGAAGTGGAGGTGTATGTGTCTATGACACAGCCTCCACTTCATCGCTGTGGGGTGGGTAACAGAAAGATCAATGTCATGACGTTCGTATCGGAGGTAAAGGGTGCTACTAGGAATCGCGTCAGGGGACTGGATGCCCCCGAGCAAGGCTCCTGACGGTAAGGAGCATTGGGGAGGGTCCGGATGGGCTCGCCTCGGTCAATTCGTAACTAGGCTGCCAATGGCTACCGCAGTGGGTGTTCTCGTTTGGAATAGGACCCACTTTTCAATCCAAGACCACACCGGGGAGATGTACGACCCTGATGTCGTGCTGATGCAACGGCTAATGCACAAAGGTATTGCAGACAATATTGTCGCGGCCAAGGCGTACGGTCAAAAGATCATTAACGATGTTGATGACTGGTACTGGGGATTATCTACAGATAACTACGCTTATCACGTAAACAATCCTAAGAACAACCTCTTAGAAAACATCAACCACTACAAGGCCACACTTGCTAAGTCAGACTTGTTGATCTGTAGCACCCCGTATCTCGCTATGCGTATGGACGACATGCTTAACACTCGTACAGAGGTCTCTCTTAACACCATCGACTTGTCTAGGTTCACCGTTAAAGAGCACACGGATTCCGACGTACCAGTAGTTGGATGGGTAGGGAGCACTCTCCACCGCAGTAAGGACATTGAGACTATGAACGGGATTCTTCCGCCAATGGTTCACGATGGAAAAATCAAGCTTTACCACGGTGGTCATATCGTTAACGCGCCAAGCTTTGCTAGCAAACTTGGAATGAAAGACAGCGAGGTAGAAACCGCTCCGGTGTGTACCGCTGAGCATTACCCAAAGCTGCTGACCATGGACATTGGTATAGTTCCTTTGACCAATATCCCTTTCAATCGGGCCAAGTCCGATATCAAGGGATTGGAATACTCTGCCAGTGGCATTCCGTTTATCGCCCAGAATCTCGACTCGTACCTGGACTTGTACTTCACGTTGGGTGTTGGGCGCATCGCCAAGAAGCCAATCAAATGGATTAGACATATCGAAGAACTACGCAACCCACAAATCCGAGCTGAGGAGGGGGCCTTCAACAGGGAAGCTATCTCTGTAAGAGATATACAGCATGGGTGTGATCGACTTGTAGACATCATCACCAACTTGTAGAATCGACCACAACATGGAAACAACAAGTAACCAAACAATCCCCAATTCCGATAGAGGTCTAGATCTCCCCCAACTACGGTCGTGGGGTGACGACAAGTGGCGCGACAAAGCGGCATGCAAGGGTAAAGGAACAACATGTTTCTTCCCTTCTAAGGAAGAGTCTCACTTAATGCAAATATGTATTAGTGAGTCAAAGTTAACTTGTGCTACTTGCACCGTCCGTAAAGAATGTTTGACGTTCGCCCTCGAGAACGGTCTACACCATGGTGTGTATGGTGGGTTGGCGCCTCGGGAGAGGCGTAACATGGACATCAACAATCTTGATTGCCGCATGCCGGTAAGCGTGATTATCAGATGTCTTAAGCAGTTCAAGTCTTTCAATAAACTCCCGTCAAAGGGTATTACCCACGATTTGGCCTGCCATCTAAGCATCACCATCGAAGAGTCTGAGAGATTGATTGCTGATGCCGCAAATCAGTACGTCTGATCTCCGCTGGATCAACGTCGCTGTACAACAAGCACTACTGGCTCCTCACGACAAGTGGCGTGTGGGGGCCGTGCTTGTTGGAGGAGGGCGTGTCCTAAGCACCGGTTTCAATCGGTACCGTAATGACCCGTCACAGGTTGAGCCAGGTGGGGTTTCATACCACGCCGAGCAAGTGGCTCTCCGTAAGGCAGGGGATGCTCAGGGGTCCACTATCTATATTGCCCGTGTAACACGTAGTGGTCTTATCGGTCTCGCTAAGCCGTGTGAGGCGTGTCAAGAGCTTCTGGCCGAGCACGGAGTTAACACTGCTATATGGACCGAGGTGGACGGTTGGGGTCGATCACGAATCAGGGAGCTAGTACTAGCTTAGACAGGCCATTTGTAAGGCAGGTCATCCCTGAGTCCTGGCCACATCGGACCGTAATGTTCAGGCAGTTTGCGTAGTAGGTTTGACTTATGGGATTCCATTACTTCGTAATCCCATAACCAATCGGGAAGCTTGGGGAAGAACAACTGTACGCCAGCTTCCGTGGCTTTCTGCAACATCTTTCCAGCACACGTGTCTTTATACCCTTTACTTGTCCACTCATTACACATGGCAAGGCCATAATGCACTAGTGCAGGTATATGCCCTGACCACATACGGGTGGCAGGGTGGTTGCGCCAACCCTTGGCGGCAGGGTCAATAAGCGCATTTAGAATCTGTAGACATTCAACACGCTGCTTACCCAATCGTTTGTTATCTAAACACTGGGCATTAGCTAAGAAATCAGCACCATAAGGTACAAATGTTTGCATTGTCACCCCATCCTTTCGTGGTCATACCACTCTTCGGCCAACTCGATAGCTGGGTCGTAGGTATCCCAAGTACCGTCGTCTCCAACCATGACACCGTAAGGTACTTCTCCACGATCACATAAGTACTCAAACGCTTCTTTGATTCGCTTCATTTGATCTTCTTCGGAAAGCTCACCCCAAGTTGGCGGGCATTCGCAGTCAGCAGCGGAATAACCACACCCACCAGGGCACCTGTATTCCCCTTGACAATAGCTACATGGCTCTACGGACAAACTGTTGCACCGACACCCACGTTCAAATATGGGGTCTGGACGGTCGTAATCGTCGTACTCTTCGTCGCTGTAATACCTACCCATTATTGGTCCTCCTCTTCTACTACGACAAAACGATCACCTGCAGAGGTGACAAGGCCGAGAGAACTACCTTTGTCCCATTTGACAAAGACTGTTCCGTAGTCATCGATAAAGTCGACAACCCCCTCATCACCCTGCCTCAGCTCGGTGTACGGGTCATTTGTGTATTGCAGTCTCACACGCTTACCAATTAAATGGTCGAGGTGTGCGTAATACCTGGTATTCATGGTGGTTCTCCTTGTTGTTATCAGAACGGTTCGTCGTCGCAGGGGTCTTCCCCATAGGATTCGATGGCTACGAGGTTGTACACTTCTGCCCACTTGTGCTTGCAGTCATAGCACTTGATTACGTGGGTAATGAAGTCAACTTCTTCCCAGTCAGCTCCGGTCCTGCAGATGTGTGTACTGCGGCAGTACGGGCATTTGTTTGGGTTACGCAGATACTCCTGCACTTCACTGTCGTTAAACTCATCGAGCTTATGCGGATGAACTACTTCAGTCATTGTCACTCACTTTCCATGGCGTAGTCCAGGGCGGCCATTGACAAAGATTCCCATATATCAGGGAAATCCACCTGCTCGAAGTCCGCAACCATGCTGCGCCAGCCTTCATCAGTCAATGTCAATTCGTCGTCTTCAGGGAAGTCAAACATCTTTTTGTCGTACATGAGAACACACACTTCGTCGTCGGGCCCAAAGTCATTGGTCAGTGCTTGGATTAGTTGGGAAACCTTCATTACATCTCCTTTTGTAGGGTATCGGGGTTATATCCGATGTCAATTAAAAACTCCCTCAAACGCTTTATCTCTGCATTAAGGGCGTGGTACAGGTGTTGGCGCTCGATGTTCTCGATAAGCGACACCTTCTCGAGGTGCTCTGGGTTACAGCACGTGGTGTTACGGCATAGGTGGTCAAGAGTCTCTGCCTTGGTAAGGCTTACGTGCTTGTGCTGCTCATATGACCAGCGATGCACCTGGTACGCCTTGTTACCCACGTACATGCGGCCATAACCCTTATCCACAGGTCCTGTCCACAGCCAACACCCATCTTCTGTTTTCTTGATGTTCTTCCAGAACTTGTCCTCTGGAAGTTTGGAATCTTCGATGACGTGCAACACGCCATCTCGTTGCATTTGCTTATAGTGCGCAGCGCATAATCCTTTTGATACGACTTTGCGGTTACACACCGGACCACGACACATCGCCATAAGAGTTCCTTAGTGGTAAACAACTGTGTCAAACGAGTCGATAGAAATAGTGACTATGGGCCCGTGAACAGTCCATTGGTCGTCAGTGTACGTCTGGATATCAACGGTCCAGTCAATATCGTTAGACGACACGACGGTTCCCCACGCAATATTCTCCCCGTCACGCAAGAAAGTCATGTTGTAACCACGCAACAACCACAGGATGTGGGGTGGTCCTCCGTCAGCGCACTTATCGAAGATTAACTTGTAACTATGTTGCTCGGTCATACTTGCACCTTTGTTTGGACAGCGCCACGATTGCGCTGTGCGTTAGTCTAACCGAACTCACCCCTGACTGGACGCTGATGCTTCTCTAACTTGCGGTCAACAACCAACCCGCACAGGTTTTGAAGCGGCGTCCAGCCAAGGGAGGGCAAGCCCATTCTCAGAAAGGAGTAGATGAGAGACGGGGTCGGTTATCTTGCCCTTACGCTTTGTTACTTGACCCTGAGTTGAGCCACCGGAGTCTTGACGGTGACTTTGTCGGCAACCTCTTGCGAGATCTTGCCAACGTTGACTGCAGAGTCAAACATCTCGGTGGACACCTTGGGCTCCGTTACCAAGTTGAAAGTTGCAGCTGAGATCAGCTTGCGAAGCTCATCAATCTTGAACGAACGCTGGGGGTACTGCACCAAGTTGATGGACTTGCCATCGATGCTGAGCTTCTTGAGATCTTGATCAACCATCATCTGCTTGATGGACTTATCAAGTCCCTTGAGTCGCTCGGTCAAGTCGTCAATTGCACGCTTGACACCCAGGTACTCCCTCGCTGTGTCTTCCAGTGAGTCATTCATGTTGGTATCCCTTTCTGTTGTGTTACTTACGATGATCATTTGGCCATGAACCCGGCTAGTGCCTCAGTCATAAGCTGAGGGAGCTTGCTAAGGTCGTGGATATTGACCACCTCGTTGGCACCCTTCTTGCGCATCTTACTGATTGCGTGGTCGTACATTCTAAAGCCAACCAAAATGATGTACTTGTTGTTGTCAGCCCACGGCCTGACGTCGTCAATGTCAGACCATTCACCGTCAGTTAAGACAACCACCAGGTGATTGTGCTTTCCGTATGTCTGGTCCGTAATCTTGCTGATAGCACCGTACACGTTGGTACCACCACCGGCGCGAATGGATATGAAGTCTGACTCTTCAACGTCACCTTCAATAAACATACGAGCCGAGTCACTAAACGTGGTGATAGTACACGGGATGGAGAAGTACTCGCAAGCCTTGCGGATACCCATAGCGGCTACAGACAACTCTTGCTCATGGCCACCCATGGACCCCGAGACGTCCAGCAGGATGGACACTGCAAGGTTATGCCCATTAGCTCCGATATCGTCTAAACCAGACCAATAACGGTCATCACCGGGCTCAGACATGCTGAATGCTACGGGGTCGAGGACACCATGATCCTGATAGAAGCGCCAACTGGGGTCAACTTGTGAGTGGAGTGACTCAAGCACCGAGATCATACCGTTAGCCACAGACTTGGACTTGTCGACCTCATCGGAAGACATAGCCTGTGGGTTTTGGAACGGTTTGATATCCGCGTTACGATGCTTATTGATATCAGACATTACTGACTCAATCTCATCTTTGCGGTTTCTCTCTGTCTTGTCGGATCTCTCGTTGTCCTTAAGCTCGCCGTACTTACTGGCGAGGTCGCCAGAAGTTGATTGGGTATCGGACGGTTGGTCACCTTGCTCGTCGCCGTCCTTCTCTTCCTGACCGTCGTTGGAAGATTGGTTACCAGTCACCTTGTTAGGCTGCTCCATATCGTGTTCATATGGGTTAGGTACAACGGGAAGTTGTTTGGCTCCTCCATTACCCGAATCTCTGTTGTGGTCATTGTGTGGTCGCTTGGCATCGTCGGGGCACCCCTTGTACCACAAGTACATGAGCTCAGACATGCGTACCGCGCACTCGAACATCTCGATTACGTCGTTTGATTTGCGGTACTTGAACACCTGCTCGTTTATGTCGTCGATTATCTGGCTGTAGCGGTTAGTCTCAGCCAGCTCTCTCAGCACTTGCCGGATATCTCGTGACAAGTAAGTACGCCCAGCAATCCACGGCCAGGCAGTGCCTGGGTTCTGTGGGTCAACCACTGAAGCCAACACAATCTCGGTGAAGTACCGAGACATGATCGGTGAGGTATAACACATGGCGGTCTCCATGCGTTGATCCTCAAGCACACCCCAAGCAGGGAACACCATGCGTTGAATGAATGTCGTCATGCGTGTAATGGATGTTCTAACTTCTAACCCGATTACGTTCTCGTTGTACTCGCTAAGTAACGATGGTGCGTACTTGAGCACGTACGTACCTAGTACTGAGTTAATGAGAGAACTACAGCCGTCTAAACCAATGGTCTCTTTAACCTCTTCAACAAGGTTGTCAAAGGGGTAGGTCCACATGATGTGCCCACCTTCGTGGTACACCATACCCTTAGACTTGAACACCAAGTCAGACAACACTTCGGGATTGTTGACGCTGTCGACATCACTTGCCGGGATGCCAAGAGTGATGAAGATTGACTCGTAGTCGGTAATGCCGTACGTACGAGCAAGTGGCTCAGCGTCAACACGTAGAGGAACATTGATATCAAGGCTGTGCAACACCTTGTTAGCCATGTTCGCTACACCGTAAGCAATACTTTCGTACTTGCTATTTCGCTCGTCACGATTCCTGTACCAGTTGTCTCGCTCATTGTAGGACAACAGCATCGCCGCTGTATTACGAGCTCGTGTTTCGGCCTCCTTGGCGTCACGGTTAACAGCATTACGCATACGGGCTCGGGAGTTGATGAGCTCCTTACGCGTCATGACCTGGTTACCCGCGCTCATGGGTGAAACAGATGATGTATCGTCATCTTCGTCAATGGGGGGCTCAGCTTCGTCAAACTCAAACATGGTGGTCATGTGTACTCCTTATCAGTTGCTGTCTGATTCTTTGGGTGCGGACACTTCGGTGTTGAGCATCACTCGGATACTACGATCCTCGATGATGGTGTCAACCACAGCCTTCTCGGACTTAGAGGTGAACCGCCCAGTGAAGGCAAAGAGTGCAAAGTCAACTCCGAAGAGTGCGACATTACGCTCAAGCCTCTGAAGAGCGGAGGTACCCACCGGAGTGGAGATGGCACGGGTGTCACGTGCACTACGCAGTGCCTGGCCGAGGAGTCGGATAGCAGGCGACTTGACGAGCTTGCGCTCAACATCGTCGTTGTAATCCCACGGCAACCACTCAAACCTGGCTGCAAAAGCCTCGTTGGTACGAGACATACCGGCGTAACCGGGGTTGTAAGTGGAGATGATCCACAGGTCACGACTGGCGTACACAACCTCGGCCATCTTGCCACCGTGGCCGTCATCGACTGGGCGACGGATGTTGACGAACTGACGTCGGTCGTCACACAGTGGGTGGAGGGCTGACGTGACGTTGCCGGGCATGGCGTTGATCTCGTCAAGGTACAAGATACCGCCGAGCCTAGCGGCTAGCGCAACGATGCCTTCCATCCACACCAGGTCACCGTTCTCGTCGGGACGGTACTGGCCGAACATGTCGTGGTCAGTGATGGCGCTGTCACCGGCGAGCAGGAAGATGGGGAGGGG
>Ga0129333_10000564_pt1 | contig 30778 bp, 39 predicted proteins | sample CPB6_08_DNA_FD_94474 | JGI IMG/M metagenome (GOLD analysis project Ga0129333, IMG submission 94474) | Freshwater to marine salinity gradient microbial communities from Chesapeake Bay, USA - CPBay_Sum_0.6_0.8_DNA | ecosystem: Environmental > Aquatic > Marine > Coastal | place: USA: Chesapeake... | reverse complement strand
GATTTATGATGCGTGGTTCATGGATTTGGCTAATTGAAATCGAGGGGTTAGGCAGGGACGGAATTGCGACAAATAATCAATTCGGCATTACGCCTATGGCATTAACTACCGAAACGTGGCCAGGTAATTCAGCCTTTGCTAATGGGTTTGCAACCTCTCGAATTTGCGATGAATGGCAATCGGTAATCCAGCCTGATTCTGTCAGGCTATCGGCAATGAGTTATAGCCCCTTTGCCCAGAAACCAGGCGCGCAAACCCTTACATTTGATATTGCGCTACCAGACGCACGTCCAGAAATTGAACGGTATTTCCTCAGTAATCCGTTACCCGTAGCGAATATTACTTCGCAGATAGACCCTACTGATAGCACAATTACTATGACCGATACCTCAGCCCTTACGGCTGGGGATATTATCTATATCGGGGCAGAGGTATTCAGAGTAAGGTTAGTAATTAGCCCTACAGTGGTATTATTAAATCAAGCCATTATCGGCGGCAGTAGTGCTAATGGACCAGATATTTCGTGGCCTAGTGGAATTAGTCTAAATGTAGGTACCAGAGCGGCAGTAGGGGCAGTAGGCGTAATAGGTGCATTTGGTAGCAGAATTGCTATTCACGAAGTACCGCAACCTAATGAATTACCACCATTTCCAGATACCCGTGTTTATCTGGCAAATCCCAGAGTAAAGGGCAGAAGGGTATATTTACGGCGGGTTTCGTGGGGATTGAATCAATCGGGGCAGGAAGGTTATCGAGAGCAATTATTCGGCCAGTATCTGATTCGGGACGTCACAATAAACTCAGACGGTACCACGCTTACTGTTAATGCTAGTTCCTTGGTAGCCAGTTACGAAAAGGCAGAATTAGGCGCATTAGGCGTAAATGACAGACTGCAATTATATATCGGTCCCTCAGGCGGTAATGTCGCCCTTATTGATTTCGATTATACGCCTGGAAGCCTAGACCGTCGAATCTGGAAGGAAGGTACCGTATGCTACAGCAACGGTACAGAAGCGGGTTTATTTGTCGCATCCGAATTTGTATTTACGGCAGTCGTAAATGGTTCCAGCTTTTACCGTGCTCTGCGTACTACCCGTAGTTTAGGGCTAAAGCCCTTTACGCCAGTCGAATTATTATCCGAAAACCTATCGGAAGAATTAGCCCGTTTCATTTCCAGAGAAACAGGGCAGAAGGTAAAAGAGGTACTAATTTCAGACCCTCTGCAAATCATACTGGATACGTCTGGAAACGAAGCATTATACCCCTTAACGGCAGCGTCGCATCCTTATTACAGTACCGATAAACCTGGCGGCGCTGGGATATTGCAGCATCCTTTGCATTTGATGCTAGCGCATTTAGGGCAATTATCGAGTAATTTACCTCACCACTGGCAATTACGCCTGGATACTCAGGCTGTAGCTAAGGCAGCTATTCTGCAATATGCAGAGCAATTAGTGGTAAATGAATGGCCTGGCGTTTGTGTTACTGGTCCCGTAAAGGCTATGGAATGGCTAGCTAAGACCTTCCTACAGCCTTTAGGTTGCGGGTTCGTAACGGACGAATACGGCAGGTTATCCGTTGCCCCTATTACGATGTTACGTTCTAGCCCGTGGGGAATTCCTAAGGTTTTCGATGGTACCTCTGCCAGTAATTCTATCGACGTTTCTGTATTAGCCCCTGGTAGGCAGGTTCAGCGTATCGTAGAGGTAGAGGCAGGGGTTACGCAATCCATTACAGGGCAAGGGCTAGGTAAAGAGCCTAGATTAACGATTCAATCTATCGATGCCTATAAGGTAGCAGACGGTGACCCAGAAAATACCACGTTCGTAATTGACGCTATGGGTACTATGTCACCAGATAACGAAATACAGAATATTTCGTTGCTCGATATTGTACCGATAATGTTTATGCGTTCCATGACTAGCGCAATCGGTACCTATTTACGGGCAGGCGCAATTCAGTACACGTTTCGTATTCCGTCTGGTTTCCCAGACGAGGAACAATTATTCCAGCCTAACGGTAATACGTTAGCCCCTGCTATGCCGTCCAGATATGCCTTGCCTGGAACCTATGTTACTATTTCTGCCAGCATACCTGGGTTACGCAAATTACCTGGGCCTAGATTAGGCGCGGTCCTAGAGCATTTATGGCAGGATAATTGCGCTACTCAGCAAATCCGCGTTCTGGATTTAGGTAATCTGATTCGTATTTGCCCAGCTGGCAGAGTGGTAAGTGCAACGGATAATGGCGATGGAACAATGGATATTGTTTTAGAGCCTGATTTTGAGGTGTTACCAGTACCGTACAATACTTCCCCTTTTGGTGATATTACCGAAGATGGTGAAACCCTTTCGGCATTTGCCACTACCGCTGGTGATTACGAATATGTACGGTTTTATGATTCCACGCTGGCAGATAGAAATCCAGGCGTAGGAAATGCAGAGCAGGTATATTCTTATGATTTATCCACGAATACGTTGCTGGTGAATTACTCAGCCGGATATTTACCCGTTGCAGGTGATTTCGTATTGCTGGCAGAATTAGGAGAAGGTGACGTTGACGAATTTTATGCCTTTATGGGCAGAGACCGATTTAACCTTTAAGGCATTATGACAGTACCCGTATTTCTCGAAACAGACGATACAGCGTTCGATAATGACCGCGCATTAACGGCAGAGCATGGACGTAGGCTTATTCGTAATGCGCTGGCTATCTGGAATGAACGGTGCGGTCATGTAGGCTACTCAGAACGTTTAGTAAGTAATTCAGGGGCAGCGGTAAGTACCAGAGTTATCATTACCGCTAACTGGGCTTATCATGGTCCTATTTATTACTATTGCCCTGCCCCTGTAGGGCAGAGAAACCAGGCAAGGCAGACGCCCTTTGTACGGCTATTACTTACGGGTAGAGCAACGGGGCTAACGTCCAGCTATGTTTATGCGATAAACGAATCGCTAAGGGCACCTGCCGAGCCAGAAATGGATAGTGATATTCTGGGAGCAGGAACGCAATGGGCAACGATAAATACGGCAGACTGGTCCGTTACGCTGGAAATACCTGTTATGCCAGGCTGGAATAAAATCTGGTTAGGCTGGAAATGCGGGGTTTATGGTCCACAAACCGATTTATCTGCCGTTATCGGAGATATTACTTATCAACCATTTATTGCAGAATTAACGAGCCAGAATACCCCGTTTGCCTCTAGTCACCCTTCCATTCTGGCAGCAAATGTAACAAATCAATCTGTACCGCCCTTTGCCCTTATTTTATCAGTAAATCCAGGCGGCAGAATTGCCGGATATACGGCAACCTATACCTGCCCTTTAGTTCTGGAAAACCCAGCTAAGAATCCTACCATTTTCGATGGTATGTATTTTCTCTGGGAGCCATTCCGAAATGAGTTAGAGCAAATAGGGCCGATATTACAGACAAACGTAGAAGCCTCATTTGTAGTACTATACCCGCAATCGTATCCGATTTCGGCATTTCGGCAGAATCTGGACGTAATTAATCTGGATTCGTTTTCGGTAGATGGTTCACAGGTCTGGCAAATCGAAGATAATGACGGGGCTGGGTTACGGTGGTGGCAATTGCCCAGTGCGCTACAGTATCGGCAGGCCGCAAATTTAGCCGAATCAGCGCGTAGAGCAGTCTGCCCTATGGTCAGTATAGGGGGTGAGGTTACTCGGCCCGTATTGCCTATTCCTTACCCTCTGGCAGGCAGCCCTAAGCCTTACGGCTGGAAGCTATCCGATACGGCTAACGGTACTACGCAATATGCCCTTCTGAGTCTCAATAGCCTACCACCGTTCCAGATACCCGACGATACGGTTATTCTCGAATACTGCCTTTCTATCTGCGTTATATCGTCTGTAGCAGCCCAGACCGTTGACTGCCTAATGACGGCAACAATTACGAACTTCGTTACAGGTAGTACGATTATCCAGAATGTAGTGCGCTGGGAAATTATACCTATTCCGTTAGATTCGGGTTCTGTTACGGGTTACTGCAATCTGGCTAGAACCATTAGCTGGGCATTAGCTTATACCCGTTCCCCTGGCGCATATTGTGACTACGGGCAGGAAGGGCTAACGTTACGGGGTGATTTCAGACGGTGGCAGGAAATAAGGGGTACGATTAGTGTACCGCGTGCCTCTCTACCTACAGACCCTGTAGTTATTAGCGTATATCCGGCTCTATCGGTATCTAATCCGAATTATTACTATATAGCGCAATCGCAATTATCAGTACGCATAGCGGGGCAGTAATGGCCATTAATCTAGGAAATACAACGTGGTCCCCTAGCGAATTCCAGAAGGATATTCCTCTGGATTCTGGGCAGCCTGGTAACTCTGCCCTGCAACGGGTAGCAGACGCAGAAAACCGTTCATGGCTAAATTGCAATAATTATATCTTCGCCTTTCCCAGACGGGAATTCTTTACCAGCCCTGATTACGTTCTCCTGAACCCTAACCTAACGGCTACGGTATTTCGCTGGCGAGCGCATAACCCAGTGGGCTTAGTAAGCCTACGGTTTATCGTTAGGGGCAGTTATGCAGCTGGTACAGGGGCTAGGGTAAGGCTTAGGGAAGATGGTTTATCGATTAGTACGATTAACTTAGGACCAGCAATTGCTACTCAGACGAATAACCCTGCCATTCTGAATTTAGGGGATAGGGTATATACCATCGATGTAGAAACGGACGTAGGCTCCGTTGCTACGGTTAGAGAAATATGGGTAAGCTGGGGAACCTTTACCTGATTCAATCGACGTGCTATCGAAATGGATAGACCCTTGCAAAGGATTACGAAATGAGCGCAAAAGTACCTGGATTTAGCAATTATCAGACGGAACCTTTTACCTTTTCACTAACTACCGCCCCTGCTAACTTTGGCAGTCTTACAGGCGGCTGGATTCTGGAAATGGGTTCTACTGCTATTCTGCTAGTGCAAATGCCAGCTGATACAGAGGAAATCGCAATCTGCGTAAATGGCTTTACTGGTACCACGGCTGATATTCCAGACAATGCTCTGGTAAAGGCAAAACAGGATACGGCAAATAATATTGCCTTTGGCCTTACGTCACTCCCTGTACGATATACTGATATTGCAAGCGGTAATATCCGGCTTGTGGCAAATGGTACTATTACGGCAGTCTGTCAATTTCTGCCTATTACAGAGCCAGGGGATTAATCATGCTAACGAAATGGGGTAACGCATTAGGGTTAGCGGCAGCTGGTAGCGTTTCTTTAGGCGGCAGTAGCACACCTTTAGGCGACGCTACGGTATGGCCTAATCAAACCCTCTGGGCTGATTTATCGAGCCTACCAGCGGGTGATTTACGTTCTGGCGACCGTTGCCTAGTAACGAATCTGGGTACCGTAGGTTCCTCTGGTTTTGCCCAGTATGATGGTTCAAACTGGAAGCTGGTACAGGGAGTATTTAGCAGTCTGGCTAACTTAGCACTATTTACACAATTAGTGGAAACAGGGGCATTAATCGCTATCGGTACAGGTATCGAAACAGACCCCTATTACTACTACGATGGTAGCCAGTGGCTTAGGACACCAGACGGTGTGCATTTTATCTGGAAGAATGTAGCAAACTGGGCAGGATTATCGGCACTGGCTAATTCATTAAATGATGATGAAGCCCACGTTAATACGCTGGGATATAGCCATTCCAGCGGTATTGCCCAGAAGCATGGTGGTAGCAGCTGGCAATTGCTAAACGGTAAATTCGATTCCGTTAGTGATATGACCGCATTTGATACGGCTAATGACGTTGCAACGGATGCAATTGCATTAGTAAAATCAGGTGGTGGTCATGACCAGAACGCGGTACCTTATTTGTATAAAATGGGTAACTGGGTTCGTTTAGCTGCTAATACGTCTGGATTTGCCTGGACGCTTACAGAAACTCAGCTTTTAGATGGAACAGACCCCTCAGGCGTAGGTGCCGTTAAAGAGGGTGATTATGGCATTTTCCTCGCTTCTAGTGGTCCTATCGTAGTGAGGTATAAATTAGTTACTATTGCCTCAGCGATAGGCGGTGGAACCCGTGCTTCATGGATACCGCCAGCGGCTTATGCGGGTACAAATCTGGAATTAGATAGTTTTGCACTAGGAACAGAAACGGCAGGAACATTAGGCTCGCAAGGTTTCGTAGTCACACAAAGTAATTCCGGCACTGTTTCCCCTTCTGGTGGTTATATTGACCTTAATGCCCCTTCTGTAATTTCGGGTAATAGTGTCGCATTATTGAGTTCCCCTGTTATTACGGGAGCGAAGAAATTTGCTGTAATTTGTCAGATTCGAGGGGCAGTTAGTAGTTCACAAGGGGCAGCTGGATTATTTCAATCTTCAGCGCAAAATAATACGCAATGGACGCTTGCGGCAGGCGCAGCTATTTCCACTAATGTATTTCAATTACAGTGGAATCAGACTGGAAATGCCTGGGCATTAGCAAATAATGCAGCTACCACTAGAGGTGGTGGTTCAACTTGGCCTGGAATTGCCGCTACCCCTTGGTTACTTATGGCAGAATCTGGCGCAGATATTACCGCAGGGGATTTAATTACAACCCGCGTAAATGGTGCCGTATATTCAACCTATCGACGCAATAATGACAGTGCGACAAGCGCAGATAATTATACGGCTGGCATACAGGCTGTAGGTGGTACAGCTGGTGTTACGGGTAGATTGCAGATTAAAAACTATTTCCGAATTGTCTGGGATTAATTATGGAACACCTTTTCACCTATCGATACATATACCGCGAGGAATTACGGTCGATATTCGTTCAGTATATTGATGGGTCTGTTAATGCAACGGACCACAATGGTAATCTGCATAACCTAACATATAATGCCGATACCGAAACCCTTACTGGGCCTGGGCAGCTGGCAGAGAGTCATCGTAGGGCTATTGCTGGCATTATCGCTACAGCTATTGCACAGGTAGAGGCTACGCTAATCTGGGCTAACCCATAGCCCTACGTCCATGCTAAGGCATCCTAGAACGCACAAAACTGCCCCTTCTACGCGCTGCAAGGTGATACCCGTGGTACAGATACCCATTCCCGTTCTGGACGGCTCTAAAGGCGACGGTATGCGCTCCGATAGACGTGACTACTTACAGCCTATGCAGGAACGCTGGGCAGGTGGTGATTTACTGTCATTAGTGGACTGGCTAGCCGTTGACACTATGCAACGCTGGCAACCCAGAACCCGTGCTGATGGTACTAAGGCTACCTATTGTGACCATTACGCAGCTGATTTTATAGAGCAGGCTTGTAATCAGCCTCTCATTTCTGCCTGGGTATGGTGGTCTCAGGATGCGCTTTTAGCCTTACGAAAAGGCGTAAAGGTAAAACCGATATACGGGGAAACCGTAATAGAGCACGGGGCTAAGGGGCTACATAAATGGTCTCTCGAATGGGCAACCTTTTACGGCTGGCGTCCAGTAACCAGTGATTTAGAGTTACGCAGGGAATTAACCGATAAATATACTATCGGGTTAATTATGACACCCTCGCATGTTTCAATTGCCTTACCAGATACGTTACAGCCTGGAATCGGTCCACCTCTGCAAACGCAAGCTGGTTTACGAAATGTAAGGCTATGGAGGCAGAATGACTGGTACCGAAACCGTAAAGACGTTCTGCGTTACTGGCTAGACCCTTTACTGCTAAAGAATGTAAAACGCCCTGGGGTATTATGACCGATAAATCAGAAGTAAAACAGGAACGAAAAGAGCGACGTATTCGCAGACGTGAAAAGGTACTACAAACCTGCCGCGATATTATCGAATTTATCCCCGTCGTGATTTCTGCAATGCGATACGTTAATCAAATGAGGCGTAACGATGAACACCGAAATTGAAACCCGTTTCTGTACCCGTAGAAATACGAATACGATTAGCCTGGTTATTGTATCTGGTAATGGTCGTAAATATAAGGTACCGCCTACTACGGTTATCGTTCCTGCCATAGTAGCAGTAACCACCTTTATCCTGATGCTGATATATTAGCCAAGGTAGTGATATGGAAATGGAAATGCTGAATATCGCAGGACCGCTAGGTGGTGGTGGTATTGCGGGTGTTATTGCCTTTACGGCAATTAAGATATTCGAGATTCGCGCTGGTATTCCTGCCATTACGGCAGAACTGGAAACGATACGCAGAGCACACACAGCTTGTGAGGATAGGATTACGAAATCAGATGCTGCATGCGCTGAGAAAATCAAATCCCTGGAATCTCGAATTGACGAATTATTGAATCGGTTAACCGAACACGGTTAACGCCATTCAGGGGAGTTATTTATCTGGTTAATGGTCCAGATAAGGGTACCCTCTGAGTATGTCCTGGTAACAGAAATCACGTTATGCTTTTCGAGCCTGGATAGTGCTAAACCAGCTTGACGCAGGCTGATTTGTGGAATCACAAAATCAGCAGCTAAATAGGAACGCGGTAAATCATCATTTACCAGCTTGAAAAGAATATAGCTGGTAGGGTCGAAATACCACGGGGAATAAGCCAGCGTGAATTTACCCGTATTAGGGATAATGGCAATTTCTGATTTCAGGCAGTCGAAATCACGCATAGCCTTCTGTATCAGGCTAACTATCTGGTCTGCCATAATCGGATATTCCTGTTCCAGAATGACCTTATAGGCGAATATCATAATAAATACCCCTGCTCTGTAGGTTCCTCGAAAACTCGTATTTTAGCAGCTAATTTCAGTCGCCATTCTGCTACAGGCTCCCGTTGCCTATCGGATTTATCAATCGCATTTGCAGCGGTATGATACCAGTAGGTATCAGGCTGGTTAGTGATATAGCGAGCCTTCCAGACGTTTCCGCCTGAATACTGCCAGACTAAACACCAGCTTTTCTCTGGCAGGCGGTAATAGATAAACCGATACTGCCCGTGCATTATTACAGTATGGGTAAACCCTAATTCCAGTAATCGATTATGAATATCTGGGAATTCCACGGCTATTTCCGGCTGAGAATATCGTAGATGGTATTGATAGCTTCGATAAGCTTTTCTGGCGTCTGATAGTTATCACTATTTCGCATAACGGTTTCGATATAATCCAGAGCGGCAGCTACAGCAGGGTTTCTGCTATTTACGGCTTCCTGGCATTTCTCGAAGAATTCTTTATCGTCCATGACTATACCCCTAATTGAGAGAACAGTTTATGCAGGATTGCGATACGGTCGGAAATTAAATCGGGTACGATTCCGACATTATCATCGTGATATGGCTGGAATTCGATATAATCGATAATCAGGTTATACCATGTATTTCTCGGAATATGCCTGATTTCCTCGAAATGACCGCCATTTCTCAATAACTGAGTATGCGCGATAACATCGTTATTGTACTCCCATATTTCGGGAGTGATAAAATTCCCAGATAATGAAAACTCTGTAGTGCCCTGAATAAGAATAGGGCAGTTAGGATTTGATTTCTGTAGGTATTTATCCAGTCGATATGCAGGGGTTACTATCTGCGTCAAATGCAGGTTGTATCGACCGTAAGAAACACAACCTATTTCCATGATTACTGGGTTTGGCTTATCCATTATCCACCTGATTAGTAATAGTTACGGGGTTACGGTTTCTCTGTTCTAATACCGATAATATCGGCAATGGTAGCACCACCATTACAGACGGTGCATTTCAGAAGGTTACTAAATGCCTCATTTTCTGTAGTGCCTTGAGAGCCTGCCAGAACATCGCCATTACAGATAAGACCCACCTTTATTCTGGCAGTAAAGAATACAGAACTAATCATATCGATTCGGATATTACCGCAACCCATAGCAGTAACATTGTGCATATTAGGGACATTATCGATTCTGGAAAATCCATAATCTTCCAGTATCATTCTCCAATCTTTAATCATAAATACCACCATTTATCCTGTTTTTCATTAATACCCTAAATGCCACCATTCGCCCTGTTTTTCATTAATACCCATAATATCGCCTACGGTAATATCCGTAGCACCTACGTTGCATTTCAGAAGATTATCGATTGCCTCACCTGGTGTTTTACCGGTAGCCTTAGCCATTATTCTACCACCTCTGCCACCTTTCATTTTAGCCATAAAGTGGTTTTTTTCTTTCCAGTCATTACTTTGGTGGTAAATTCCCCGAATTTCAAATCTGTAGTTATTGGCTCTTACCTGCCATACGTCCTGTAATTGATTTATCCAGCTATATTCTTTAATCATAAATACCACCATTTAGACGGGTTTCCATTCTGCGAACTGCGTTAGTGTACGCTTGACACCTTGCTCCCGTAGAGCCTGAATAACGGCAGAGTACAGACCGATTGCGGGGGTTAGATGCTAAGTAATGCAGGTGTCTAGCTGCTACCCTGCCAGCCAGGGTAACGTCGGTTAATTCCTCGCACGTTACCCCTAAGCCACCAGGTTGACGGCATACTCGGCTACCATCGTCCAGATAGCAATCATCGCCAAACATGCCAGACCATCTAGGATGTTGTTGCCATGCCCCGCAATGACCGCCTGCGTTGACTGCCCTAGCGTTACCCTTGCTCTCTACATAGGCAACGGCACAGAGCATAGAGGCAGGAACTAACGGGGTAGCGTACCGTTCGCAGACGGCAGCTAATAGAGGTGCGTCTGCTACCCTATCGTGAGGGGCTAGGGCTACAGCTAGACGCATGGTTAGTAGCAGGGTCGATAACATACGGTGCCAGGGGAACGGTTAGGGAACGTCACCACTGGTGACAGTGCCCAGCTAGCCATAGCCTACACCGTCTGTCAAGTTATGCCTTGCTCTTTTCTGTTCTGGACGTGACACAAGCCTACACGCGCGCGCGTGCATGTATAGCTTACAAGGTGTGACCACTTCGCTACCACGTCGCTAAAGTAGTGATATTGCTAGCGAATCAAAAAAAGAACATGACCTGCAAAAAAAGTGCATCATGAAGCTTGACACCTGTAACGGTATGCTTTACTACTGTCATCACAAGGTTGGCAAACGGTGCTAACCAGAACCTGAGAGTACAGACCATGATTATCAATCACAACCTGCCTGCTGAAACATATAAGACCCCTGCCGAGCGGATCGCAGACCTGGTAGCAATGGCGACGCAGATGGAACGGGAATGTACCGAACTGTTCTATCACGATACCGAAATAGCTCAGGAAATGATGAACGTCGTTAGAACCCTGCATATGGTGAAGAATACCCTTCGTGATGCACACGCAAAGCGTGAATCACTGGAACAGGCAAACACTACCCGACACCTGAAAATGAAAGCACGGCTTGCAGAGCGTAACCGCTAACCCCTAACCGCTAACCCCTAACCTGAGAGTACAGAATGCGAAACGATACCACCATTCAAGCGGCAGGTCTTACCATTACCCTTACAGGGGAAACCAGAACCTTCGCTACCGTTTATATCGACTGTAAAGAATACACTGGTGAAATCGGAAACCCTGTAGGCACGTTCCAGCCCGACCACTGGATTAGCTGGGAATTGCTGGAAGGTCTGTACCGCTTGCCCAGCAACGATTTTACCGAAGTGTGTAACGCTCTCTCAGACGCAATGCAGTAACCCTTACTCTACCCCTTGCCCTTGCCCTAACCCCTAACGGACGGACGAATACCATGAAAACGCATAATACCCGTATTTCCCAGCTGGCTAATGTTGCCCTCACAGACGAACAAACCATCGGAGCCTCGATTAACTGGTACCTGACGCATGATGCGGTACCCTTTATGGATTTGCATAATGCCTTTAAGGATGTCGGCCTGGATACCGCTACCCTGCCAGATGCTACTTCTGGGCTCGCACGTTTTCGTACATTATTGATGTACGTCAACGAACGTATCTATTTGCGTGGCCCTAACGGTAAGCGTGAATTTGTCGCTGCACAGGTAAAGCATACTGGGCAGGATAAAGAGTTATCCAGCTACAGCTATTCTGCGAACCTCTCAGACGATACCGAAAAGAATAGAATGGTGCAAATCGGTACCATTACCTACAATACCAGTAACGATACCTATCACTGGCGATTTACGCCAGACCGCGCAAAAGCTGGCGAATCGGTAACTGATTATCGTGACCGCTGCCTGGCTATGCAGTCTGAATTTACGGCAGAGGAATACGATTTCTTTTCTGCCTTTGCCCAGAATATTCTGGCAGAGGTCGATACCTACGTTACCGCGCCTCATTACGACGTGGTACGCCTTAGGGAAATACTGAAATTCCAGTTTGAAAAGGCAGGTTGCTATTCACTCTCTGCCAGAGGTGGTTTCTGGTTTGCTCCCAGAACGGGACTGGATAATTGCCCCTGGAATTACGTCCAGAAGGTAATGCGCGCATTCGAGACAATTAAGGGAAACCATTTCCTGCTACTTACCATGCCAAAAGATGAGCGCACGCTTGAAACGGCTGCTACGGTGGTAGAAGATGGTTTAATGTCCCGTATTAGTGATATTGCCGAAGCATTGCAGAAAATAACCGAAATGACTCGTAAGGGGCAGCATGATAAGCGCATTTCGGAATTGACGGATATTATTCAGCAAGCCCAGCTGTATTCCGAAATGCTGGGCTTGACTACAGACGAACTCAATAACCGTATTCTGGAAGTGCGTACCATTATCGATGCGCAAATTGCAGCCTACGAATCTGAAAATAATACCGATATTCCTACGGTAAAGAAACGCGGTAACATAAATGAGAGCCGTATCAATAAAATGCTTAATGCGCTCGAAATAGGGGACCGTATCGAAATTGAAGGTGCCTGGGCAGAACGGCTGGACGTGAGGCACTATAGAGGCGCGGTAATGGGACACACGTTTGACGGCAGAAAGGCAGACGGGGTACAGGCTTTCCGAAAGTTTGAAATTCTGGGAGCCTACGAACCACCTAAGCCTAGCCTGGTACCGATTGCCCTGCTCTCAGATAAGATGATTCGAGAGGCTGCTAAGGCTACCATGCAAGGGGCTAGTGAGGTACAGGTTGACGGGCTTAGCCTGATACTGGAAGCGGACCCTACGCTGGGCTACCTGTACCGCGTGGTAGAGGCAGAAGGCCACAAGCGGCAGCTGGCAGAAGGGGCAGCCTCTACGGTAAAGGCACTGGTAGAGGCTATCCGGCAGGTAGCTTGACAAAAAAGTGATACGGCTAGAAGAAAAGTGAATCATGCAGCTTGACACCTGTAAAGCTGGGGAGTATAGATAGGCTCACAAGGTTAGCAAAGGTGCTAACCCAGAACAGACGGACGACACCATGACCATGTGCCCTAAAAGAGAATCAATCTTCCTGCCAGTCGATATCTATAACATGGTTGGCAGAGCGTTCGATGCGAACCACGAACGGCGTGAATTCAAGCCTGGGCAGAAGGGAGCGCACCTTAAGGTGCATGCAGTGTGTGCATGCTGGGCTGTAGATGCGCTGGAAACACTCGCTAGCTACGCAGGGCATAACTTGCGCTACGTCGCTACGACTGAACTGGATAAGCAGGTTATGCAGAACCTACTGGATAACTATAAGCTCGCTATCGTTATGATTAAGGCGCGATTCCCTAGCTACTGCTAACCACCACTAACGGTTTTCTCTGGGTTCGATTCCCAGAAGTGGTTTGCCTAATATCAGGCATTTACAGACGAGGAATGACCATGACCATTAGTTTTGAGAGAATTGCAGAATTATTTATCGGTATTTACGATAGCTATTCAAGTGATATGAACCAGTCGCCATTGCTTAAAAGAGACTGGAAAATCGACGCAGAAGCAAACGAAATTTACTGCGATAACCATAGTATTACTATCGTTATCGATGGTGGCTTTCTCAGCATTGTTGGGTTGTGGCCGCCTGGTTTCCCTGCATACAAAGTAAGCCTGAGAATGTATCAGGCTCTGAAGCATTACTACGAAATCGAATTTATGGACGAAAACCTGAATCTATTTATGTGCAATACAGATACCGTTGAAATTGCAGAATAATCGACACTGGCTTTATTGCTATTACAGACGGACGAAAACGATGAAAATGCAGAACACACTAATCCAGCGCGTACAGACAATTTCGGCAGAACTGAATTCCCGTTTTCGCCAGCGGTCTGAGGTTATCGAGTGCATGTTAGCATCGATGATAGCAGGGGAATTGGTCCTACTTCTGGGACCGCGAGGGGAAGCTAAAACGGCTATCGTAGAGGCACTGGCAGAGTACATTACAGGCGGTACACATTTCAGCGTCGGCCTGGCTAAATCCAGTACGCCAGACGATATTCTGGGAGGGGTTGACGTGGTAGCGTTGCAGAACGGTACCTATACCCGTAACGTTAACGGGTTCCTGCCTACTGCTACCACCTTCCTTTTAGATGAGGGTTTCAAATCAAATAACCCTACGTTGCAGGCTCTATTGCGCGTGCTCTCAGAGCGTGAATTTCAAGGGGTTAAAATCCCTGCCATTTTCGGGGCTATTGCCAGCAACGAATTACCGCCTGAATTGCGCGGCCAGAAGGGCGGTAAATCTGCCGATTTAGGGCCATTCGAGGATTCGTTATTAGCCTTTTACGACCGATTCTTTCACAAGCTGGAAGTGCAACCTTTAGAGGCAGGTACAGACGACTGGAATAGCGTTATTTTCGATAACGTATCCGATTCCCGTAACGTCAAAATTACCGCTACCGTAACCCCTGAGGAAATTAGGCAATTACAGAAAACGGTTAGGGATATTTCTATTCCTGAGGCAGTAAAGGATGCTATCCGAAAACTCGCTATTTCTCTGGCAGACCAGAAAACTAACGTGCATGTATCTACCAGAACCTGGCGTAAGGCAATTAGGGTTCTGCAAGCGCACGCCTGGCTTGCTGGCAGAAATGCGGTACAGCGTACAGATTTGAAGTGGTTAGAATATGCGCTCTGGACTACACCAGACCAGAAGCTGGTAATCAGGGCCGCAATAGCCCAGCTTAGTAGCGTAGAGGTACAGGAAGCTAATGCAGCTAAAATTAAAGCTTCCCAGTACTTTTCTGCCTACCAGAAGCAAAAGCTGGCAAATATGACTACAGGGGAAGCAAAGGGTCTAACCTGTATGAATGATGAGGTGAGTAACATTATGCATGCAGCGGTACAGGAACCCTTTGTTATCTGGCTTAAGAATATGACTACTGAGTTAATGCAGCTGGAACCAGAACCAGAGGATGCAAGCGTCATTTCCGGGAATATCTATATTATCGAGACAATTCGGAAATCGGTAATGGCAGATATGATGAAACGGCTTAAAGGCGTAATGTCCTAAATCCATGCCATTCTGGATTAGTGATAAACAGAGAGCACGGCAGAAAAGTGCAAATTTCCGTCTCAACGCATGTTTCTTTTCTTAAGATAGGTAAGGTAGGTAGGTAGGTAGGTAAGGTAAGGTATAGAGTATATATATATAATATACTATACACGAAGCTACACCTGGTACCCTTAGGTACCTTAGTTTACAGACTCAGACCTAAGACCTAAGACTCAGTACCTGGTAAGACCTAAGGCTTAAGACCTAAGACCCTAGGGTACTCTACCCTTACCTATCCTAAGAAAAGAAAATATCGGCAAAAGTTGGAAAATCACGATTTTCTGGGCCGATTGCCGAAAAGGTACTACGCTGGCAGAAAAGAGCAAGCTAGGGCTTGACAGGTGTAGTGGATAGGTGTAGATAGCAGGTGTTCGACGGACGAACCCAGAACTCAGGTGTAGCAATGCAGAACGTAAGACTCGACCTAGATAGCTTGACTAAGGCAAAGTATGAACGTGGCAGGAAGTACTATACGGCCCTAGAACGTGCAGAAATGGCCCTAGAATCGCGTCTAGGGGAAAACGGGCATGATGTATGCCGTGACGTGTTCGGCGCAGTTTATGCCCCGAATACGGGCGTTGACGCTGAAACGGATGGAACGCCTATGCGTAGGATACTGGACTGGGCTACCACTCAGCTAGCCCAGCTACCAGACTGGGCAGAACTACAGGCTCAGGGGCAAGGCAGCATCATTACGGCTAGCCTGGCTACTGAGGTGCTAGCCGAGTATCTGGCAGGGCTGGAATGGCCTAGCCCTAGCCCAGACCAGAAGCCAGACCAGAAGCCAGACCAGAAAGCGGGTAAGGGTAGCAAGCCTAAGCCTGGCTTGACTCAGGAACAGTTAGCAGCTTTTGCCGATAGCCTGGAAAGTGACCCTTTAGCAGGTGCTCTTTTTCAGGGTGGTATTTCTGGTAAAATTGCAGAAGCGGTAGAGGAAGCCGAAGAAACGAATAAAATGCTGGCTATGTGCTACGGTATGCAGGGTACCGAAAATATCGATACTGAGGATGAAACCGTAGCAGAACTGGTAAATCAGAAGCGTAATAGCAGAGCACTAAACGAATTCCTGAAACATATTGGCAGATTCATGGACGCCCTTAAGACCTCACCAGTAAGGCAGCGGGTAAGGGGTAACGTTATGCCGTATGATATTTCTACCACGCGTGATTTTAGGCGATTAGTGCCCTCAGAACTGGCTATGCTGGCGCATCCTGCTACCCGTGCTATGCAGACCGTTAGAGTGGTCTCAGGGCAGGCTTTAGGCTGGCAAATGGCAGATATGGGTAGCAAGGGTAGAGGCCCTATGCACGTTGCCCTGGACGTTTCTGCATCGATGCAAATCGTAGAGGTAGAGGCTAAGGCATTTGCGGTAGCAGCTGCCTTTTCAGCAGCAGACAATAACCGCCCTGTTTCATTTTCAGTATTTACTACTGAGAGCAGGAATATTGCCGATAATCTGGAAACACCAGAAAATCGGGTAAAACTGCTACAGGATATTATGCGTATCCGTTGCAGTGGTGGTACTAATTTCTGCCCTCTCATTAACCGTATACAGAAGCTGGAATCATCGGCAGACGTATTACTAATTAGCGACGGCGACGGGCATATTATACCCAGTGATGCAGAATCGGCATTTAGTAACCGTGCTCTGCATTATCTGGTAATAGGCGATTCCAGTAGTATGAATAATACCCTGCGTACTCTATCTGAGGGCAGAACCCTTCTGGCTTCCAGCCTGGCAGAAGGTAGCGTTACAGATTTCGCATCTAATGCGACGGCAGCAAGGTAACGCTTGACAAGTGAAATGTGAGGGGTTACAATAGTCACACAGGGCAATAAAGCCCATAGCAGGGAGCGCGCATCATGCGTTTATTCGACGAATCCGGTAATCTGAAACGTCCTAGTAGGTATATTAATGGGGATTTGAATATCCCTACTGATATTTATCAGGAAATCCTAGAACTCGAAAATCTGGCAGAAAGCTGGTTAGGGATAGCTGGGCATATTACTGGTATTATCCATGTATATCAGCAATTCGCTATGCATGTTTACGACGTTGCCCAGACCGAAATCACAGGCAGAGAAAAGCCTGGTGATAAAGTGGACGTAACGAAATCGTATAAATTGCTACTCGATAGCGAAATGATACAGACCGCGTTAAATCCTGAATTTATGAATCGGCTGGTTTACCTAATTGCTCTCAGTGTTCACCATCGGGTCGGAGGTGATAAATACGAACACCCTGGCGACTCAAAAGACTGGTACGAAAATAATCAATTTGAAATGGACCCGAATATCGTTATTAGCCGAGGTGGAAACGCATGATTTACGTTACAAATAATATCAATATCCGAAAGGCGCAAATCGGGTTGACAGTACAGGATATGGCCGTTGCCAGTGATATTAGCAGGCAGCAAATCCATAACGTTATTGCCAACCCAGAAAAGGCTATGTTTCGCAGTTTGGCGAAAATAGCGGTATTACTTTACTGCCCCGTAGAACTGCTATTGCAATCCGACCCTGGCTTAGTGGTGGATTACCCGCTACCGCCTAAGGGCTATCTGGAACACGTTAGGGAAAACCTACAGAAATACGGGTTTAATGGTGGTACGGTAATTACTGTAGAGGAACTGGCTAGGGAACTCGATAATAGGTATCGGGAAATCGCGTAAATATTAGTAAACGGACGAGGTTAATTATGGGAAAATCGAAGCATATTATCACTAATTCAGAACGTGCTACCGCTGCCTGCCCTCAGAAGTGGCTATTGCGTTACGGTCTGGGATTGCGTCCAGCTGGCAGGATTCGGGTATTCGATTTAGGTAGCCTGGTTCACTATGGACTGGAAGCCTACTTCGACCCTGCTACACAGGGAACAGAACAGCCCCTAGAACGCGGTCTAGCTGCTATCGATAGGTACCATACCGAAATGGTACTACAGGCGCGAGAATCGGCAAATTTGACGGGCTTAGGGGTATCTGGCTACGTTGACCCTATCGTGCTAGATGGACTGGCAGAAGACTGGGCTAACGCTAGGCGTCTGCTACAGGGGTACCATGCTGCCTGGGCAGAGGTCGATAAATGGCGCGTAGAATCGGTAGAGGGTACCTATACCGCGCCTATTACCTCAGACGGTAAAAGGCTTAACGGTATCGAATTCGCTGGCAAGGTCGATATGGTGGTATTCCATAATAACCGTTACTTTATCGTAGAGCATAAAACCACGGCAGTACCAGTAAATGACTGGTACGAAAAGAATCGTAGAAATCCGCAGGTTAGAAGCTATGCGTGGTTATTGCGTCAAAATGATATCCCAGTAAGCGGGGTTATTTATGACGTAATTCAGAGTAAACCACCGAAAACGGCAGACGAATTACCACGCCTTAAGGATGGTAGCAGATTAGCGAAAACGGCAGGATTACCCTGGACTACTGCTAAATCATTTATGGAAGCTATTTCGAGTACAGGCGGTAGCCTTACTTCTACAGACTGGTACGCAGAAACCTATTCGGAATTGCTGAATAGGGATAATTCGCAATTCTGGTACGGTCGATTTGTAGAACTATTCGAGCCTGGGGAAATTACCAGAACCCAGACGGAAATCTATCACTCCGCTCTGGAAATGCGTAAATGGAAGAAAATAGCTGACAAATGGCATGGTATCAGAGAAACAGAGTATCCAGAAAATACCGATTTATGGGCAGAAGAAATGCTGGGTACTAAAGAGGCAGAGGGGTTTATTCGGCAATCTGCGATGTGCTGGCAGTATAATCGGTTATGCGATTATGCAGCAATTTGCGCTAGCCATAGCAGGCACGATACCCAGGGATATACCGTAGCGGGTAACGGTGGCCATACAGAATTAAATCTGCCTCAGCGCACTAAATAGTTGACAGGCGCAATACAGAGCGTTACAAGTGAAAACACCCGATAGACGGGGAACACCTCACAGGGATTAAGTATGCGTATCGGTAAAGCTAGCGAGACGTTCCAACGTCGCCCTTTTCTTAAGGTTGCCATTCTAGGCGCAAGTGGAGCGGGTAAAACAGAATGGGCAGCAAGGTCTCCCAGGCCGCTTATTTTACTTACAGAGCCTCAGGGTCTGGCAAGTGTCACGAATGCAAATCCAGATGCCTTAGTGGTAATTATCGAAAGCTGGGAAGATTTCCGAAAAGTATTCGATGCCTGTAAAATGGCTAAACAGGTCGATATTGACGGGCAGCCCGCATGCGAAATTAATATCGATGGACAAACTCTGATTTATCAGACGCTAATTGTGGATTCATTTACTGATTTACAGCGTCTGGCAATTAATAAGCTGGCAGGCGTAGAATCAGGTATCAGGGATAGGCTGGATTTCGATTCTGGTGCTATTAATATGGGTTTCGAGAAATGGGGACAATTAACCTCAGGATGCGAATCTATCTGGACGCAGCAACGGGCATTGCCCTGCAATACGGTATTCCTATTTCTGGCAGAGGATAAAATCGATGACCAGCAAGTGAAAACTACTATTCCTATGCTGGCAGGGCAGAAATTGCCTTATTCTATGGGCCAATTCTTTAATGCTGTAGGCTTGGCTATGGTTCGTAAGAATGGTGATGGAACTATGCAGCATGCCATACGCTGGCAGAGTGCTACCGCTTCTGCCCTTACGAAACCCGCGCCTGGCTGGCCTGCTGCTACCCTGAATACCAGAACACCTGGGCAGACAACCTTAGGCTCTCTGCTACTGTTTAGTTACCCAGATTTGACAGTAGCGCATAACGATTATGATTCGGCAGAATATGTAGCCGTTAAGCCAGCTGCTACACAAGCCGACGAACCTCTGCTAAGCCCCTCTACCCCTAGCGAATCGGCACGTCGTAGGCGCGCCTGATTCATTTCCCGTAACTAACCTTATTTATCAGTAATTAGGAGCGTATGACTAAGATTAATGCAGGCGATAAAAGCTGGGACGATAAAATTAAAGTAACCAGTGGTAATACCATTCCAGATGGTGAATATACGGTATTTGTTCTGGACGCATTTCCAGACCTTAGCAAGGTAGCAGGAACCCCGTTTATCGAGGTTTCGTTTCAGATTCACGAGCCTAACTCCCCTCAGAAGGGGAAAATCCTGAAATACCAGCGTTTCTGGCTTAGTGATAAGGCTATGCCCCGTTTTATCCGTTTTCTGCGAGCGGTAGGTTATTTATTTCCGTTCGATGCAACGGACCCTAAAGAGGTCGAAAAGGCACTACTGGACCGTATTGTAAGAATGACGGTGAAAACCAGTAGCGAAGAATATCAGGGGAAAACTACCCAGAAAACTCAGGCTACTAATTTCCGTCCCCTTACAGCGGCAGAAAAGGCTATCTTAGTCGATGCATACGGGGAAACGATGTTACCGCCCCTGGCAGACGAAACAGATACTATCGGTGAGGATTTGCCATTTTAGAGGTATAAATGAGTGCCGAGCCTTTAGACGTAGATGTAGCTAGATTACGGGCTAGGATACTCTGGTTATCGGCTAAAGAGCGTTTTAAGCAAGGGGCTAATACGGTACGTTTCAAGCGTACAGACGTGGCACGCATGCTGGAAATAGATTTAGCCCTACCGGACCATATGGAAGCCTTTGGTGGTATGTCGGCTGTATTAGCGACATTACCAGAAGATGGACGGCCTAAATGGGACGGTAACGAATTTGTATTTACAGACCCTGTAATCAATCGAGAAATCCCAGAAGAATCTGAGGTACAGGAAGCCCTGAATTACTGGCGTAAGAAAACCAGGCGTACTCAGGCGGTAGATTATACCGCTTCCAGAACGGCAATAGCCAGAGCACGGTTACGGGAAGGTTATACCGTTGCCCAGCTGAAATTAGCAGTAGATAGAATGATGGAATCCGAATTCCATATTAACGGTGGCTATACAGATACTAGCCATTGCTGGAAACAGGAACGAATCGAACGCTGGTTATCAGAAAAGCCAGTGGTAAAAGAATCCCCCGTTAACGAAATTGAGCGCGTAGCGCGAGAAACCATTAGAAGGCGTAAATTATGACAGTCCAGAAATTAGGCGAAACAATGCTAGTCGAAATGACGAAAACGGCATTAACCTGGTACGAAACAAATGCGATGCGTACCGCGCAAATGAACGGGGAAATACCGCCTAACTGGTACCTTGCCTTAGGTCTTACAGGTGAGTCTGGCGAGGTGGCAGAAATCATTAAGAAAGTGGAACGGCACGGTAGGGAACTCGATAAGAAACACCTCTGCGAAGAATTAGGCGACGTGCTCTGGTATTTAACGGTATTAGCCCACGCAAACGGATTATCACTTTCTCAGGTAGCAGTCGAAAATATCAATAAATTGCGCGCCCGTTATCCAGAGGGTTTCGTAAAGCGGGGGAATACAAATGCAGAGTGATACCGCAGAGGAATTCCTGAGGCGTAATAATATCGAGCATAAAAGGCTTGGTACCGAAATCGTAATGGATTGCCCAGAGTGCGGTAAAGAGAAACACTGTTACATAAATACGAAAACGTTTCAGTGGCACTGCAAACGGTGTGACGCTAAGGGTAACGAAATATCACTAAAGCGCACACTGGGGTTGCAGTATGACGTTAGGACCGTGGCAGGTACAGACCATGAAACGGAACTAGTAGAACGTATGGCGCGTGAAATGCGCGCTGTAATGGCTTCTGGTGACGTTGAGCGATGGACCCTAGCCCTTACCCTTAGCCCAGCTGCCGAGCGCGCTAGAAAGTGGCTTATAGAGCGTGCTATACCGTTAGAGGTGGCAGAGCGTTACCGCTTAGGCTGGTGTAGCAATGCAGACGGTACCAGCGACGTAGAACGCAGGCGTAGGTTGCTGGCTAATCCAGAACCCGTAACGTCAACGGATAAGCCTGGCTGGATTGTTATCCCTGCCTTTACGCGCTGGGTAAATGGCAGACCAGACCCTGATTCGGCAGCTTGTATTAAACTGCGAAGTGTACCCCCTCAGGATAAAACGTTTCGCAGATTAGTAGGTGGTGATTCGGTATTATTTGCCCCTAATGGAATCGATACTACTAAAACCTTACTTATTGTCGGTGGTGAATTCGACGCCTTAGCAATATGCGTTGCAGGGTTTCAGAACGTTATTAGTACCACGATAGGCGAAACAGGATGGTCGGATGCCTGGACACCTCAGTTAGAGGCATGCGAGGATATCGTTATTATTTACGATAACGATGATGCTGGTAGAAAAGGTGCTATTAGTCTGGCAGATAAACTGGGAAACCATCGGGTAAGAATAGGGGAATGGCCTAAAGACGTAAAAGATGCAAATGAGGCACTACAGAAATACGGTAAGGCATTTGACGTAAATAGTCATATTGACGCAGCAAAACCCAGTGGTGGTGACTCAGTAGTTAGAATAGCCGAATTACGGGAAGCCTATAAGAAAAGCCTACGGGGTAATAATCCCAGAGGTATCACTACAGGCTGGACCGATTTAGATAATATTATGGGCGGTGTTAGGGACGGGGAAGTAACCTTAGTTACTGGTGATACGTCCAGCGGTAAATCTACCTTTGCTAGCCAGTGGGCTTTACAAATGGCGAAGCAAGGTATGCGTACCTTAGTATGCCCGTTTGAAATGGGAGCGCAAAGGCAGCTGGATAAATGGGTAAGGCAATGGTCCCAGGCTGCACCTGATAGCCTATCAGAACAGAAGCTAGACGATTCTCTGGACGCATTAGAGAAATTACCACTCTGGGTACTTACCCGTTATGGTTCGATTCGTATCGAGCCTATGCGAAATACCCTTATTTATGCGATACGCAAATTAGGGGTAAAATTCGTATTAGTGGACCATATCCATTTCATGGTAGAGGAAGGTCCAGCCGAGCGTTCTGATTTGGATAGCATGATGAAAATGCTAGCTGAAATAGCAGTCGATACCAGAACGCATATTGTAGTGGTAGCGCATCCTCGGCAGCATAGTAGTAGCGACGAAAAGCACAGGGATAATCGCATTATTCAGATGAGCGACCTAAAAGGTTCCTCTGGATTAAAGCAATTAGCCGATAATATTATGTCCGTCTGGCGTCCCAGAAAGGCAGACCGTACAGGGGTTATGGCGAACGGTATAGGCGTGGCTAACGTCTATATGCTGAAAGCCAGAAGTGATTTTGCAGTAGAGGGTAGCACGGCATTTAAGTTTATTATCGAAGCTGCCAGATTCGAGCCGCCAGACCCTAGTATGGTAGCTTTATTCCAGGCAGCTATGAATCCAGAAAATACGAATAATGCCGAGGAAATAGGACCGAAGAAACAGAAACGGAAACCCGCTGCTAAACACTGGATGGAAATCGAAGATGAAAGCTAAACCAGGCACGATAACGGCAGATACTATCGTTAAAGAGTTTAGCACGTTTAGCGGTAGTTACAGCATCAGGAACGTATTTTCTGATTTCTGCGAACTGTATTCGCTGGCATTGCAAAATGCCATGAATGGGAAAAACGATAAATACGCAGAAAATGAGAAATGGTATTTACGCACTCTCAATAAATACAAGGCAGAAGAGAAACTGAAATTCTCGATAATCGCTGCTATGCTGGTAGAGGCTATGGAAATAGCCTTTAGGCAAAACGGAGAGCATAGCGATATTCTGGGTTCTGTATGGGAAAGCCTGGATATGGGTAATGAAAGGCTAGGGCAATTCTTTACCCCTATGGATTTATCTAACCTATGCGCGCAAATGCAAATGAGGGGTGTTTCTGAAATGCTGGCAGAAAAGCCCTTTATTACTATCGGGGAACCATGCGTAGGTTCTGGCAGAATGGTATTAGCAGCTGCTAATGTACTACTTACAGAAGGGTTTATACCCTGTAGAACGATGGTAGCCGAGTGCTGGGACGTCGATATATTATCGGTTTATATGTCGCATATAACCTTTACGCTTGCCGATATTCCAGCGCGTATCATCCACGGTGATTCCCTATCCCAGAAAGTAACCAGCGTTATCGTGGAAACCTTTGCCTACCAGCGTGGTGAATATCGATGGAATAGACCAGGCAGAAATACAGAAACCCAATCAGCAGAACCTGATTTAGTACCAGAGAAAGTAACCGAAAACATCATGACCGAAATAGGGCAATTAGTACTTTTCTAGTGAGGCGTAACATGGATTTTCATTACAGGTATCAATTACTGGCAGAAACCCTATGCAGTAAATCACCCGTCAAATGTACGGTACATGACAAGCTGCATAGTTTCGCCAGGGTAATGCATAGCGAGTTATCCAGCTGGGCAGGCCCGTTTAACCGTATCGTGCAAGCGCATTACTGGAACCATATAGCCCCTGTAGAAATCCATATATGCAGGCGTGATGATGTAGGGTTATGCGCTCTGAGTGATACAGACCTTTACCCCTTTTAGGTGTATCGATGAACGATAGCATTTTAGCTTATGTAATAGCTGTAGGCATAGGTTGCCTATCGATAGGTATCCAGCTGGGTTGTATCTGGGCTTCCAGAGTAATCAGGGAAGAATACAGGCAAAATCCACCACCTAACGATAAATGCTATTTCGATGGTTACGACGCAGGATATACAGACGGTGGAATAGGGAGGCGTAGAAAATGGTACAGATAGCAAACATGACTAATCAGCAGATTTACGATGTATTTATCGAAATCGCTAAAACCAGTGAACCTGGGCAATTGCGACGTGATGTTTCCGAACGCCTAAGCATTTGCTATAGCACTATTTCCAGAACGCTAAAGAAATTGCGTGATGCTGGGTTTGACCTAACCCCCTGGGAACTAAAAGCTAAGCATAACCACGTTGTAACTGGCAGGGTATATAAATCCCCTAATATAACCGATAAGGTAGTTCTGAGGCGCATACAGTGGCTAGCTGATATGAAAGCGGTAGCCAGCAATGCAGACCCTTATAACGATTTGGCTATCCTCTGGAATACCACCAGAGAAATCGTACATGGTCGATTGTATATCCTGAGAGGGGCAGGATATGATTTATCATGGTGGTGCCTTAATCCCAGCCCTGCATTTGGCGACGCAGAACAGGTAGCGGCAGCATTACTGGAGAAACGAAAGCGTAATAAGCCGGATAAATCCGAAATATCACTAGACGAGGAACCTGAAAAGAAACTTGAAAAGGTTACTGCTACTAAGCCAGTGGAAACCCCTGTACCGTTAATCCCTGTAGAACCAGTAAAGAGCGATAATTGTTCTGGCCAAAAGCCAGAGTTATTATTGCCATTCACCAGAATCAATTACCCGAAAGCCGAAATCGGTTACACGATTCAATCTATCGCAGAAATCGCAGGGGTTTCGGTAATACAGGCACGATTTGCAGCAAAGGAATTAGGCGTACCATTTGGTACGTTCGTAGTAACACGAGAAATAGCACTAAAGGTGCTAGCGAGTCTGGGCTTTTATCCAGTGGCAGCATAGGACTACAGATAGTGGTAAGGTATGAAATTTAAACTACGCGACGGCTGGGAAATAACCATAGATGCATCATGGGATTTTAGGTGGAAACGTATGTGCGAGTCCGGCAGACTGGCTTACGTTATCATGCTAAATACCGGAGCCGTTTACGCCTATCCTTTTGGGTTAGGGGGTAACGATTCGGGGAAGCTTTGTGATTCGCTTTGGAAAGCCCACATTTACCTTTTGAGCGTAGGCAGTGAATCACCGTGGGAGGTGGTAGAATGACGCTGGAACCTATATTCCCTTATTTCGGGGGCAAGCGTAGAGCGGCAGAACAGGTATGGGAAAGCCTGGGCAGAGTAGATAGGTATATCGAACCTTTCTTCGGTAGCGGGGCAGTATTACTGGGAAACCCTTACCCAGCTAAATCAGAACTGATTAACGATATTAACCACCATGTAGCTAACCTATGGCGAGCGTTGCAGCATGAACCAGAAAAGGTATGGCAGTTAGCTTCTGCCCCTTGCTCTGAAATAGAACTAAAGGCGCGTGCTAAATGGCTTAAAGAATGGGTACCCTACGATTTTAGTGATATGAACGCTTATGATGCGTATGCAGCTGGGGTTTGGTTATGGGTAGCTTGTGTAGCGATAAACCCAGACGCTAGCAGTTTACAGAGAAATGGACAGCCTAGAGGAATAAAGGGCAGGGAGTTTACAAGGGAATGGTTTGATAACGTATCTAATCGGTTATGCAGAATAGAGGTATTATGTGGAGACTGGAAACGGTGTTTAACTAAAGCCACAATCGGAATACCTACTAATTTCAATAATGCAGGCATATTCCTGGACCCACCATACGGTACAGGGAATGGCGTTTCGTATGATGATAACACCGGAAATGTCGCTAAAGAGGTATGGGAATGGGCAATAGAAAATGGTGATAATCCTAGTTTGCGTATCGTGGTAGCAGGCTACGACGATGGTAGAGAATTGCCTAAAGGCTGGGAAATTATAGAGCGGTCTGAGAAAGGTGGTTATGGTGCTAGGTATGACAAAGGTAACGAAAACCACAAATTAGAACGCCTATGGTGTTCCCCTCACTGTCAACGTAACCAACCCTCATTATTCGATTAAATATGACTAAAATGCCAGATAACTATAATGGTGGCGGTAGTGGTAACGGTCGGCAGGCTGTATTAACCATGATTATACCTTGGCGTATTCAACCCGCAGTCAGAACTAATTACAGGGATTTCAGCAAGCCAGCTAAGAAATATCACGATTCTCAGGCTCGCATGAATGACTACATTTGTAGCCAGCTAGAAAAGGATAATCTTAGCCCAGCTGCCGTTAAGGATGTTCTGCACAACCTGTATCCGATTAGGTTAGGCGTAGCCGTATTCCTAAACCCAGGTAAATCAGGCCCAGGTAAAGGTACGGTCCCTACAAATAAAGGGGACTGGGATAACTACTTTAAGGCAGTGGCAGATTGTCTGGTGTACTACGATTTTCTACCAGGTGATAATGCCAACATCCTACGGGGTCCAGATAGCGTTTGGCTCCCAGAATGGAACCCAGATAGCAGTAAGCTAGAATCAGGCGTATATCCGGCTACATTCTCTCCAATAGGTGAGTGCGTAGTCTTTACCATCTGGATAGACTAGGCGCGCCAGAAAGGGCAATTTTGAGCGTTCTACGCTTGACAGGGGCAGAAGGTCTGTTACCTTAGCCCTTGCCTGGTGTTCCTCGTCCGTCCACTAGCCCTGCCTTATGCCGTTAGCGTAGTGATACGTTAGCGGCATTTGGCGTTTTGGCGTTCTGTATTTTCACTTGCAAGGGGTCTGTTTTCCGGTAGATTAGCGGTATTACGGGCAGATTACCGTAAGAATACCGCTAAAAGGTCTGGAAATGAGCACGCCTAAAATCGAAATGGTGAGAATCGATAAGCTAATTCCCTATGCGCGTAATGCCAGAACGCACTCCGACGAACAAATATCCCAGATAGCAGGGAGCATAAAAGAATTCGGGTTTACGAACCCCGTGCTTATCGATGACCAGAACGGCATTATTGCTGGGCATGGTCGGGTAATGGCAGCGAGGATTCTGGCTTACTCAGAAGTGCCCTGCATTAGGCTAAGCCATTTATCCGAAACGCAGCGTAGAGCCTATATCTTAGCCGATAACCGTATTGCCCTTAATTCCGGCTGGGACGAATCGATGTTAGCCCTGGAACTAACCGAACTGAATATCGATGGTTTCAATCTAGGGTTACTGGGATTTAATGAGGCAGAAATAGATGCTTTAGGGGTTGGTATTGATGAAATGGCTTTCCCTGATTTATCTGCCGAAGATAAGCCCCCTTATCAGGAAATGACCTTTACGATACACGATAGCCAAGTGGATATAATTCAGTCTGCACTCGCTAAGGCTAAGGCAAAAGGGGAATTCGATGGACCGAACGAAAACAGTAATGGAAATGCCTTAGCGCGTATTTGCTCTGCATATTGTGAGGCATAATGGCTAGCGCAAAAGATATAAGGGTTGCCCCTGTTTCCCGCTCGGCAGCAGAAGCCTGCATAAAGAAACATCATTACAGCGGTAAGGTACTAAATAATTCGACCTTGCATTTCGGGATATTTATCGACGGCATTATGCACGGGGCTTTGCAATTCGGGCCTTCTCTGGATAAGCGCAAAATTCAGCCCCTGGTAAAAGATACAGACTGGAATGGATTTATCGAATTGAATCGTATGGCCTGCGGTCCAGAATTACCTAGAAACAGTGAATCCAGAGCATTAGCAATCGCCTTCAGATTAATCAGAAAAAACTACCCGCATATTGAATGGGTTATCAGTTTTGCCGATGGTACGCAGTGCGGCGATGGTACTATTTATCGAGCCTCTGGATTTGTATTAACAGGTATCAGTAAGAATAAGCAAATCGTGGAATTCCCAGATGGATTGAGAGAATCACGAATTGTATTAGAGGATACCCGAAGACCGCGACGAATTGAATTAGCTAAACGATATGGCGCGAAAATCGGCGGTAGTGCTTCGATGATACCGTTTCTGGATATAGGCGCGAAGGTATTACCTGGCTTTCAGTTACGGTATATCTACTTCCTAAATCCAGAGGCTCGAAATCGTTTAACCGTACCCGTATTGCCATTCTCTATTATTGACGCTGCAGGGGCGGGTATGTATTTAGGTAAAACGCGTCTGAAGCAGGCTATCAGTAGTACCCCTACTGAGCGAGGGTGCAACGCCCATCCAGACGCTTTACTTAATACAGGGGAAATATCGGTAAAATCGGATTCTATCGATGCTGAATAGCTGTATCCATAAATACCACTAACGGGTAAGAAAATGCGCTTTCTATTTCATATAGCACTAAGGCTACTCGGTATCAGAAAATCCCCTCTCTATATCTTAGTTATTTAAGGTACTAAGTAACCTAAGTGACTAAGTAACCTAAGTGACTATATCACTAAGTAACCTAAGTACCTTAGTCCTAAGTAGTAAATACCTTATCACTAAGTAACCTAGTCCTAAGTAGTAAGTACTAAGTAACCTAAGCCTTAGTACTAAGTAACCTAAGACCTCAGCAGTAACTAACCTAAACCCCTTCCCCTTACGCCTTACCACCTGGTGATTCATTACCCTAAGGTAAAACCAACGTTACCTTCCAAACAACCCTTCCCCCCCTTCTAATGAATCACGTTTCCCCCCTTATCATATTTTGAGGCAAAAAGCAATACCCTATGCCAAAAAGAAGTGAACACCTTATGCAGCCTGGAAAACTCAGGGAAGGCGCGTACTTATGGGAACGCCTGGACGGGGAAACCGAAAAGCAATATGCAGCTTTCTGCGTTTATCGTGACCTTGCCCCCGTAGAGCGTAATATTCTAGTAGCCTTTCGCAGATACACGAATCGTATCGATGTAGGCTCGGCAGGTAGCTGGTTCTATCAATTAGCCAGCGTGCATTACTGGAAAGAAAGGGCACAGGCATTTGACCAGCATTGTGAACGCTTATCGTGGCAGGCTGAGGCAGACGAACGCATTAAGGCACGCAAGTTACGCAGAGCGGTACTCATTACTGCCCAGCGTAGGTTAGGCGAAACCCTACAACGTTTCGATTTCGATAAATCCTCTGCTGGTGAAATGGCTAGGCTACTGGACGTGATTACCAGAAACCTACGGGAGGAATATTCCGATATCCCAGAGCAACGGCAGCAAGTTACCCTGGTGAATGGTGGTAAATCTGAATACGTCGAATTAGCCGATAAGGCAGCTACCTTATCAGACGTAGAAATCGTGGCAGAATACAGGCGTCTAACATCGTCCGTTGCCCCTGCTACTCAGGATACCACTACCGATATTGAAATCGCAGAAATGCCGGATACCGATGAATACGAATGAGAAAATCTGGAATGATTCAATTTCTAGCGAAATCAGAAGGCGGGTTCAGCTTGCTGGTAAGCTTACCAGTGAAAGGTCTAGGCTTATCACTAAGCGCGCAATTGCAGACCCATTTTCGGGGTTGCAGTTATTCGTTACTGATTTCGTCTGGACCTACGACCCCAGAAACAAAGGTACCACCCCAAAAGATTTACCACTAATTCTCTGGCCTAAACAGGCAGAGTTTCTGCAATGGGTACAGAAATTAGAGGAAATGCCAGATAACGGGGTTGTCGATAAATCGCGTGACGTAGGCGTTACCTGGCTAGTCGCAGCTTATTATGTCTGGCGTTGGTTAACCGTATCCGGCTGGGCAGGTGCTATAGGCTCCCGTAAGGCAGATTTGCTGGATAAGCTAAATGACCCGAAATCAATATTCTGGAAGCTGGAATATATTATACGCATGCTCCCAGACTGGTTACGCCCTAAGGGTTTCGATATGAAAACCCACCGTAACTATGCCCGTCTAATTAACCCAGAACTGCGTAGTAGTATTACAGGTGAGGCAGGCCCAGAAATGGGACGTGGTGGCCGTTCGTCCTTTTATTTTCTG
>Ga0129333_10000563_pt1 | contig 30826 bp, 30 predicted proteins | sample CPB6_08_DNA_FD_94474 | JGI IMG/M metagenome (GOLD analysis project Ga0129333, IMG submission 94474) | Freshwater to marine salinity gradient microbial communities from Chesapeake Bay, USA - CPBay_Sum_0.6_0.8_DNA | ecosystem: Environmental > Aquatic > Marine > Coastal | place: USA: Chesapeake... | reverse complement strand
TTTTTGGGCCGCAAAGATGATTTATCACGTCTGTTTTCCAATGATGACTATCAATTCTCTTTCGCAATTGATGTGGATGAAGATGTCGTGGTTTCTCGAGCCACTGGCAATGTTTTTGGTAGTGCACGTGATGAAGTCCGTTGGCTTTCCGAAAACGGCTGTCGTTGCATAATTCTGACAGATTCGAAGAGAGATGGCAGGCTTCAGGGCGTGAATCTTGATGTGTATAAACGCTACCTTGATGTAACGGCGGTTCCGATTATCGCTTCAGGTGGAATTTCAAGTATTGACGATGTTTTGAACCTTGCCGCTATTGGAGTAGCGGGGGCGGTTGTCGGCGCAGCACTGCACGAAGGTGTGTTTCAGTTATCAGATGCACTTTATGCTCTAGGTTCAGCATGATGTATTCAAACAAACCAGATGGGGCAATCTATCCAGCGTTCATCGACTTCGAGACTCTTGCTTCTACAAAGCGCGTGATTCCAGTCGTAGCAAAAGTATTAGCCGACGGCTGGACTGCGGTTGGACTTTATGAAGCGTTAACAGCAGCACGTCCGGGAACTTTTCTACTTGAATCCGCCGAAGGTGGAAAAACGTGGTCACGGTATTCCTTCATCGGGGTGCACTCAAAAAGTACGCTGCTTGTGAAGGATTCTCTGAGCGAAATTCAAGGTGAAATGCCGGTTGGACTTGAGTTGAGTGCGAATGGATTTGAAAGTCTTGAGGCTTTCCTTTCACTGCTTGAAACAGAGCCCACTGATCTCTTGCCACCGTTTACAGGTGGACTCGTTGGGATGATGGCGTATGACAGCGTTCGCTGGCTTGAAGACATACCAAGTATCCAAGCGAATCAACTCGATATTCCTGATATGGCATTTATGCTCACATCCGATCTAGCAGTTATTGATCATTGGGAGGGGACACTCTGGATTATTGCTAACGCCATAAATTTCGATGCAACAGAAGCTCGACTTCGATGGGCTTACGATGATGCATGTTCGCGAATCAAAGCGATGTTAACCTCTATTGAAAATACAAGGCCGCAAGGTGTACTGCGATTACCAGAAGTTTCAAATCTAGACGCTGTGTCCAATATGTCAAGAGATGATTTTTTTGAAAAAGTTGATCGCTGTAAAGAATATATAAAAGCCGGCGATGCTTTTCAAGTTGTAATTTCACAAAGATTCACAGCTAATTTATCTGCACATTCATTTGATGTCTATCGGATGCTTCGTGCGACTAATCCAAGTCCCTATATGTATTACATGCGGTTTTCTCAAGAACCTGATGGATCAACAAGCTGGTTTGATGTTGTCGGTTCGAGTCCTGAAGCACTCGTGAAATTGCAAAATGGAATGGTTGAGATGCATCCAATAGCGGGAACGCGAAAACGTGGCGCTACCAGTGCTGAGGATGAAAAGCTCGAGCAAGGCTTATTGCAAGACCAAAAAGAACGAGCAGAGCATCTAATGCTTGTAGACCTTGGGAGAAACGACTTAGGTAGAATCGCAAAACCTGGAACTGTTGAAGTATCACAATTTATGTCAATTGAACGATATTCACATGTGATGCATCTCGTCTCAAAGGTACGAGCCGAATTAGATGAACATAAATCTGCGGTTGATGTAGTGCGAGCAACTTTTCCTGCAGGCACACTCAGTGGTGCGCCCAAACCACGTGCAATGGAAATTATCGAAGAACTTGAACCGATTCGACGAGGTTTATATGGTGGAGTTGTTGGTTACTTTGATTTCGCTGGCAATATGGACTTAGCAATCGCAATACGAACTGCCCTTATTCAAGGCGCAACCTGTTATGTGCAAGCGGGTGCAGGCATTGTCGCAGATAGTGAACCCGAATCTGAATATCTTGAGTGTATCAATAAAGCAGGTGCAGTATTAAGAGCCATTGAGAGTGCCAATCAGTTAAGAGATCAGTGATATGTCTCGGGTGCGCGCTTTTCTGCTGCTGACCATCTTGTCAGGGCTCTATTTCTCATTTCTACTTTTTCAACAATCAATAAGTGGGCAAGACACGGTACTAAGTTTTCTTCCCATTTTGACACTCCTACTTGGCCTTTTGACACTTGTGATTTCTCCTCGCGCAATAGCGCTCTATGCAATCAGTGTTATCTTTCTAGCTATTTGTGCAGGAGTTTATGAAGTCATGAATTCAGATGCGAACACTGCATCGAGATTCATCAGCACCTTTGGGGTTCTCCTCTTTTTGCTGGGATTGACAAGGTGGCTAAGTCAATTGAAAAAAGTGCAATGGGTGAAAGTTCAACGCTTTTCGACAAACGAAGAGAGCCACTGGGTTTTACTCGATCAAGGAACTGACCCTACGATAGGGTTTGACAAGGAGGAAAAGTGAGTTCTAAACGTTCACATCACGGGAATACCCCAGCCGCTTGGACTGCTGTGATCATCTCGATTTTTGCCTTCATCGTTGGAGGCTTTGGCACGATTGTTGGTAATTTATGGATCGTTGGTCTTGCATTTCTCTTGCTCATCGTTGCTGCAGTAGTTGGAAAATTGATGCAGATGGCCGGTCTCGGGCAATACCCAAATCCTGACGCTTAATTGACCTTTTGATTAGGTTTTTTCATACTTTTTCGCCCAAACTTGGGTTATGGCAGATGACATTAATGGTCTAATACTGATTGTTGAAGATGAACGATCAATCGCAGACATTCAGCGGATGTATCTCCAAAAAGCGGGCTTCGGCGTTCATGTTGAAAGCGATGGCGTTGGTGCAATAAAGGCTGCCCGTGAATTACAGCCTGCTTGCATAGTGCTTGATGTTGGAATTCCTGCGCCAGATGGCATTGAAGTTGTGAAGTACTTACGGCAAGAGGGAAACTGGACTCCAGTCTTGATGTGTACTGCGCGCGATGATGAAGTTGACCGTGTTTTGGGTTTAGAGATTGGTGCAGACGATTACATTACGAAACCATTTAGTCCACGTGAATTAGTGGCACGAGTAAAGGCGGCTATTCGTCGACACAACAAGAGTGCAGAACCCGATGACCTACTTGAACTTGGCAATGTCACTCTCAATCGAGCAACTCGCAAAGTAAGCGTGGACGGCAACGATATTGAGTTTACCGCCACTGAATTTGATTTATTGGCTTATCTCATGACACGTGCAGGGCGAGTAATCTCCAGAGAGCAGCTTTTGAGTGATGTTTGGGGATATGCTGCTTACGCTTCAAATAGGACTGTAGACACGCATATTGCACAGGTTCGAGCAAAACTCGGTGAGATGTCTTTCATCAGAACAGTGAGAGGCGTCGGCTATTCAGCTGATTTGAATGAGCAATAATGGTAAGTGCTGACGGTGGCGAAGTTCGTCACACAGAATTACAGGAAGTCAGAATCTCAGAAGATTTTTCTGTCAGACAGTCCCTTGCAAATCGGATTTGGGTGGTCGCGGCTGTCTCGGTGGCAATCGCGGTTGTATTCGGTGGCCTAATTTCATACCCACTTGTTCAGTCAGCTGCCGAGAATCAAGTGCGCGAAGAACTCAGTAAACAAGCAGACCTTGCACAAGAATTAGTGATTGCAAACCTTTCGGGTGAACCTGTGAGAGGTCGCGTGGAACCTGAGTTTGCTCAAGGTGTTGTGGTGATTCCAATTGTCCCCGGACGTCCGGTGCCTGATCCTTTGACCGAAGCGGATGTCATCACGATAGAACGTAATGGATCTTTCAGCCTCACTCGTGAAACCGTAAATGGGAGATATTTCTTAGAAGGGCGACCTATCGGTCTTGGACAGGGCATTGTCCTGCTCCAACGAGATGACGCAGCAGATGCCCCTGCCGCCGTGTTAATGACACGATTGGTGGTCGCATTGATTTTGGGGCTCATCGTTGCTGCAATTATTGCGTTTTTTGTAGCGCGGCGTACGGCACGACCCCTCTACCTTGCATCACTTGCTGCACGCCGCCTAGCAAATGGAGAGAGAAATGTTGGGGTTGAAGTTGAAGGAGCCGCTGAAGTTGCGGATATTGCCGAATCCCTGAATTTACTCGCGCAAAATCTTGCAACGAGCGAAAATCGACAACGCGAATTCTTTATGGCGGTCTCTCACGAGTTACGAACTCCTTTAACCTCAATTAAAGGCTACGCAGAAGCAATGGCTGATGGTCTCATCGACAAGAGTGATATCGAGAAGACGGGCGCACTCGTCACAAACGAAACCGCAAGGCTGGAACGTTTAGTCTCAGACCTTCTTGATATTGCAAGGCTTGATGCAGTGGACTTTCAATTACACCCAGCGAATGTCTCGCTGAGAGAATTGTTTGTGGATGTTAATGAAGCGTGGACACTACTTTGTCAACGTGAAAGTATTCAATTTTCCTACATCGGCAACGTAGGTGATATTGAGATATCGACTGACCCTATTCGACTTCGACAATGTATTGACAATTTGCTTGAAAATGCACTGAGAGTCACGGAATCAGGCGGAACGATTCAACTTGAATTAGAGATAGTTTCAGGTGTAGTTGAAATTCGTATCGATGATAGCGGTCCTGGGCTTAGTGACGAAGACATTAGTGTGGCATTTGGTTCTGGAACTCTGCATTCTCGCTACCGCGGTATTCGTCACGTTGGTACGGGACTTGGTCTCGCCCTTGTTTATAAGTTGATTCACCGCTTAGGCGGAAATGTGAGTGCAGGTCACTCCACATTAGGTGGAGCACAGTTTGTGTTACGTCTGCCCGTTACGCGGGTCTGACGGAGCACAATTAGGCTCTGAGAATGGCAAGTGTGCTGAATGACATTTTACTCAAAGTGCAAGAAGACTTAGAGCGTCGAAAATCTATTCGGTCACTTGAACAACTACAAAAAGATGTTGAACTCACAACAAGTCCACGTGAAATCCTTCCAGCATTTAAAGGAAGAGATGTTTGCGTAATCGCAGAGATTAAAAGGCGTAGTCCAAGCAAAGGAGAACTCGCCACAATCGCTGCACCGGACAAACTTGCTACCTTGTATGCAGATGGGGGAGCACACGCCATTTCAGTACTTACTGAACCACACTTTTTTGGCGGGTCAATTGATGATCTCATTGCTGTACGCAGAGCTGTTGAAACTCCAATTCTTCGAAAAGACTTTATCATCAGTTCATATCAACTTTTCGAAAGCCGCCTCATCGGAGCCGATTTAGTACTGCTCATTGTCGCTGCTCTAGAGCAGCAAGCTCTTGAATGCCTGATAGATCGCGCATACTCGCTTGGACTAACGCCAATTGTGGAGGTTCATGACGAGGATGAAGTTGCTCGCGCTATAGATGCTGGAGCGCAAGTTATCGGGGTCAATAATCGAAATCTGAAGACCCTCGCGGTAAACCAGCATCAGTTTCTTGAACTTGCTGACTTGATCCCATCGTCTATCGTCAAAATTGCAGAAAGCGGGATAAAGACTGCTCAGGATTTGAGAATGTATGCACAAGCAGGAGCCGATGCGGTTTTGGTCGGTGAGGCACTCGTCACGAATGAAGATCCTCGAAAACTTGTACATGAATTCGTCACTGCTGGTGCGCATCCATCAGTCAAGCACCACTAACGAATTTTTGAGAGAATAGCGTTATGACACTCAATTACTCAGCACCAGACTCCAGAGGGCATTTCGGACAATACGGCGGTCGATTCGTGCCTGAAGCTTTAATCAGTGCACTAGACCAGCTAGAGCGAGAATATTTGATGGCTCGCGATGATGTGTCATTTCAGATTGAGTTAGCTGAACTTCACGCCACGTATACGGGCCGGCCATCACCATTGACATTCGCTTCTCGTTTTTCTCAACATTGTCAGGGTGTGAAAGTATTTCTCAAGCGCGAAGATCTCAACCATACTGGCTCACACAAAATTAATAACGTTCTTGGTCAGGCACTCCTCACAAAACGGATGGGTAAAACTCGAGTAATTGCTGAAACCGGAGCGGGCCAGCACGGGGTCGCCTCAGCCACAGCCTGTGCGCTCTTGGGACTTGAATGCATTGTCTATATGGGTGAAGAAGATACGAAGCGACAAGCATTGAATGTAAGTCGAATGCAAATGCTTGGCGCGACTGTCGTACCCGTGACAACTGGATCAAAAACTCTCAAAGATGCCGTGAATGAGGCAATGCGAGATTGGGTCACGAATGTGGACACAACTCACTATCTTCTTGGTACGGTAGCTGGACCTCATCCTTTCCCAATGATGGTTCGGGATTTCCACTCAGTCATCGGTATTGAAGCGCGAGAACAGATGCTCCAAGTTCATGGTCTACCAAGCGCTGTTGTTGCCTGTGTAGGTGGTGGAAGTAATGCAATCGGAATTTTTCATCCATTTATCAACGATGACGATGTAGAACTTTGGGGATTTGAAGCAGGTGGCGATGGGGTAGAAACAGGAAGACACGCAGCGTGTATTACGGCTGGACAAACCGGTGTCTTTCAGGGCTCTCGTTCATACTTGATGCAAGATGAAGAAGGTCAAACAATCGAAAGCCACTCAATAAGTGCCGGATTGGACTATCCAGGAGTCGGACCCGAGCACGCATTTTTAAAGGAACTTGGCAGAACTCAATATCAACCAATCACGGATCGAGAAGCAATGGATGCATTTCTTTTGCTATCTCGAACTGAGGGCATCATTCCTGCAATTGAGACTGCTCATGCTTTAGCTGGAGCAATCAAGATCGCACCAGAGATCAGAGCAAAGTTCGGAAGTGATGCCAGCATCTTGCTGAATCTCTCCGGTCGAGGCGATAAAGATGTTGAAACTGCACGTGAGTGGTTTACGAAGACTGGTCAACTATGAGTTTGCAGTCAGTTTTTGATCGCGCTAAGGAGGAAAATCGCGCCGCATTCATTGGCTATTTTCCTGTCGGGTTTCCCACTGTTGAGGATTCAATTCGCATTATGCAAGCAATGGTTGATGGTGGTGTAGAGATTCTTGAAGTTGGGTGGCCCTACAGCGATCCTTTAATGGATGGTCCCACCATTCAAAAAGCGACAGATATCGCACTGAAGAACGGTGTGACGTCGAATGATGTTTTTAATGCAGTTGCAAGTGTTGTAGACACAGGTGCTGAAGTTGCTGTGATGTCGTATTGGAACCTAATCGAGCGTCTTGGAATTGAGAAATTTGTGGAGAACCTGAAAAATGCAGGTGGTTCTGCAACTATTACGCCAGATTTAACTCCAGATGAAGCTCAAATGTGGATGGAAGTAACCAGCAGAGAAAGTCTCGACCGAATTTTTCTCATTGCCCCGGCATCAAGCGATGAGAGAATCAAACTCGTGGGTGACTCAAGCAGAGGATTCATTTATGCAGCATCACTTATGGGAGTTACAGGTGAGCGCAGTGCGTTGTCGAGTCAGGCCGAGAACTTGGTCACAAGAGCGCGACGATCTACTAATTTGCCTATCTCGGTTGGTTTGGGCATTTCTACCGCGAACAACGTACGCGAAGTTGCTGCTTATGCAGACGGTGTGATTGTTGGCAGTGCTTTTGTTCGGATAGTTTTGAATGCCAGTACCATTGATGAAGCAATTATTCAGGTGAGACGTCTCGCACAAGAAATGAGAGAAGCAACATACAAATGAAACGGATTCTGAGTATTCTTGTTTTTCTCGTAATTCTGTCAAGTTGTAGCAGTGAACATACTCATACGCATCCTACAGACTTTGATGTGACGTTGTCAGAAAACAAATCTCTGTTTAACGGTAGGTATGTAGAGGAACCATTTGCGCTTCCCAAGGCAACGTTCAAGGACACAAGTGGCAATGTTGTGAATTGGCCCAAGGACGCAATGCCAGCCGATGTCACCGTCGTATTTTTTGGATATACCAATTGTGCAGATGGATATTGCAACACACAAACCGCGAATGTTGCAGCAGCAATTCGTGGACTTTCTGAATCGCAACGAGATAGAGTGAACTTTGTCTTCATTACAACGGATCCTCCCAGAGATACTCCGGCGGTCTTGAGAACATACTTAGATTTGCATAACAGTCGGTTTATTGGGCTGAGGGCAAGTATCGAAGTTACGCAAAAAGTAGGACTTTCCCTTGGAGTTCACGTTGATGATCTTCCAGACCCGCTTCCCACATTCAACTATGAGGTCGGACACGGCTTACAACTTTTTGCATTTCTCCCCGATAAGAGAAGTCCGATTTTTTGGATGGAAGATAACACTGTGCAAGAGATTCGTCAGGATTTACAAACGCTCTTAGGAAAGCGATGGCAAAAGCAAGGCTAGGCGAGCGAATCTTGGGACTTGCCTCTATTCTTGGAGAAGTGGAAAGGATCGAAAATGGCTAAAAAGTCAAATTCATTAGGTAACTACATTGGGGCCATCATTGTTGGTGTAGTTGTAGTTGGCATTGTTGCCGTTGGTTTCTTCGGTAGTCGTTCCGGCGGTGAATCAGCTGGCAGTATTCCTTCATTTGTTGACCAAAAGACACTTGGTTGGGTCTACAACCCAAGTGCCGCAACTGAAAGTGAACTGGTAATTTGGGAAGATTTTCAATGTTCCCATTGTGCAACTTTCAGTGCAACATATTCAGAAATGTTGCAAGGTCTTGCAGATGAGGGTGTTTTCAAACTTGTAATGCGTCAAGCCTCATTCTTCGATGATCGAATTCCAGGACAACACTCCGCACGTGCCGGTAACTCATTTATGTGTGCTGTGGAACATACAACAAAGCCGCTTGACTATCACCGAATGTTATTGAGTATGCAAGGTGGTTCAGCAGGATGGTCAGATGATGCATTTGTGAATATTGCAGAACTTGCAGGTGTAACAGGTGATTCTCTAACGAACTTTGATACTTGCGTACGAGAAGATCGTTACTTGAAGTGGGCCGTTGATTCACAAGCACTCTTCGTAAAGGAAAAAGTGCCAGGAACGCCGTATCTTAAGTTGAACGGTGTTGAAGTTCCGCAGGACGTTTTAGGTGGTTCAGCCGCAGAATTTGAACAATGGTTGAGAGATAACGCGTAGTCGATTCAATGATAAGCGCGATTCCTTCGCCGGACCAAAGCGTATGGTTCATAGGCCCGTTTCCATTGCGGGCCTATGCACTATTTATCGTCATTGGAATTTTTGTGGCGATTCGTTGGGGGCAAAAGCGCTGGGTATCTCGAGGTGGAGATGCTGAAGACATTATCAACGTTGCTATGTTTGTTGTTCCAATTGGAATTATTGGTGGCAGGTTCTATCACGTTGTAAGTGATTGGCAGATCTATTTCGGAGAAAGCGGACGAGGATTTATTGCTGCACTTCGAATCTGGGACGGCGGGCTTGGAATCTGGGGAGCTGTAGCGTTTGGTTTTCTTGGTGCATGGTTTGCTGCTAACAAGTACAACCTTTCGATTCGACTTCTTGCGGACTCATTAGCCCCAGGGGTAGCAGTTGCCCAAGCGATTGGCAGATTTGGAAACTATTTCAATCAGGAACTTTTCGGAGCACCAACATCTCTACCTTGGGCTCTAGAGATAGATCCCATTTATAGGCCCGATGGATATGCAGAATTCACAACGTTTCATCCAACATTTTTGTATGAATCTCTTTGGTGCTTGGGTCTCGCCTTGATTCTTGTGCAACTTGAGAAACGATTCAATCTCAAGAATGGACAAGTCTTTGCTCTCTACGTCGTGCTCTATACGCTCGGTCGAGTATGGATTGAAATGCTCAGGATTGACACCGCCAACACCATACTTGGGATTCGGCTGAATGTTTTCACCGCACTCATTGTTGGATTGTTAGCCATAATTTGGTTTATTCGCTCCAGACGAAGTGAAACGTCTGCTGAAATAACTCAGGATTGAAGTAAAACTAACTACGATTAGTCAGTATTCACCTTCTTGAAAGGACTTTTTGTGCGTCGCGCAAAAATAGTGTGCACTCTCGGACCCGCAGCAGAGACCGTAGAGCAACTCGAACGACTTATGCGTGCCGGGATGGATGTGGCACGATTGAATCTTTCTCATGGCTCACACGATGATCACTTGGCGCGCTATAAAGCTGTAAGGACAGCATCAGACAAATTGGGTAAAGGTGTCGGAATCTTTATTGACCTACAAGGCCCCAAAATTCGGGTTGGTAAATTCAAAAATGGTAGTGAGACACTTGTCGCTGGCCAAGACTTCACAATCACCACGGATTCTTATGACGGAGATGCAGCAAAGTGTTCTACAACCTATGCGGGTTTGTGTGGAGATGTTTCTCCAGGCGACAAAATATTGATTGACGATGGGAAAATCCTGCTTGAAGTTGTGAAAGTCAAGCAGCCGGAAGTGATGACTAAAGTCATCGAAGGTGGTGTGATCAGTAACAGTAAGGGCATCAATCTTCCGGGCGTGGCAGTCAGCGTTCCTGCACTAAGTGACAAAGATATAGAAGATTTACGATGGGGAATTCGAACTGGTGTAGATATGGTTGCACTTTCTTTCGTGAGAAGCGCTCAAGACATCATCGATGTGCACAAGATTATGGATGAAGAAGGAACTCGACTGCCTGTTATTGCAAAGATCGAGAAACCTCAGGCAGTCGCTAACTTAGCAGAAATTGTGGAAAGTTTTGACGGCATAATGGTGGCCCGGGGCGATCTGGGAGTTGAATTACCACTCGAAGAAGTTCCACTTGTCCAAAAGCAATGCGTGACTCTTGCGCGAATAGCGGGTAAGCCGGTCATAGTTGCCACCCAAATGCTAGATTCAATGGTGAATTCAAGTCGCCCAACTCGCGCTGAGGCGAGTGATGTTGCAAATGCTGTGCTTGATGGTGCGGATGCCTTAATGTTGTCCGCAGAGACCAGCGTCGGCGAACACCCGGACCTTGTGGTTGAAACAATGTCGAAAATCATTGAGCACATTGAGGCTCAAGCGCTTGAACGATTACCAAAATTGCCAAAGGAATCTACATCGTCAACGGCAAAAGCAGTGACGCATAGTGCAGGTGTAATCGCAGAAAAAGTTTCAGCGAGTTTCCTTGTTGCCTTTACTGAGACTGGCAAAAGTGCACAATTGATGGCTCGTCATCGCCATGCAACTCCCATATTGGCATTTACGTCTAGACCGAGAACAAGGTCTCAGCTCTCTCTTTGCTGGGGAGTAGAGACCTTCCTCGTCAAACCAGTCACTCACACAGACGATATGGTGCAGCAAGTAGATAGAGCTTTGCTTGATATCGATCGAGTCACAGCAGGAGAACTCATCGTTCTTGTAGCAGGTGTTCCTCCAGGGGTAACAGGGTCCACAAACGGCTTGCGGGTACACACTGTAGGTGCTGATGAAGCAGGGATTTAGACACTCGCTATAACTCTGTGATTCCGTGAACTCAATTTCCTGATAGGGTTACGCCATCCTTTAAATTCCGTCCCGAGAGGCGGGAAAGGTTCAAATGTCTGACACTAAAGGCGCACGCCTAGTCCTAGACGCGAGTGATATCACTCGCGCTCTCACTCGCATTTCTTATGAAATTATTGAACGTTCCAAAGGTGCTAGCGACATTGTTTTACTTGGAATACCAACCCGTGGGGCGTACCTTGCACAACGTTTAGCGCAGAGCCTTGAGAAGATTCAAAATCAAACCATTGTGGTTGGCACTTTGGATATCACGTTGTTTCGAGATGATTTACGTCGCCAGCCAATTAGACCGCTGATGCGAACTGACATTCCCGATGGGAGCATCGAAAATGCACTTGTTATTTTGGTTGATGATGTTTTCTTTTCAGGTCGAACCATTCGTGCTGCACTCGATGCTTTGAATGAGTTTGGAAGACCACGTGCTGTCCAACTTGCAGTCCTGATTGATAGAGGACACCGAGAACTTCCAATTCGAGCTGACTATGTAGGAAAAAATCTACCTACGTCCTTGGATGAAAAGGTAATTGTTCATTTAAGCGAAGTTGACGACGAGGACTCTGTATATATTGGAAGTGTCTCATGAAACATCTGCTGTCGAGTGAAGATTTGAATCGCGATGAGATTATCACGATACTTGATACTGCGGCACGAATGAAAGATCTCGCAGGCGCTAAGAAACTGCCTACATTGCGGGGATTTACTATCGTCAATTTGTTCTTTGAAGATTCAACACGTACGAGAATTTCGTTTGAAGCAGCATCAAAACGGCTCTCTGCAGATGTCATCAACTTTAGTGCGAAAGGTTCGAGTGTCTCTAAAGGTGAAAGTTTGAAAGATACTGCGCTGACATTGCAGGCTATGGGGGCAGATGCAATTGTCATTCGACATCCTGCAAGTGGCTCCGCGTATCGATTGGCAAATGCAGGATGGATATCAGGTTCAGTCATCAATGCCGGAGATGGCACACATCAACATCCAACACAATCCTTGCTTGATGCTTTCACCATTCGCAATCATTTCGGATTAGTAGGAAACGATTTATCGGGTCGACATATTGCAATAGTCGGAGACATTCTTCATTCGAGAGTTGCGAGAAGTAATATCTTTCTCTTATCAACATTAGGCGCAAAAGTCTCCGTCGTTGCCCCACCCACACTTCTACCTATCGGTATCGAAAACTGGCCCTGTGAGGTTAGTTATGACCTTGATAGCGTATTGCCCCAAGTGGATGCTGTGATGATGTTACGAATCCAGACAGAGCGTATGTCCGATTCATTTTTCCCAAGCGAATTGGAATATTCAAAACGTTATGGACTCGATGCAAAACGCTTTGCCCAGCTTCCAGGACATGCAATTGTGATGCATCCAGGACCTATGAATCGTGGACTCGAAATTTCAGCAACAGTTGCAGATTGTGAGCGTTCGGTAATAGTGGAACAAGTAGCAAACGGAGTTTTGATACGTATGGCAGTACTTTTTCATATTTTGGCAGGTGAGTCACTGTGATTCTTAATAATGTGAATATATTGGGAGAGCACAATGCTGATATTGAGATTGATGAAGGCGTCATCGTAAATATCGCTGCGGCAGGATCCCTGCAGAGTGAAATCGATTGTCAGGGGCTCACACTGCTACCAGGGCTTGTTGATCTGCATACACATATGCGTGAACCTGGGTTTGAAGAGAGTGAAACGGTTGCGAGTGCATCTCGAGCCGGAGCACGTGGAGGTTTCACAGCATTACACGCTATGCCAAACACGTCACCTGTGGGGGACACAGCAGGTGTCGTTGAGCAAGTCTTTCATCTCGGTCAAGCCGCAGGTCTTTGCGACGTATTTCCCATTGGTGCGGTAACGAAGAATCTAGAAGGCAAACAATTGGCTGAACTAGGTGCAATGGCTGAATCTGAAGCACGGGTAAGAATTTTTAGTGATGATGGAAAGTGTGTTTCAGATCCCTTGCTGATGCGAAGGGCGCTTGAATACGTAAAAGCTTTTGGCGGGGTCATTGCTCAACACGCGCAAGATCCATTATTGACCGTAGGCTCTCAAATGAATGAAAGTGAACTGAGTTCGCGTTTAGGGTTGAAAGGTTGGCCTGCAGTTGCAGAGGAGGCAATCATCGCGCGCGACGTTCTGCTGGCCCAACATGTCAAAGGTAAGTTGCATATTTGTCACGTGAGTACTCGCGGCAGTGTTGAGATTATTCAACGAGCAAAAGAAAATGGTATTAACGTCACTGCGGAAGTCACTCCACATCACCTACTCCTTACAGAAGATCTCGTTGAGAATTATGATCCGATTTTCAAAGTAAATCCACCGCTTCGATCAAGAGATGATGTGTTGGCATTACGTGAAGGTGTTCAGAATGGTGTAATCGACATCATCGCTACCGATCACGCGCCACATCCACTTGAAAGCAAGGATTGCGAATGGGAGGTTGCGGCTTTCGGAATGCTTGGACTCGAAACCGCGCTCTCAGTTGCATATACAGCGTTAGTGAAGGACGGAAGTATGTCGATTGGGCAACTTGCTGATGTTTTATCCACGAGGCCTGCCGCAATCGGACAAATTGCACAACACGGCCGGCCGATTACTGTTGGTGAACCAGCAAATTTCGTGCTCTTTGACACTTCGCGGAGTTATCGGGTCGATAAATATGATTCTTTCAGTAAGTCGACCAACAATCCATATGACACTATGACTTTGCACGGCAAAGTTGTAATGACAATGTTACGCGGAAACATCACCTACCGTGATGTAGAGGCGAAACTATGATATTTCAAAGTTCAGCTGAGATTACTGCCTGGCCTGAACGCATTGGGTTGACCTTGCTCTTCATATGTATCGTGGGGTTAATCTATTTTGCGATGTACAAGAACTGGAAGACAAAGGCTGATAGAGATCGAGTGCTTGAAAATCCTTTACGAATAGAAGGGCGATTTCCGCATCACGTGTTCAAAGGTAAATATATTGCTACCACTTTCGCTGACGATTGGTTGAATCGTGTTCACCTCAGAGGTCTCGCGTTTCCAAGCCAGGCTGAACTTCAGTTTTTCAACGACGGTATCGGTGTCGTTTTAAGTACAGAGGACCTTTTCATTCCATTTGAGTGCATAACTTCAATCGAATCAATCAATGCACTTGCAGGAAAAGTTTTTGAATCCGAAGGGCTCATTGGTATCACTTGGAAACTAGCGTCAGTCCAAGTCGTCACTGGATTTCGTGCTGACACTGCGCATGACCACATACGTATCTTGGATATGGGAGCAATTCGTGGCTAGAGCAATCCTTGTATTTGAAGATGGTCGAGTTTTTGAAGGACGTGCGTTTGGTCATATTGGTCAAACCACAGGAGAAGCAGTCTTTCAAACAGGAATGTCTGGATACCAAGAGACACTCACCGACCCGAGTTACCATCGTCAAATTGTTGTGATGACTGCACCACATATTGGGAACACCGGAATGAACCACGTTGATGAAGAAAGTGATCGAATCTGGGTATCCGGATTTGTGGTTCGTGAATGCTCGCCAGTAGTTTCTAACTGGCGAGCAGAAACCAGTCTGGAATCTGAACTTCAACGACAATCTATTGTTGGAATTTCGGAAGTTGATACAAGGGCAATCACTCGTCACCTACGAGATAAGGGTGCAATGCGTGCAGGAATCTTCAGTGGTGAATTCGCAGAAACCGATGTTGAAAACCTCATTGCGCAGGTTCGCAGCATCGACGGCATGGAGGGACTTGATCTTTCCGCTGAAGTTACAACGCGAGAGCGGTACGTAATTCCTGCTATTGGGGACACTCGGTTTAAGGTGGTCGCGCTTGATCTTGGGATTAAGTCGATGACACCAGAATTGATGTCTCAGAGAGGGATTGAGGTTCATGTCGTTCCAAGTTCAATATCCGTTGCTGAACTCGACGATCTTCATATGGATGGCTTTTTTGTCAGTAATGGCCCAGGGGATCCCCAAACTGCAGAACATGCAATATCCCTAGTTCAGCATGTATTAAAACTAAAAATACCGTTCTTTGGAATTTGTTTTGGAAATCAAATTCTTGGTCGTGCGCTTGGATTTGAAACATATAAACTGAAATTTGGTCATAGAGGAATTAACCAACCAGTTAAGGATTTAGTTACTGGAAAAGTTGAAATAACTTCACATAACCATGGTTTTGCTGTTGCTGCACCGATTGATGAAATCAGTAACAGCGATTTTGGACGAGTGCAAGTAAGCCATGTTTGCCTCAATGACAACGTTGTTGAAGGATTGCAGTGTCTTGATATTCCTGCATTCTCTGTGCAATACCACCCAGAAGCTGCAGCAGGTCCGCACGATTCAGCATATCTCTTCGACAGATTTGTAAGCGCATTGGAGCACTATGCCAAAACGAGATGATATAGATAGCGTCCTCGTCATTGGATCTGGACCAATCATTATTGGTCAGGCTTGTGAATTTGATTATTCAGGAACCCAAGCTTGTCGAGTATTGAAATCTGAAGGTATTCGCGTGATTTTGGTCAATAGCAATCCTGCAACAATTATGACTGATCCAGAGTTTGCAGACGCTACCTATATTGAACCAATTACTGCAGAATTCGTTGAGAAAGTTATTGCAAAAGAGCGACCTCAGGCCTTGCTTCCAACATTGGGAGGTCAAACTGCACTCAATGTTGCAATGCAACTGCACGAAAATGGAGTGCTAGATCGCTATGGAGTTGAACTCATCGGAGCGAATGTTGAAGCGATTAAGCGAGGTGAGAATCGCGAACAATTTCGTTCTATTGTTGAAGAAATTGGCGCTGAGAGTGCTCGTTCTCGTGTGTGTCACACTCTTGATGAAGTATTACACGCAGCAATCGAACTTGGTTATCCATTAGTTGTTCGACCATCCTTCACTATGGGGGGATCTGGTAGCGGCTTTGCACACAACGAGTCTGAACTCCGAGAAATCGCAACAGCAGGTTTGCTTGCAAGCCCCACGACAGAAGTGCTGATTGAAGAATCAATCTTCGGGTGGAAAGAATTCGAACTTGAACTGATGAGAGACAAAAACGATAATGTCGTCATCATCTGCTCAATTGAGAATTTTGATCCAATGGGGGTGCACACAGGTGATTCCATCACTGTGGCACCTGCAATGACATTGACCGACAGAGAATTTCAACATATGCGAGATGTCGGGATTGACATTATTAGAAAAGTTGGCGTTGATACAGGCGGATGCAATATTCAATTTGCTATCAATCCCACCGATGGTCGGATGATTGTCATCGAAATGAATCCAAGAGTTTCTCGATCATCGGCATTAGCGTCAAAGGCCACGGGCTTTCCGATAGCCAAAATTGCCGCAAAGCTCGCAATTGGCTACACATTAGATGAAATCGCAAACGATATAACAAAAAAGACACCTGCTAGTTTTGAGCCAACACTGGACTATGTGGTTGTAAAGGTTCCTCGGTTTGCTTTTGAGAAGTTTCCGGGCGTAAATCCAAAATTAACCACACATATGAAATCAGTCGGAGAAGCAATGGCAATCGGTCGAAATTTCACCGAAGCACTACAAAAGGCACTCCGTTCAATTGAGAAAAAGGATGCAGAGTTCAGATTTGTCGATACAGACTTAACCAAAGAACAATTGTTAAGTGAAAGTTCCTATGGTCATGAAAACCGAATCAATGTTGTACAGCAAGCCTTGTGGGCTGGGCTGAGCATTGAAGACGTGCATACTGCCTCAAAAATTGATCCCTGGTTCCTATCGCAAATTCAAATTATTAACTCGATAGCGCGGGAAATATCAACCTCAGAGCTTGATAGGAATTTACTTTATAGAGCCAAGCGTCACGGATTCTCCGATGCGCAACTTGCGACCTTAAAGAATGTTAAATCTGAGGATATTCGGGTTTTAAGACACAGTTTAGGAATACGGCCAGTTTATAAAACTGTAGACACTTGTTCGGCCGAATTTGAAGCGTTCACGCCCTACCACTACTCGAGTTACGATCTTGAAAGTGAAATTGCTCCAAGAACTAAGGATGCAGTTTTTATTTTAGGAAGTGGGCCAAATCGAATCGGACAAGGAATTGAATTTGATTATAGTTGCGTTCATGCATCGATGACCTTGCGTGAACTCGGTTACGACACCATTATGATCAATTGCAATCCTGAGACCGTGTCAACTGATTATGACACTTCAAGTCGGTTGTATTTTGAACCTTTAACGCTTGAAGATGTTTTGGAAGTTATAGCTGCCGAATCAGCGATGGGTCCGATATTGGGCGTAATTTGCCAGTTAGGAGGTCAGACACCTCTGGGGCTTGCTGCCGCACTAGAAGCAGCGGGTGTGACGATTTTAGGAACAAGTCCTTCGGCTATTCATCGTGCAGAAGAACGAGGTTCATTTGGAAAAATTCTGCAAGACAATGAACTTCAGTCTCCACCATATGCAATGGCATCATCTTTCAATGACGCCAAAATTCACGCCACAACCATTGGTTATCCAGTTCTAGTTCGGCCATCGTATGTACTCGGTGGGCGTGGAATGGCTATCGTTTACGACGAAGACTCGCTTGAGCATTACCTCAAGAATGCAACTGACATTGAACCACAACATCCAGTGATGATTGATCGATTTCTTGATGATGCAATTGAAATAGATGTTGATGCATTATTTGATGGAAATGAACTATTCCTTGCAGGGGTTATGGAGCACATTGAAGAAGCAGGTGTTCATTCTGGCGATAGTGCCTGCACACTTCCGCCAATCACCTTAGGGCCGAAGGAAATCCAACGAATTCAGTCAGCTACCCTCAAGATTGCAAAAGCAATCGATGTTCGTGGTCTTATCAATATACAATTCGCATTGTCTGGAGATGTTCTCTACGTATTAGAGGCAAATCCTCGTGCTAGCAGAACAGTTCCATTTGTTTCGAAAGCCACAAACGTTGCACTCGCGAAAGCAGCCGCACGGCTTGCACTTGGAACAAGTATCGGGGAATTACGAAATGTCAATCTGCTGCCACTTCACGATGCTGTTTCCCGTACAAATCTGAAACATATCGCTGTAAAAGAAGCTGTGCTTCCGTTTTCGAAATTTCATGGCGTTGACACCATATTGGGTCCTGAAATGAAGTCGACAGGCGAAGTTATGGGTATTGATCACTCGTTTGGCTCAGCATTTCTCAAAGCACAGTTGGCGGCTAATTCGAAAGGTTTACCGAGAACTGGCAAAGCATTTGTCAGCGTTGCTGATCGAGACAAGCGTTCGATGATTTTTCCAATTAAACGATTACACGATCTTGGTTTTGAACTATTCGCAACCTCTGGAACTGCCGATGTATTACGGAGAAATGGTGTTCAAGTGACTGAGGTGAGAAAACACTCTGAAGGAATCGGGCCGTTTGGTGAGCCGACAATAGTTCAACAGATCATGGACCAAGAGATTGATTTAATAATTAATACTCCACACGGCAGAGGTTCGCGCGAAGATGGGTACGCAATTCGGACGGCAGCGAGCCTGAGATCGGTGCCATCAATCACCACAATTCAAGGTCTAGCTGCCACGGTGCAGGCACTTGAAGTGCTGCTCACAACTAACCTTTCCGTACAATCGCTTCAGGAATACGCAGCCGAACTAGCGCAGACTGGAAAGTAAATGCCGCAACAACATATGGCAACGATTCTCGCAAACAAGCGGGAAGGCGCATATCATCGTTTAATTCTTGCTGCACCAACGATTGCTGCAAATGTGAGAGTTGGACAGTTTGCATCACTTTCAGTTGGTGGCGAAAACACTGGGATGATCTTGCGCCGCGCATTTAGTATCCACAATGTCAACACGGATTCAGCGCAAGGACAAACGCTAGAAATTATCGTGAGTGGACATGGTCCTGGAACACGATGGATTACCGAGCAAGAGCCCGGTAAAGTGCTTGATGTTGTTTCACCTCTAGGAAAAGGTTTTCCCTTACCTAAATCTCCTGCAAATTGTCTTCTTATCGGTGGTGGATACGGCAGTGCTCCTTTAGTTTTCCTAGCCAAGGAACTCAAGAAGCGACTGTGTCCGGTTGATTTCATTCTCGGTGCAAGTACGAGCGATAAGTTGTTTGATACGATGAATGCTAAACGTGAGTCTCGTTTTTTTGAAGTCTTTACCCAAGACGGTTCGCGTGGACAGCAAGGATTGGTAACTGATTCGTTAGTGGAAATGATTCAAAAAGCAGAAACTAACGTCATTTATGCGTGTGGTCCAATGCCAATGCTTGAAGCAGTCACCCAAATCGCAACACGATTTGGTGTTGTAACGCAGTGTGCAGTTGAAGAAAGTATGGCCTGTGGAATTGGTGTGTGTATGACGTGTGTTCTTCCAATTCGTGATCAATCGGGCGTCACTCGAATGATGCGTTCCTGCATCGATGGGCCGGTATTTCGTGGTGATCGTGTGCGCTTTGATGCCATCGGAACCATTCCTGATGACTGTGTCGGTGCACCAGGTGGTTCTGTATGACTGTAGACCTATCGACAACTCTAGGTTCATTCAACTTAAGTACTCCAGTACTCACCGCCAGTGGTTGTGCAGCGTCGGGGAAAGAACTTGATTCATTCTTCGATATTACGTCAATTGGCGGAATCGTTACCAAAAGTATTATGCAGAATGCTCGTTCAGGCCGTCCAACACCTCGAATGGTGGAAACACCTTCGGGAATGATCAACTCGATTGGATTACAAGGACCTGGAATTGATGAATTCATTGAAAACGATCTAGCGTGGCTTCAGGAGCGTGGAGTCACGACTGTCGTTTCAATTGCAGGAAATACTTCTGAGGAGTTCGTGCGAATCGCGAGACGCTTGCAAAGTCATCCAGCTGTAGGTGCAATTGAAATAAATATTTCCTGCCCGAATGTTTCTAACAGAGGATTGGTGTTTGCTTGTGCACCACAGTCAGCAAGTGAGGTAGTTGGACAAGTGCGGCGTGCAGTTGGAAATGATGTTGTGTTGCTCGCCAAACTTACACCTGATGTCACAGATATCACTGAAATCGCACGTGCTGTACAAATTGCAGGAGCCGATGGAGTCTCAGTTATTAATACACTTTTGGCAATGTCGATTTCGTCTGAAACTCTGAAGCCCACCCTCGGCGGAATTACCGGGGGACTATCTGGTCCAGCAATTCGCCCGATTGCGGTTCGATGTGTGTATCAAATTCATCAAGCGCTACCGAGTCTGCCGATTCTTGGAATGGGTGGTATCCGAAGTGGTAAGGATGCTCTGGAATTTATCGCTGCTGGCGCATCTGCAGTCAGTATTGGAACAGCAACATTTGGTGATCCTCTTGCTCCACTTCGAATACAGAAGGAGTTGACGGAGGAACTTTCACGTCATGGAATTTCTTCCGTGAGTGACGCGGTAGGCATCGCTCATGGCTAAACCAAAAGCACCTATTGCTGTTGCGCTAGATCTCCCGCAATTTGAGGAAGTTGAGCGAATTGCTAGGGCTGTAAGCCCCTATGTCAGAATCTTGAAGATTGGTTTACAGACTTTTTATAGAGATGGAAGTAAGTCGCTAGAACTTGTACGAGAAACTGGTTGCGAATTATTTCTCGATCTCAAACTTCATGATATTCCGAACACGGTTGCTGGTGCTTGTAAAAGTCTTGCAAAGTTCGCACCGAAATATTTGACAGTGCATGCATCTGGTGGAATTGAGATGATGAAAAGAGCGGTTCAAGAATTGCCTGAATCAAAAATCACAGCAGTCACGGTACTGACATCGCTATCCCAGAAAGATATCGCCGAGTTATCAGGTAATTCAATTGAACGGTATGCAGGTTTACTTGCTCAATCTGCTCTCACGGCAGGAGTAGGTGCCATTGTCTGTTCTGGGCATGAGGTTGAAACAATTCGTGCCATCGTAGGGGATAGCATTGAAATTATTGTTCCAGGTATCCGAAATCAAAGCGAAAAATCGGATGATCAAGAGCGAACGATGTCGCTGAGTGAAGCCATGCACCGGGGTTCCAATATTGTTGTAATCGGCCGCCCAATCACGGCAGCCAAAGATCCTCAAGATGCCGCTATGCAATTTGCCGATGAATACTGGTCGATGAATGAAAAGTAAATTAGTTGTGGTTTCAGGACCAAGTGGTGTTGGGAAGTCAACAATCGTGAAGCAAATTCAGCGGATAGCTCCAGACATATGGATCTCGGTGTCGATGACTACTCGTCAGCAGAGGCAAGGGGAAATTGATGGCAGGGAGTATTTCTTTGTTTCCCGCGAGATATTCGAAGATAGTGTCCAGCGAGGTGAAATGCTCGAGTGGGCAGAATTTGCTGGTAATTTGTATGGCACTCCGCGCCAGCCTGTTCTTGATCAACTTGAGCGGGGCATACCAGTTTTGCTTGAAATTGAACTTCAGGGGGCGCGACAAGTGCGAGACAACTATCCTGAAGCCCAACTTGCTTTCATCCAGCCTCCAACGTGGGATGATCTCGTAGAACGTCTTCAAGGGAGAGGTTCTGAAGACGAGACGAGCATTCAAGCCAGACTTTTGGTGGCGAAATCTGAAATCCTGAGCACAAATGAGTTCGATATTGTGCTTACAAACCATAGCGTCGAGCGGACTGCAGAAGAGTTGGTAGAGTTCGCCCGTACCTAGATAAGAGGGAAAATGTCAGGAAATACCGCACGAGCAGGTGGAATTACGAATCCACCGATTGATGAATTGATTGAAATTGCAGGGACCAAATACCAGTTGGTTATTTACGCTGCAAAACGTGCACGTGAAATTAATGCATATTACGGACAGCTTGATTCAGGTTCCTTCGAAAATACTGGACCACTTGTTGACTCCGAGCGCAACGAAAAACCAATGTCAATAGCGCTACGTGAGATGCAAGAGGGATTACTGGATTTCAAGCGTAGCGAAGAAGCCTAAATGTCAACAGCTTCTACCACCGTGGTGGTGGGAGTTTGTGGCGGTATTGCCGCCTATAAATCGTGCGATTTGATTCGGGGATTGACTTCACAAAATTTAGATGTCCACGTTATTCCAACTTTGAATGCACTGAGATTTATCGGTGAAGCCACTCTCAGCGGACTCAGTGGCAACAAAGTCTTAACCGATGTGTGGCAAGAGGCTCAAGACGTTCATCATGTGTCGCTTGCGAAGTCTGCTTCAGTCATTGCAGTGTACCCAGCAACGGCGGACTTTCTTGCACGACTCGTTGAAGGTAGAGCAAACGATTTACTCACCGCAACTATTTTGAGTTCATCTGCTCCAAAACTTCTCTTTCCCGCTATGCATACTCAAATGTGGCTTAATGAATCTACACAGCGCAACGTCCAAACATTACGAGAACAGGGTTACATTGTTCTCACACCAGAGTCTGGAAAACTTACATCCGGAGATTCTGGCTTAGGGCGACTCAGTGCTCCAGAATCGGCAATAGCACTCATTCGCCATGCTTGTGATACTCAAAACCCTTTCGACCTTAAAGGACTGAAAATTCTCATCACTGCTGGTGCAACGCGAGAAGCTATTGATCCAGTTCGTTTTATTTCCAATAGTTCGAGTGGCAAGCAAGGGTTCGCTTTGGCGAGTGCTGCGGCAGCCCGTGGTGCTGAGGTAATCCTCATTGGCGCAAACACGTCATTGCCACTCCCGTCAGGTGTGACCTACATTCCAGTAAAAACCGCCGCAGAGTTGAGGAGTGAAGTTGAATCGCGTCGAGATGGAATCGATGCAATCATTATGTGTGCTGCGGTGAGTGATTATGCTCCAAGTGAAGTGAGCAAAGAAAAAATAAAAAAGTCAGAACAAAATAGCCTCACACTTCATCTCGAAATTACTCCTGACATCCTCTCTGATTTGATAACTTCAAGAACAACTCACCAAATAATTGTGGGATTTGCGGCAGAAACTGGGGATGAGGCACTAGAGCGAGGTGTGTCGAAACTGTTGCAAAAAGGTTGCGACATTGCTGTTTCAAATGATGTCTCAGATGGCAATGTATTTGGAGAAGAGAATAATCGGGTTATGATTCAATCAAATCGAGGAGAAATTGAAATAACTACTGAGCAACCAAAGTTGGTGGTTGCCCACAAAATCCTCGATGCTGTTCGAGATTATCGATTGATGAGAAAGTGAACGAGTAGTGAAGCGCTTATTTTCGTCTGAGTCAGTGACCGAAGGGCATCCTGACAAAATGGCAGACCAAATCTCAGATGCAATTTTGGACGATCTGCTCGGGCAAGATCCCCAGAGCAGAGTAGCCATCGAAACCCTTCTCACGACAGGTCAGGTGCACGTGGCTGGTGAAGTCACCACGAGTGGTTTTGCTGATGTGATGCAGATAGTTCGAAGTGTTGTATTGGACATAGGGTATGACGATTCAAACAAAGGATTCGACGGAAACTCATGTGGTATTTCTGTATCGATTGGCAAACAATCGCCTGATATTTCTCAAGGTGTGACAACTGCATTCGAAACTCGTATCAATGCTTCTGTTGATCCACTGGATACTCAAGGAGCTGGTGATCAAGGGCTGATGTTCGGATATGCAGCCGTCGATACTGAAGATTTGATGCCGCTTCCTATAGATATGGCACACCAATTAGCTAAGCGTCTGGCTGATATTCGCAAAAGTGGAGTACTTGCATACCTTCGCCCAGATGGAAAAACGCAAGTCACGATTGAGTATGACGGAAATTCTGCGATTCGACTTGATACTGTTGTGGTCTCATCACAACATGATGACGTAGTATCTCAAGAGACGCTACGTCAAGGAATCATTGCCGAGGTCGTGCGCCCAGTTCTTGCCCAAAGTGATTGGCAAAATCTTGATGTTTCCAATCCGCAGGTGCTTGTTAACCCAACTGGGAGATTTGTTACTGGTGGACCTATGGGAGACGCTGGGTTAACTGGAAGAAAAATCATTGTGGATACCTATGGGGGAATGGCTCGCCATGGAGGTGGTGCATTCTCGGGTAAAGACCCTTCAAAAGTTGATAGGTCAGCTGCCTATGCAATGCGCTGGGTTGCGAAGAATGTTGTCGCCTCGGGTCTCGCAACGCGTTGTGAAGTTCAAATTGCATACGCGATTGGAAAGGCGCAGCCCGTAGGAATATTTGTTGAGACTTACGGCACCTCAGTTGTTCCTGAAGAGCAAATCGGGGAAGCAATTCTTCAGGTATTTGACCTGCGACCTGCCGCAATCGTGAGAGACTTGCAATTGCTAGATACCGCTCTGGTTCATTATCGCCCAACCTCGACCTATGGTCATTTCGGACGCAAGGAAATCTCATATCAGCGGCTTGTCCCAGGTATTCCTTGGGAATCAGAACGAGTAACAGTAGAGATACCGTGGGAGCGAACGGATCGAAAAGATGCACTTGCCGCCTCAGTGCGAGGATAACGTCAGAGGCATATGGAAAATCAGCCAATGAAGTTTGCGGCTGTATTGGCAGATGTTGCGTTTCTCCACACAGATCATCCCTATGACTACATCATTCCTGAACGATTTCAAGCAGATGTGCAAGTGGGCATGCGTGTCAGCATCAAATTTGGTGGTAGAAAAACTATTGGATTTGTCGTAGGAATAAAAGATCAAACTGAACATAAAGCAGCTGGAGAAATTCTTGAAGTCTTAGACGTGTTCCCAGTACTGAAAGCCGATGTTGCCGATTTCTGTCGCGAACTAGGGCGCAGATATCTCACTGCGCAAAGTCAGGTCTTTGGATTCGCTCTTCCAACTGCAACCAGACGAGTTAATCAAAAACTACTTTCTGAAATTCCTCAGGTACTTATGGAACTCGATAATGATTCTGTTTCAGATATTGAGGCATCATCAACTAGTTTTCTGCTACCTACTTCATTGAATCTCCTTGAATGGAGTGGAGGTAAGGTCCTAGATTTATTAAAACAACAGAAACGTGGCATTGTCCTTCTTCCAAACTATGCAATGATGCGCGAATTTGAAGCTGAATTACGAGTGAGAGATACGAATATTCAAATCAGTGTTTTGGCTGCGGATATGACACCTAGCCAACGCTACGAACAATTTATGAAAGTCTGGCGCGGGGAAGTTCATATAGTGATTGGAACAAGGTCCGCAGTTTTCGCACCTCTCACACCACTTCACTTTATTTTTATGCTTCATGAAAATGATGATTCATTCGTAGAGCAACAATCAGGAAATTGGCATTGTCGGGATGCCGCTATCATTCGATGTACACAACTTGGAATTCCTTTTTATAGTGCTGGATACAGTAGAAGCGTTGAAATGGAAGCCCTCATCCAACAAGGAAAAGCATCGAGCCACCTTGAAAGTGGTCCACGTGGTATGAAAACACTACAAGTTCCAAAAGACGCTGCCGCGAGTACTCATAAATTGCGTTTACCGAGTGTCGGATTCAATGTTATTCGGCAGGGACTTGGTAGCGGACCCGTGCTGTTGCAAGTTCCCAATCGCGGTTATCAATTAAACATTCAGTGCGCCCGCTGTCGAGAAAAAGCCGCGTGTGACGAATGTGGGGGAGCACTTGAGCGGTCCGCAAATGAAACGATTCATTGCACACGATGTGGAAGAAATTTTGGTCAGTTTCGATGCCAATGGTGTTCTTCAACTCAGGTACGATCCATCACATTAGGGGCTGTGCGTACCGCAGAGGAAATTGCAAAAGCTTTTCCAAATACACCAATTTTCACTTCTGGGAAAAGTAATGTGCTTCATGAAGTTGATAATTCACCTTCCCTCGTTATCGCGACACCTGGGGCAGAGCCAAAGGTGCGCAACGGCGCATATCAGGCAATTGTGATTCTTGATCCCGAAATCACTTTGAATCGAATCGATTTACGAACGCACGAAGAGACGTTTCGACGCTGGTACAACATTAAGTCACTTGGTGATAAAGATGGTGTGCAACTGATTTGCACAGAAGAAACATATCCAATCATTCGTCACCTTATGAGTGACGATCCAGCGGGATTTGCCGATTTACAATTGAAGGAACGTCAAGCGGCGCAACTTCCACCTGCAACAGAGTGCTATCTACTAGAAGGTGATTACGGCAATGTCATTGAAGCACTTGAAACACTTCGTGCTGTCGAAGGTGTCTCGGTTCTTGGTCCAGCTCAACATAAACGTGGAACGTACGCACTTGTGCAAACTTCAGACAACTCAATTGGGCTGAATGTGGCACTCCGCGCAATACTTGCAAAACGTTCGAGTTCAAAAGCCAAGGGCACACTTCGAATTCGTTATTCGCCACAAGTTCTCCCTTAATAAAGTGGTAAACTCGTTCTATGACTATTCAGGCAATTCGCATCTTTGGAGACCCAGTTCTTACGACTCGGGCATTACCAGTCGTTGACTTCGATAAAGAACTTCGTCAATTAGTTGCAGACTTGACTGAAACGATGCTGGATGCGCCAGGATCTGGACTCGCCGCACCGCAAATTGGTGTGAGTTTGCGCGTTTTCACCTATTGGGTTGACGACGTCGTCGGACATTTAATCAACCCCTCACTAGATTTATCCGAAGAAGAACAGTTTGGTCCAGAAGGATGCCTTTCGGTCCCTGGTCTTACCTTTGACTGCACTCGCTCTGAGCGAGTGATTGCGAAAGGTATGAATATGTTCGGTGAACCTGTTGTGATTGAAGGAACTGCACTGCTTTCGCGTGCAATTCAACACGAGACTGATCACCTCGATGGCATCGTGTTCATTGACCGACTTGATAAAGAAACTAGAAAAGCGGCGATGAAGGCAATACGTGAAGCAGAATGGGCTGGGGAATCTGTTCCGCAAGTAAAACTCAGTCCTCATGCTATTCGTCCAGGCTTGGGCTAGTGCGTATAGTTTTTGCGGGAAATCCGCAGCCCGCAGTAGAAACACTTGCAACCCTACACAGAGAACACGAGATTATTGCCGTAATTACTTCACCGGAAAAGCCTCAGGGGCGTGGACACAAAGCGCATAAATCAGCAGTTGCAAAGTATGCGATTGAAAACTCGCTCCCATTGATTGAGACGCAAAACATTAATGCTGATGAGCAGATAAAGAAATTACAGTTTGATCTAGGAGTCGTTGTTGCTTTTGGTCAACTCATTGGAACTGAACTTCTAGATTGCAATCCATGGTTGAATGTTCATTACTCATTGCTTCCCAGATGGCGTGGGGCATCACCTGTTCAACATTCACTTTTGTACGGCGATGATGTCACAGGTGTAACAACCTTCTTTCTTGAACGAGACCTAGATTCAGGCCCAATCATCGCGCAAGCCACATATGTGCCACGTGAAGACGAAACAGGTAGTTCGCTAATGGACGTTTTATCTGAAGTTGGCGCAACGCTCGCTTCAAAATCATTGAGAATTATTGAAGAAGGAATTGTCGAGCCTCGAGCGCAGGTTGGTGAGACTACCTATGCTCCAAAAATCACAAATGACGATTTGCGTATCAACTGGTCGAAAAGTGCCATTGAAATTGAACGAAAAACGCGGGCGTTTTATGAAAAGCCAGGAGCATTTACCACATTTCGTTCAAAGAGAATTCAAATTGGTCCAACTGCTTTTGAAAGTCCAGAAAATTCACACGTGCCTGGAACAATTTTTGAGGTGAACAAAAAAATCTTTGTTGCTACAGGAAGCACTCCAGTGCAGCTCAATATGGTGAAACCTGAAGGGAAGAATTGGATGGACGCCGCTTCGTGGGTACGAGGTATCCATAATCGAGAGAGTATGGTCTTTGAGTGAATTCTCGTGAAGCGGCTTATCGAATTATTGAAGAAGTAGAAGTTCATGATGCTTATCTGAATCTCACTCTTCCGCGATATCTCAACCAATTCACCGAACAAGATGCTCGCTTTATTACTGAATTAGTCTCGGGTGTGTATCGCAATCGAAGCTTTCTTGATTTTGCAATTGCCACTGAAGCAAAGAGAGATTTAGAAAAAGTTGATCCACCGCTGAGGGATATATTGCGAATTGGCGCATATCAGGTTCTTTTTATGAGAACTGAAAATTATGCAGCGGTGTCTGAAACTGTGAATCTTGTCTCTCTGACTCGTCTTGCAAGTGCACGCGGATTTGTGAATGCCACCCTAAGAAAGTTGTGTGAACACGATCTGAAACATTATCAAGAACTAATAGGAGTGAGTAGTGACAATGTTTGGGAAAAACTCGCATTGCTCTATTCGCACCCACTATGGATTGTTAGAGCTGCAGCGGAAGCTTTATTCTCTAACCAAACAGAAGTAGAAGCGCTATTGAAGCGAAACAATGAAGTTCCCTCCGTCACACTTGTTAGTCGCGCTGGCATATTGAAGGACGGTGATTCGTCACTCTTTTCTCCCTATGCAATGAGAATTCAAGAGAACCCATTCCGGCACCCACTCGTGCTAGAAAAAAAAGCGCAAGTTCAAGATGAGGGAAGTCAATTGGTTGCCCAAATCCTTGGGTATTTTCCAATTGAAGGCACCGATACTTCGTGGCTAGATCTGTGCAGTGGGCCTGGTGGAAAAGCTATGCTTTTAAAACAGTTTGCTGTGGGTCGAAATGCGAAACTTACGGCGGTAGAACTTCATCCACATCGTGCCGAACTGGTTGAAGACGCGTTGAGAGATATCGACGGTGATTCCTCTGTCGAAATTGCAGACGGCAGAGACTCAAAGTTTGCCACCGGCAACTTTGATCGAGTGCTCGTGGATGCACCGTGTCTGGGCTTAGGCGCATTACGTCGACGCGCTGAGAGTCGATGGCGAAAGAAAGCGAGCGATCTCACTGATTTAGTGCCGCTACAAAAAGCATTACTTGAAAATGCGCTGAAAGCAGTTCGTCCAGGTGGTGTGGTCGGATATGTTACTTGTTCATGGCATCTTGCTGAATCGGATTATCTGATAGCAGATATTTTGAAGACGCACTCAGATATTGAGATCCAAGATATCAATCATGGATCAATGGCGGTACCTCACCTCAAACGTGCCGACGATCTGCTCTCTAGCGACAAATTTCTTCGGCTCTGGCCCCACAAACACGACACTGACGGAATGTTTATGGCAGTTCTAAAACGCCACTAGGGTTTGACTATGGGCGTTAGCATCAATCCCTCAATTCTTTCAGCGAACCTTGCCAATCTTGCTGATGAGTGTATGGCTATTAAAGACTACTGTAATTACTTTCATGTTGATGTGATGGATTATCACTTCGTCCCTAATTTAACTTTTGGTTTGCCCGTTGTAGAACATCTATTGAAGGTTGTTGATACGCCACTCGATTGTCACTTGATGATTGAAAACCCAGAGCGCTGGGCAAGTGCGTATGCTGAAGTAGGTGCACAAAGTGTGACATTTCACTTTGAAGCCGCAACTTCACCAATGCAAGTTATTACAAACATAAAACAACACGGATCGAAAGTAGGGCTAGCGATAAAGCCTGCAACAAAGCTTGAAGACGTCGTTGAATACTTCGATTACATCGATATGTTGCTAGTGATGACGGTAGAACCTGGATTTAGTGGTCAAAGTTTCATGGCCGATATGATGCCGAAAGTTAGACATGCTAGGGAATTAATTCGCCAGCGAGATTTGCCAATGACCATTCAAGTTGACGGTGGAGTTTCGGAGAGAACCATAGAAGAATGTGCTGAAAATGGAGCAGATGTATTCGTTTGCGGACATGGAGTGTTTCGTGCTGAAAATCCTCGCGCTGCCTGTATCAATCTTCGAAAACTAGCACTCGATGCACAAAATGGTGCCTGGTGGACGTAGATTCAAAGTTTATGGCGTATGCCATTAATCTCGCTAACCATACATTTGTGCAAACAATTCCGAACCCCAAGGTTGCGTGCGTAATTGTCAATCCATTGGGAAAGATTGTTGCTGAAGGTGTCCATGGTGAGTCGGGCATAGATCATGCTGAGGTGATTGCACTTGCACGCGCAGGAACAGACGCAATGGGTTCAACGGCTTATGTGACTCTCGAACCGTGCGCTCATACCGGAAGAACTGGCCCGTGTGTCGATGCACTTCTATCTGCAGGAATTAAACGAGTAGTTTTTGCTTCAAAAGATCCCCTGAATGGAGGCGAAGCATTATTGCGCCAAAAAGGAATCGAAGTGATGGGCGGTATGCTAGAAAAGGAAGCAACCGAAACTTTCGCTCCTTGGTTACACACAGTCGAATGCCAAACTCCGTATGTCACGTTGAAAATTGCCAGCACACTAGATGGTTACATTGCTGCAAGCGATGGGACGAGTCAATGGATTACATCAGCAGAGTCAAGGCACTATGTCCAGAAAATCCGTTTAGAAGTTGATGGAATTGTGACATCAACAAACACCGTAAAACATGATAATCCTCATTACACAGTACGTGACTATGCTGTGGATGTTCAACCACACGTGTATGTATTGGGAAAGAGTGCTTTAGAGAATTTCTCAAATATTGATGGGCGCTTCACATCA
>Ga0129333_10000562_pt1 | contig 30859 bp, 11 predicted proteins | sample CPB6_08_DNA_FD_94474 | JGI IMG/M metagenome (GOLD analysis project Ga0129333, IMG submission 94474) | Freshwater to marine salinity gradient microbial communities from Chesapeake Bay, USA - CPBay_Sum_0.6_0.8_DNA | ecosystem: Environmental > Aquatic > Marine > Coastal | place: USA: Chesapeake... | reverse complement strand
AGTCTTTCCTGAATATCTAAATTCACCTGCTTGACGAGTCACAGGAATTTTTGCTTCGTCAATTTCATATTCTTCATTTTTACCTGCCATATAATTTGCTGCAGAATCCATGTAGTCTGTAGCAAGAGTAATTTTTGATTGTACCCAAGCAGGCACTTGCATTTTTGGATTTTTAATCTCTTCCCTCAAACGCTTACAATGCATTTCAATTTGTTCTAATTGATTTAGAATCATTGAACCTTCATCATCCAGTTCTTTACCCATAGCAATATCGACATGGTTTTCAACATTCAATGTTTTTGGATAACCTTTTTGTCCTGGTTTTTTGCGAGGTAGTCCTTTTTCTCTACGATCATGAATGTTATCCCACAATCCTTTTTTCTCATCTATTACATCTTGTGGTGTAATTAGATCAATAAATTCTACAAATTTATTGCCAAACATATCTTCTATTGTCACACTTTCTGAAGTTGTAGATTTTGATTCAACTTTTTTTAATTTTGTATAATAATCTGGAACTTCATCTAAATGCTGAAGTGCAGTAATCCTTGCTGCAGTTTTATTTGAAGTATGTTCTCCTTCTACCTTAATACCCATCTCAAGTTGCTTTTTAATTTCTTCAACTGATACATTATGCTTTGCAGCAATTTCTTTTGGAGATTTATATTTTTTAACTGGTCCTTTAGGATCTCTTTCTTCCTTTACTGTACAATCATCATCCCCATGAATTGGACAATTTTTTCCTTTTTTAGAATGATTGCATTCTTTCTCTTCTGCGACTGGTTTACCAATTCCTACTTCAGTTCTTTTAGTTCCAGTTGGTTGTCCATCAATCTTAAATCCTGATGGAATTTTTTTACATTGTTTATCGGTATTGCACCAATAGTGACCCTTACCACACATCTCTTCACCAAGAACTAACTCTGCTAAAGATGGTTGATATTCATTTTTTAATGGTAAAGACACCGCTGCTGAAGGTCTTAATTTTTTTGCAGCAACCTTTGCTTCATTTTCATTAGGAGATTTTGTCATACTCCTAATTTTTTCTTGTTTTTGTGCATCTTTATGGGTTGCTTTATTAATATTAAAACTCGTCATCTTTTTGGACAAACCTTTTTTCTATTTATCTGGAAGATCATTTCCCTTTTGTTTCTTTAGAAATTTAGATAACTCATCAGTAGAACCAAAAAATACTGAATTATTGGTAACATTAGTTGTGCTCCCTCTTTTAGAATTATTATCATCAAGATCTTTTAATTTCTTTTGAAGGTCTAATAACTTATCAGTTGCATCTGCAACATTTTTAATTAACTGTCCAACAACTTCATATGCTCTAGGTTGACCACCATCAATAGCTAATTCTAAAGCACTGTTTAGTGCTTCTTGCCCCTTCTCTATAATTGAATACAAATTACCTCTAGTATATTCATAATCTTTAGTTACATCAAAGTCATCACTTTTAATATCTTTAGATACCTCGGCAGTTTCTTTTTTTACTATTGATGACTCAACATCAAAAGCACTACTTAAATTTTCAAATTTATCTTTCATAACATTATCCATTAAATCCAAAATCGTCTCCAGCAATAATTAAACTATTATCTGCTGAAGAAATTAAATAAACACCACTTCCACCAACGTGCTCAACATTATCTGTTTTATAAGCACCTCTAGTTACAGTTAGAGTATTGCCATTTTTTGATCTTACATAAATTGTTTCATCATCGATTGTAATGTAAGATTGCTCTGGAATATTTGATGCATTAGTTACTTCAAGTGTCGATAATGTATCTGTAATATCAATTGCTAAATTTGTTACCAAGTTACCTGCATAACTCTTTGTAGCAACTGGTTCTTTGTAGATTAATCCTCTTGATGCTGCAGTGCTGTATTCTCCACCAGCAATACCAATAGAAACCTTTTTGATAATATCTTTTGAAGAATCTGGAACTGGTCCAAACAAATATGTTTTAGCAACAAATTTTAAGGTATAAAGTAAAACTCTTCTTGAATTGTAATCACCATCATAGTTATCTTGGAATGATACATTTTCTAAAGATATTGGAATATCTCTTTTTTCACCTATAGATTCTACAAGATCAATTGTAAGAGTAAAATTTGGTTGAAAATATGGAAGTATTTGTTCAATAATTTGAAGGGCATCATCATTCAAAAGAGTCATTATGGATAACTCAAATTCCATATTGTATGGAACTGGGAAATACATTCTACGTATTTCTTTACCGTCATTCTTTAAACTAGTAGTAAAAGCTTGTGTTGCTGCCAACTTTCTGGTATTGTCATAAGAAATGCCAGTAAACTCAAATGACATTCTTGGCAAACTAATTTGAACAGGTTTATTCAAATCTGGTTCTTGTTCAATTCTAGCCAGAAATTTTTGTGTTGGACCATAAGCTAAAGGAACTTGTATTATTTCAGAAGGATCATTACCAGAACCATCTCTTTTTATTGTAATACCATTAAAAAGTGTTCCAAATGCAATAACAGTTTTTCTAAAGACTTGGTGATAAAAATGATCAAACATTGTTTATATCTCTCCTTTATGGAATCCCAAATGGATTTGTTTCACTAAAATCTATAATTTGATCTGCTTCGATTTCAATATCTTGATTTTGAGCAAATTTATTTTCAGGGATATTATTCTTATTTAGAATTGTAACTGCATATGCTGCTCCACTAACTTGTCCAATTATTGCTTCACCTTCAATAAAATCACCTAAAATATTACCAAGTTTTAGTATTTTATTAACGCCATCCCAAGATTTGACTTTTGCTCTAGAACTACTTGCAGCACCGATTACATTTTCATTGTATAAGTACGTTCCATACCCAACTGTTTGTTGTGGACCTGCAATAATAATTGTTGGAATCCCTTCATAAAAACCACCAGCATCTTCAAGAATAATTCCAGTTACAGTTCCTGCAGTTGACACAATTGCTTTACCGACAGCATTAATTGTAGTACTTCCAATACCAGGTTTTACAAATGTGACTGTAGGAATACCAATATATCCACTACCACCACTAGTTATTGTAATAATTCCAACTGCTCCATCAGATATTGATGCAGTAGCGTATGCGCCCTTACCACCTCCACCAACAAAAGTAACTCTTGGTGGAGTTGTATAACCATATCCTGAATTAATAATGTTGACTGCTTGAACTCTTGAAGTGTCTGGACTTGTATCACAAAAATCAACAATTCCTTTAATCATTGAGGCAATGCCAACAGCAGTTAATCCACCAGAAGGTGCAGAAGTAATTGCAACCCTAGGAATAGAACTATATCCAGATCCTCTTCTAGATACAGCAATTCTCCTTACGGAACCATTTCGTAGACTTGTGATTGCAGTAGCGGTCGAACCCAAACCAACCATGTTGAAAGTTTGAATATAACCTTCATCACTAATATTATCATCAATCTCAAGAATTCCAGTATCAATTTCTTCATCATTATATGCATATAGTTCACATCTCAATTCATAAACATAATTTTTTTGCAGCTGATAAAATGGTTTTTCATGCTCAACATACTTAATTTCAAATAAACGATCACCTAAAGGAAAATATATCAAATCTCCTTCTTTAGGTCTACTTGTTAATTTTGATTTATTTCTTATTTCTATAAATGGTCTAACAGCAATCTCGTAACGTTCTTGTGATATTATTAAATTTAAATCATCAACTTCTTGAACTCCAAATTTGGATAGTAAAGTTCCAGCACCACTATATCCATCATAAGTATCTACATACGCTTCTATAGGAATAGCATCTCTAAATTCTGATCTAGATACTTCTTCCATAATAGTTTTTTCATTTACAAAGATTCTGGGGATGTAATATATTTCAACCCCAAACATTTTTAAATGTTCATTTACTAAATCTTGGATTAAATTCTGTTCTCCAGAAGAACCATGTAAAAAAAATGGATTTAATGCCATATAATTAACCTATCATATCTAATGGTGGTAATTCATAAGTTGATGACATCTTCGACATAATTTCACTCAATTCCTTTTCACCATCATCATAAATCTGTCTTCCATTCAATTCCACTCCACCTGGTAATTTAACTCCTTGGAATTTTATGAGGTTTTGTCCCCATTGCTTTTTAATTAATGCTGTTAAGTATGGTTTTAAAAAGGAATCATTCCAAATTCTTGGAGATTCGGTAGGGTCTAAGATTCTATAACAATCTATAATTAGATACTGTCCTGGAGTAATAGCAGACCAGTCCACATCAAGATATAACCTATCTTGTCTTTGATTAAATCTAATTTGTTTTTGCGTTGTCAATAAGAAATCAATATCTTCCAAATATCTTTTAACCATTGAATATGTCAATAATTCAACTGACCCCCAATAGTAAATATCATTCAAAAATAATTGATATTTAATACTAAACATTCCGCTTGATAATGAATTAGAACCCTCAAAACTAAGAACCTTATTAACACCAATTACATGAGGTGGTATTTGAATATAGTTACTTGTTTCAAAGTAATTAAAAGTTTTTGCAACACCAACAATATTAGTTGTTGTTGAAGTTACTGCTATTCCAGGACCACCAAATTTAGCTCGTCCCCTATCAATATCTTCTTGAGTTACTTGATACTTTAGATAAGTTTGGGTTACTCCATCAAAATGACGCTCATAAAAAAATTGCAAGGCATCATCAACTAAGTCTTCAATCTGCTCATCAGCAACATTTATTTCAAGGACTGGATATCCAAGTTTTCTCTTGCAGTAATCTATAAGTTCTTGTCTAGATGTTGGTTGAGCCATGTTTTAGTACCTTTATTGATTATTATTTTAATAATGATTTCAATAAATCTTTAATTTCATTAATGTCATTTTTTAAAGAGGACAAATCAGACTCAATTTGATCCATCCTCATTTTTTCCAAAGACTTTGTTTTTTTCAAAGATTTATAATGGTCATATCCTTTTTTATCAGTATTAATAATTGCATTGCTACGAATATCTCTTACGAGATTGCTGTGATTTTCTACCTTTACGTGATAGTTGTCGTTCATGTTATGCAAGTGCAATTACTCTTAAATCTTTAATTCTTGGAGGATATGCTTGATTTGTTGAAGAACCAATTATTTTAATACTAAAGTATCTAAATTCTGGTAATCCATCAATACTAAATTCATAATCTCTAAATACCAAGTTTGCAGAATCTGCAGATAAAATGTCAGTTTTTGGTACATTTTTATCTGGTTTACCACTATTTTGACCCACATTAATAATATTTCCATTAGTATCTAAATTATCATACCCAGGGAATGGATAATAAATTGGTTCAACAGATGGATCATTACTAATTGAATAGAGTACTCTTACATCATTATATGTGTTAACATATGCAGCAAATATAACTTTTATTGAAGTAGCTGCATTTTCCAATTCAACTGGTTTATTTGCATATATGAATGCTGATGGATCTTCTGTAATAGAGGAAACTCTAGGGTCATTTATATAATCTGTTATTTGACTATCAATTCTATTTGATATAAGAACCATACCAATTCTATCAAGGTCAATAACAGGAGAGATTTTTGGATTTGAAGTTGATAATGTAAATGTTAACTCCATTGACTTATTTCCTGGGAAATTAGTTGTTTGAGTTAATTCATTGACTCTAGATGCAATTATTCTTGGTTCTGGTAAATATGTATCCTCACTTAAATTAATTGGAGTTGCCTCTGTTTCCACAAATGAGATTTCATTACCATCAACACTTGTACCAGTAATTCCTTTTAAAGTTGCCTTAACTGATGTTCCAGGTAAAACCATAGTTTGAACTATTGGATTTACAGTTTCATATTGTATATTTTGTGTTGCTTGAATAGCATCTCCACCACTAGACTTCGATGAATTAATATAAAGTTTAGGGAAGGAAGACCCAGAACTTCTATCTATTCCATTTTCACTTGTGTTAATTCTAATATAATAACTATCAAGGTCTACTGGTCTTTCAACTAAAGCATCTTGTAAATAATGGAGTTTATTTATTCTTCTTAATGAAATGCCATTGTTTTCATATTTTTGAATACTAGTTCTGTTTGGATAACTGAATGCTCCAGTTCCCTCAACAGATCTTGTAATACCAATTAATTGACCATTTGCAACACCAGTATATGAAATAATTTCATTATCCAAAAGTGCATATCCTGGATTTGTGGCACCAATTGATACATTTTCAAATACTTCAAATCCAGTAGTATTTGCAATACTAATCGGACCAGAGTCAGAATTATTATAATCAGCAGTTAATACTGTTGGTTTAGAATCTCCTTTAACGCCACTAATTCTAACAACGTTTGTTGTAGAGTGCATAGCATGATTCTTATGATTTATTTTAATATGTAAACCATCTTCAGAAAGAGATGCTAATTCAAAATCGTTTATAACAGAGTTTGACCCAGTAGCATTTAATATTGTAGTTATTCCTGTGGTAGGACTTATATATTGTAATGGTTTAGAAGCATTAATTTCAAATTCTCCCTGAACATTATCGAGTATTAATTGATTTGCTCCAACAACATTTGATAAAGATAATTGAAGATTTCTACCTAAAGAATCATTTCCAATTGAAGGAACTGTCAACACGTCTCCAATTTGATATCCATATCCACCATCTCGTATTGTTGCTGCAAGAGCAACTCCGTTTACTCCACTTGCCTGTCCAATGGTAATATCTGCAGTAGCATTTTTACCATTCCCACTAAAAGAACTTAGCGGTACATTATTAAATGTGAATGATGTACCATTCGATGGAGTATAACCAATACCAGCATTAATAATAACTAATGAACCAGTTGCAGATCCTCCTACACCAATATAATCACCTCTAGCAGTAGTATTTTGTTGAATAATAGTATTTCCAAGAACTAATGGAGATGTGTTGATAATATTATTTGTGCTAATAATAAGTTTTTTAGCATCAAATTCCAAAGCGTCCTTAACTAAGGTTGCAATTTGCTTATTACCAGTATTTAATTCTGGATTATAGAATGATACTGTTCCTGATTCTTCTATAAACGATGCTGAATAAAGATTAAACTTTAAATCTTCATATTGGCTTGGTGTCCATGATGATCCATTTTGAGATTTAAATAATGACCCCAAATATGGTTGAGCAGAAACAATAACTTGTCTAGATTCTGGTTGAAGTAATGTAGAAATATCAGTCTCTCCCATTCTTGAAATCCAAACTGTATATTCGTTTGAATTTGATAGCAATACAACAGCATGATCTGTATTTGTATGCAGATATACTGGTGATGGGAAATTAACCCTAGTTGGTCTAGTAGCGTCAAATGTTTCAATAACATCATCAGATTCTACAACTGCTTCTCCAAAAGGATATATTTGGTCAGAAGGAACTCCATTAACCATAGGACGCAACTGAACAGTTACTGGCAATAATGGGTCTTTAGTTCTGAAATAAAGATCTACTCCCGTAATGAATGCTCCAGCCTCATCATTAACTGTAAATGATTGTGCAAGAGGATCTTTTCCACCTCTTGGTCTTGGGGGATCGGGTGGATTTCTTGGCGGTGGTGGTGGCGGTGGTGGTGGCGGTGGTGGTGGCGGCGTGGGTGGTCTAGGTGTAACTGGATTTCCTGGGAAACTAACTTGAGGTGTTGGTGGTGGTGGTGATGGAGATGGTGGTGGTGGTGGAGGTGGTGGTGGAAGTGGCGTAATACTTTGGGTAGTAGCGTTACTAACTGTAGTTGTTGATTGAACATCAGTAGCAGGTCTACTTTCGCTTGAAGCAACGACATCAAATCTTGGTTTTCTTGTAGATCTTATCGTTTCTTGCATATTATTAATTGTTCCAGAAGCAAAATATGCCTCTTGTCCAGAAGTTGATGTTAAACCACCTAAAGAACTATTTGAAGACTGTGATGTTAATCTAAAGATTTTTGTTCCAACTTCAAAAGATGGATTTGAAGGTAGATTGGGGTCTGGTATAAAGAATGAACCAAGAACGGTTCCTACATTATCACTAAACAATCTAACAGAAATAACTTCTGCTTCAGCTGAAGCACTTCTCAACCTCATTCCAGTGCGAATAAATCCACTATATAATGATTGATTATTTTCTGCCAAAGTTCTTGTATCGACATTTAACAAAATACTAGAACTCGAATAATTTGCAGGAATAGTATAACTTTCATCATATGGACTTGTAACAAAAATATCAGTAGGATTTGATATTGGACCATATTTATGATTAGAGTTTGCAACTCTAAATCTTATAGATGGTGTAGAACCTGTTGTTGCTGTTGTAGAACCAGTTGTCATGGTTCCAGTAACTAATTCGCCTACAGTAAATGAACCACTAAGCATTCTAATTTCAATTAGTTTTGGAATAATAAAATTGTTTACATCTTCACCATCAAAAAATCCATAGAGTCTTGTATATGGTCTAAATTTCCTACCAGTGAATTCAATATTTCTAGACCTCATAAATGGAATTGTTGAGGTACTTACAACTCTATCCCCTTCATTTGTAGTTTGTACTTGCTCAGAAACTCTAAGTTGACTTCCAGATCTATTTTCTGTGCCCGTTCTTGTTGTAGTAACAACTGTTGTAGTTTGTAATTGATTTGTAGTTACTAAAGCACTACCAGTATTTTGTGTACTAGAACCAGTTACAACAGTATTGCTAGTTGTCGATGTACTAGATCCTGTCCAAGTAGATTGCCATGCTCCCCATCTAATAGGACCTAAACCAGTTTGTTGATCATATCCAGCATACTCTAATTGTAATCTGGTTTGTGTATAATCATCAACATCTATCCTAAGTGATTGTAGTCTAACCTGGTCTACCCAAATATCAGAAGATGGGAATAATTGAATATTTCCAGTATATGTTACAACCAGGTATGGAGTAACATTTTCAACTCTTGTTGCAAAAGGTTGTGCAAATTGTAAAAATTCACCATAATCTAGGGTAATAAGTTGACCTGTTCTCCTGATATTTGAACCAATAATATCAGTTACAAAAGCAGGATCTGCTGTTGGACTTGCGGTTGTTCCTATACCAAGAAGAGATTTTGAACCAACTAAAAGATCTATAGATGTTGTAAAGTGAGATGGTCTCAATTCAAGATTTATAGGATCGATACTATTGGTAACTTTGCCAATTTTAAGTTGAGATTTAGTTCCACTAAAATTATCTACATAAATTCCAGATTTAAATCTCGTCAGACCACTTTCATCAGGAATGAATAAAGATTCTGTTTTGGATTCTAAAATTGATAACGCTGTATAATATTCTAAATTTTTAATTCTATCTTCAAGTAAAGAGATATCTTGCATTCTATATCTCTTATGGGCATTTAATGATACTTGCACATTTTCTGTGCTACAAATATAAGGTGGCAGATTTATTGTAGCAACTTCAAGAGAGTCTTCTAAAGCAATTGGAGGTAAAGGAGTTTCGGAAGGAACTCCTTTAATCAATTGAAATCCACCATCAATCTTCAAGAACAGTTTATCAATTCTTGGCAAATAGTGTGAATATGTAAGGATGATTGATTCATCCGAAGCTAAAATATTTTTAGATGAATTAGTTGCATCTTCAAATGCTCTAGAGGAAAATTCAAATGGAGAATAACTAGTTGAACCTGAATTAAATTTACGAACTCTTGGACGTATATCAAGTACATCAGTTAATCTTTCATTATTTTTAATTAATGGCAAATCACAATAATTAAATTGGTTATAAGAAGAAACTGTTGTAATATCTCCTTCTGTAGAATCACTATAAGTTGCAGACTCATATATAACTCTTAACTTTCTTCTTGGTTCTTTAGTATTTGGTTTTCTTACCAACCTAGAATAATCACAAATAGTTTCTCTTTGACCAGAATCCAAAGTAAACCTATCAATAATATTTTCATCCCCAGGATCAAAATCATTTATAGAACCAGAAATTCCACTAGTCTCAGACCTAATTACCTCACCAATTTCAAATCTAAGATCATTTAGATATACTAATCCTATAGTAGAAGTTCCAACTTTTTCAACATAAAGTGCTACAGCACCACTTGTAGTTCCTATTAATTCTTCACCAACAATAAAATCATCAACCTTTCCAGTTGGACCATCAAGATTGAATAAACTTATAGAAGGTAAGGTTGGATTATTTGTATCATTTGCTTCATAAACAGCATACACTTTAGTTACATCTGGTTCAAGTAAACAAATTTCTTTGTCTTGAACTCGTAATCCGTACCCAAAACTACCATATGCTAATCCATCATCTAAAGTAGTTGAACCAATTCCAGATGCAGAAAGTATGGACTTATTAACAATAACTGATCCAGTTCTGTTTAAAGATTTTACCTTATTGGTTACATTTATTTTACTAAGTGTTGCGATTAATCTTGCAGAACCAGAAACATTCAAACCAAATATTCTTAATTCTTTTCCACCATTACTAAATCTAAATTTATCTTCAGTTAGTTCTTCAAATCCGCCAGTAGAGTTTATTAAAACATATCTTTCTTCATCAAATGGTAAAAAGGTTTCATTTGACCCTGCTTGAATTGTATTAGTTGCATTTGCAGTAATAATAACATTAAATTCCTTTCTAATTGATAATGTGGATTTTGTTAGATCGACATTAGCAATGAATTTTTTAGGTAATGGTGTATATAATGAATTGTCTATGGATGATCTTAAATTTGCTCCAATTAAACTAAAATTATTGACCGATATTGAAGAAGTTGGAAGACCACCATCATTGATATTTGCAACCGTAGTTACCCCAGCAATAACAATAGAATTACTGTTATTAATACTAGAAATTCTGGCATATGTTTTTACATTTGTGCTTCCTAAAAGCGGATTGCTAAATGATACCAAATCTCCCACTTTAGCAATGGTTCTAAAATCAATATCAGAACTAGTTACAGTGGATACTCCTGGAGCAGTTCCAGATTTTGCAGAAATGCTAACTCCACCAATTGAAAAAATATCAGATAATTTTGTATCTCCATTAAATGTTTGTCCAGTCCCAACAGAACTATAAAGAGATTTAACATCAGATATTTTATACTCTACAGGAGAGGTAACTATTCTATTACTATCAATACCATTAAATATTAGTTTTTCGCCATTAATAAAAGAACCATTTGTGCAGTATGCAGTAATAATTCCTGTAGTTGTATTAAATTTTAAATGCCCTGTTGCTCCACTTGACTTTCCAACTATAAAAGTTGGAACATTCAATGTTATTGGTTCATTCAAAGTTAAATCGGTATATGTTTGGATATCATATAACGAGATGTCCCATTCATTTAGGTCACCGACAACAGACGAATACGAACCAGACTCTAAAGCATAATCATAAACTCTAGCAACTCCTATTTCTTTCCCCGAAGCAGTTGTTGAAGTAACGCCTATTCTAGAGTTCCTTAAACTAATTACTGATGATGTACTAAATCCAATTCTAGGAGCACCAATAACCCTATTTAAAGATAATGTGGGTCCAGTGTAATAATTAACTGCCTGATCTTCTAAAGTTTTAGTTGTTCTTGTTTTCTCAAAATCCAAATAATGTATAGTTCTTGAATCTACTTCAAATCCCCGAATAAAAGCTTTTCCTGGAGATATTTTATATGTTCCTAACTCTTCTGCTGGAATATTATTATTGTACGTTAACTGACCTTTTAAAAATATGCCGTTATTGCCCTTTCTATTATTTAAAGACTCTCTAGCAGTAATAGAAAATGGTTTCACATAAAAATTACCAGATTCATTGTAAGTTCTTCTTGCTAACTCTTGTGCTAACTCATTATACTGAGATTTATCTTCAATATGTTGTATATTACCTTGTCTTAATACTAAGAGTTCAACAAAATTCTCATTTTTTTCAGATTCTAATGGTTTTTTTGTTAAAACTGCAGTTATTTTTAATCTATCTGCGCCAGGAGCTGCGAAATTATTAAATCCTTTAGCATTATCTGTAAGACTTGAATCTAATCCAGATGTTACAATTTCTTCAAATATTTCTAAACCAACTCTATAAGTTGGAAATTGACCATGTGCATCAAGAATTAATGTTTGTGGAAATACTTTTACAAATGTTCCTCTAAGATAGTATACACCCTCAGATAAAAATACTGCAGAACCTATTGAAGTTGAATCAACTGCCGCAGTAATTCCAAATCCTTGTCCTGCCTGAAAATTTATAATCGAAGTTGAAAGATTTGATTCCAAAGATAAAACTTCATTATCATCAAAAACTTCTTTCCCATCTATACCAGTAGATACATAACTAACAAATAAAGTGTAGTAACCTCTAGTAGAATATTCTGGACCAACAGTGGAAACAATTTTTGCTTTTACATTAGAAGATTGACCTCTAATGTAGACATTAACAAGGTTAATTGCATAACTGGAAATTGGTATTCCAAGGTACTCCTTCTCAATTTCTACAGCAAAAAGTGTATTGTTATAATTAATTTGACCTGGAATTACTACAGATCCTTCCTTAAACAAATGAGTTCCGACTTGCTCAATTTGATTTTGGAGAATTGATTGTAAAGAAGTTAATTCCCTAGATTGAACTGGCAATCCTGGTTTAAAAAGTACTTTATAATATCCTTTGTTTGGATCAAAGTCATCAAAATATGGAGATACATTTAAATTAGTTTCTTGTGGCATGATTCTCTATTAAAATTGCAAAATAACTTTGATATCTTCTCTTTGATTCACAGACCTGGTAATGGATGGTCTATTATCAACATATAAAATGGTTCCAGAATATTTTTGAACTTCTGGTGATGCTATACCTTTGATAAAAGTTTGACCCAAGTAGTAGGTCTTATTATTTATCACAGTACTAATACCAGGATTACTATCAGTTCCAAATCCATCATCAATATAAAGATCTTTAGAACCTCCAACAATTCTTAAGGAACCTCCAGCAGTAATAGTTGGCGTAAAACCATTAAGTTTATAACCATAAGTTGGATTTAATTTTTGAGTTCCATCTGTGTTAAATCCAACCAATGATCTATCTTGCCAATACTTCAATACTCCAGTTTGAGCATCATAAGATACCACTCTACCAATAGCTGTGGCACCTGTTCCGACAGTTTGAGTAATATATGAATTTTGTATAAAAGTAGTCAACTTATAATCATCAACATTTGGTGCAAGACCCTTTAATTTTATTGCATATAAAGAACTGACCCTATCCTCAGTAATTACTGTAGAAGACTCAAAAGCTTGTGGATTTTCAACAATACCAATCCTCGCAATAGAAGTTCCTGTCACAAAGTCTGGATTTTGCTCATCATTTTCAATTCTCGAATAAATCAAGACATTTGTTGCACCCAACTCTTTATATACATCATATCCATGCCCACCAGGAGGCGGAATAATTACATCAAATACTGGTGTAAGTGACCCAGTAGGAACGTTGCCTCCAATTAAATCAATGCTTGCGTAGGTATATCCACTTCCTCCATTGGAAATTGTTACGGATTCTACTTTTGCATCATTGTTAACTACAATTGTACACTCTGCACCATTACCATCACCTTTAATTGGAACTCTTGTGTATGTTGTATTCGGAGGACCAACCAAGTATCCTCTATTCTTTATAGTAACGGTCTTTAATTGTCCACTTGTTTCTGCATTATTTCTAATCGTCACATAATCAGAATTAGTTTCCCAATCAACTGGTAGTGGAATAAAATTCAAGGAATCAAACTTAATAACATCACTTGGACTGATTGTATAAAGATACTTCCAAACATATCCATCACCACTGGTTCCAGCAGCTCTTGGTTCTAAATCTGTAAATTTTGGTTCATCGAGAGATGGTTTTCCGTTGGGATTCTCTGGGTCAATTCCATTATTTAAGCAAATATAAACTCTAAATTCACTATTTACTACAAAATAATTTGAAGAATATAAACTTGTTTTATTTGATGGTTTAGATAAATTGTTTCTATTAACATCATGTCTGTACATATCATAAATTGTTGCTGAAGCCCATTGTATCTTTCTAACAACTGGTCTAATGTCATCGGCAGCAATTTTTTTCAAAGCAATCATAGTATCCCAATAAAAATTGGTATCATCAAAACAATCTCTTGGAGATGGTGGAGTAGTATTCCAATTATCTTGTACTTCAGTTGCGTTGGGCAATCCAATAAAAGTATAATAGGAATTGCTAGGGTCTCTAATTTTATCAATAAAACTTCTAGCGTTCTTAACTCTCAATAAATCAGTTATAATTGCTGCCATTTTAGTAATTTAAACCTTCTATATCTTATATTTATTAACCAAGGTAACCCAAATATTTTAAAGAATTTTTTCTTCGTATAACTGGATTAGTTCCTATACCAGATTGCTTTGTACCGTGCTGAGCTAAGAATTCAGTAGGACTTACTCTTACTGGCATATTTATTTTACCCCAAGTATATTTACCATAAAATGCTGTTGTTCCAAATCCAACTATATTGCTTGGAGGACTATTTAATAGTTTAACAACAACAGTTGTTACAGTAGTCGCAATTCCAACAGTTGAAGCTAAACCACTAATACCAGGTGGTATAACTGCTTGTTTTGTGTACCAATGTGTACACTCAAAAGTCATATTAACAAACTGAGTGGAAATTCCTAAAACAGACCCATTACTTCTTAAAGATGTTTGTGGTGCTGTTCCAAAACCAGAATCAACGACATTGAATAGATATCCAGTAGTAATTCCAGTCTTTGATATATTTAAACTCTTTCTAATTCTAGAATCTAGAGGAATGAATAAATCAAGTTCTAATCCTAAACATGTAGTAACCCCAGAGCATGATGTTGTTCCAACTCCAACAATAATTCCATAATCACCCTCATAATCAACTCTAATCACTTCTTCAACTGATCTTTTTGGTGGTGCAATTAAAACTGGAGGTGGTAAAATCGAAGATACGCTAAATTTCATTGGTGATCTTAATGCCCACTTTCTAGAAGTGGTTGCCAATCCAACATTATCAAATGTATCAACATATAAAATATCTCCCACAGCATAATTTGCACCACCACCAGTAATTGATATTGAAGCAATATTAAAGTTTAATACGCTAATCTGGATATCTGCAGTTGCTCCTCTACCAATACCACTTTGAGACTTTAGTTTTGCTTTGTAAAAAGTGTTTTGTCCAACTTGTAATGGTGGAAATCCACTACCTTGTTGTGATATTGACAATGATCCTAAAGGACCATAATAATAATTCGTTCCCCCTGTTCCTACAGTTATTGAAGTTATTGACCCTCCAGCACCAATAGTTGCAGATGCAGTTGCCTGGGTTCCAAACCCATATGGTCTCTGTACTGTTATCTCTGGAGCAATAGTATATCCATATCCAGGATTTGTTATTGTAATATTACTAATTGAACCACCAGCACCGATTGTTGCAGTTGCAGTTGCAGTATCAAGATTTTCTTGATTAATTATTTCTATAATTGATCTTTCTTGAAGAGGAATACCCTCAAAAGAATCATCAAATAGTGGTCTAATATTATAGACAAAGACATATGTTGATCCAATTCCAACAGATTCAATTATATTCGTACTTGGATTAATTATTGGTTCATAATAAATGCGGTCTTTACCAACAAATTCATTGTCAATAATCTTATCAACCGTTTGTTTAAACCAACTGATTGGTCTAGAGAATAATTCATTAAGAGTTACACCTTGACCACCATAGTTATTGGTAATAATTTTATCTGCTGATACTACATCCATTACCAATCTTTGTTCCTCCGTAAAGGTATCATCAGTATCACTGTACAATTGGACATCATCACCAACTTTAACACTTGGCAATACATCAACTGTTTTAACGTCAATTGATTGAGTTCCTGTGTACATTAAAACTTTAGCTTTATCGCCAATAGTACTAAACCCAGCGACTGCACCCTTAGGTGCTTCAGTAAATCTTAAAGTACTTCCCCCATTAAATTGGTATCCTTCCCCTGGTGTTTGTAAAGTATCGTTTATAAAAACAAGTAAATTGGATTGTAAATTAATTCCAGAATTTGCTTTAGCGAAGAAAGATATACTTTCACCATTTATAGTTAATGGGAATAATCTTCTTCTTCCATTAAAATAAACTGAAATATCATCAAGAACAATAAACTCACCAACATTCCATCCAGAGAATTTACTTTGATATGTTCTATCAATTGTAAGTTCAAAGTTTTTAAATGTTGAAATTCCTGTAGTTGGAATTCCAATTGTTCCTCCAATAGCAACTGTCAATATTTCTCCAGAACCATACCCATATCCAAAGTTATTGATCTCAAAATTTAAAATTGTACTATCTTGACTTGGAACTAAATCAACTGTTGCTCCTGTTCCAAATCCAACAACACCTTGTTTATAAATTAATGGCACATTGTAATAGTTTAAAGGATTGTCAAATATTACATCCAAAGGTTTTGTAACACTTCCACACTTCTTATAAAAATGAGTGTATGGTGATGTTCCTGAATTAATAATAAATGTATAATCATCAACAATTTTAACTACACCTGTTCCATTTGCTGCAGGATCTTGACCAGTTGGTGAATTATTAATTTGTCTAGGAGCAATAATAATCTCTTCAATTGTTCCTCCAGAAACATATGTTAGCGGGGTAGAACCAACTCCAACATTAAGTTCAAATTGACTTATATTATTAATTCTTGTTACCTGAGTTCCACAATAGTCTGTAGTGTTTATATTTGGATGTGTAACTATTCCGAGAGAACCTGTAAATCCTAGTCCTGTTAAAATTACATCAGATCCAACCTTTAACTTGTGACCGAGAGTTAAAGTTCCACCACTCACATATGAATGTGGAATTGTAGATATTCCAGAATTAAAAGTAAATGTATAATAATCTGGTGCTGAAAGAACTTTAAAGGTATTTCCCAATGGAGATACTGTTAGATCTCCAGGGAAGATATCAGTGTTAATACCAACTTGAACTACACCACCAGAAACATAAGTATGTGGTATGGTAGATGCTCCAACATTAACAGTAAATGAAGTTGTTGTTCCTACTGTATTAACTGTGAAGAAATAACCTTGAGTTCCATCTGGGAATATTGTTGTAGTTACTCCTGAAGGTCCTGTGCAGAAGAACTCCAATTCTCTCATTTTAAAATTATCACCTGCATTTAATCCATGATTACCAACAGTAAATACTGTAGATAAACCAGTCGTATTATCATAAATGAAATTATAAACTGCAAAAGTTTGACCATAACCAACACAGGTTAATGCCAGTCCAGCAAGACTAAAACTTCTACCAATTGCCGTTTGAGTTATTAACTTATGAGGTTGTGATGTAACAACGGTAGATAATCCAGTTGTATTGTCATATGTAAAACTAACAACATTTAAAGTTGTTACACCAACAGTAGTGACTGTCATTATTCCAGTTACATTATTATATACTGCGGTACTTACTCCAATTGGTGGATAATAATCACAGGTAAATGCTGCTCCAACTATAGATACTTCTTCACCCAATTGCAATCCATGTGGAGTTGAGGTTGTTACTGTGGTAACTCCAGTGATAGAACTGTAACCAATATTAGTAACCTGTCTTGGAACATAAAACACTTTTGGATTAGTTATTGCAACGCCAACAACGTGTCCATTTAAAACTGATGCAATGCCAATATAAGTTATGTTTGCAGAACCATAGCTAGCAGTTTGAATACCAACTTTTACTGTTTGTAAACCAGATCTATATCCAGAACCAGAATTACCTATGGAAATTTGGGTTATTGTTCCTGCTGATGAAACTAATGCTGTCCCTCCAGCAGCAACTAATGGTTGATAACCAAATCCTTCTGTAGATCCAACACTAACTATAATTCCTCCTCTAGGAGCATTGTTTACATTAATATCATTAGTTATGGATGGATTTGCAATTGGTCCACCAAAACCTACTTGCAACTGCCCACCACCACTGATTAGTTTATAATCACCAGGAATATTTGTTAAAACATTACCTAGTCTTTGTGGTCCTTGGAAAATATCATTTATTAAAATAATTGTATTATCTGATATGATATTACCAATATTATTACCTTGATATTTTAAAGTAAATGTTGTTGTAATTCCATTGAATTGACTTGAAATATCATCAAAAACATAATTATTATCATATGCTTTTATAAAACTAGTTGTAAACGCTTGAGTTAGTGCTGATCTTAAAAATACTCTGCCACTAAATCTAGAACTAGTTGTTAGACCAGTATAATCAACTTCATTTGCTGAAGTTGCAGTTGTACCAAACCCAACAGGGATATTTCCCCACATAGGTTCAGAAAAATGAAGTTTATTCTGTGCTACATTATAATTACCAACAAATTTTGTGACTACTGTGTTGGTTGTATGGGTGGTTTCTGTGGTCCCCATCCATGCTCTTTTAACATTTAATACATTAGTAACTGAATTAACAGCAGAAACTAACATGATTTCATTATCAATCTGAATTAAATCTCCACTAAAGATAGAGGTTACACCAACAACATTAATATTAGTTGTTCCAATTCCAACACTAGAAGTAGTTGCTATTGTGTATGCTGTTCCTACAAGTGGAGATTGAATTGTTCCATTGATAGTAACCAACATCCTATTATTTGGTGATATTGATCTAAAAGTATGAGTACTTCCTATTCCAACACCAGTAATTCCAACTCCAATTGGGTTAAAGAGTAGTGCATCCGTTGCCGAAACAGCAACTCTTATTTTTTGATTATCTTGTTTAATTACAATAAATTTTGAAGGAAGAAAACTTGTAGTTCCAATTCCAGGTCCAAAATTAGTTGGTGTAATTTTGATAGCTTTTGTAAAATCATTATCTGGTGGAATGTATTCAATCTCTTCTCCACTAACAAAATAATGATTTGTCAAATTCAGTGTGCCGTCTGTAAAGGAAATCAAATTAGGATCGCTACCATTTAAAGTAACTTCAAAAATTGGATAGTTTCCAGACTTTAATTCAAATCCTCTTTGAACTCCATTAAACTGATCACTAAAATCATCCACTGTCAGAACTCGATTTCCTATAAATTCTTGGTATTGTGCCAAAAATGGAAGATTGAATAAAATTTCATTTGATACTAAAGTATTGTTTACTTGAATACTCTTTTCCCTAGCAATATCAAAGTCTTTAATTGAATTTAAATCAACAATTTCAGTTAAGTCTGAAATTGCCACTAAAGCATTTAAATTTTGAGCAGTTGAAATGCCACCTACTGTTGGATCGTATGAGTCAATGATCAACTCACTAAACTTTTTAAATCCTGCAGTATGAGTTAAATTACTTACCAAAGGATTCCAAACTTGATATTCTATTGGAGATCTAACAGAGTATGAAAAATATTGATAATAATCATTATCATGCAATCTCTGGAATGATTGATTTAGTTTTCCTGTTTCTCTTAACCAACCTTTTTTGGTTATACTATTTGAATCTATCAAATATTTTGCTCTAATTCCATCTACAGAAGATATTAATCCTTTGTTTTGTGAAGAAGAACCGATTATAAGATCATCAACTTTAAATATTTTTTTAGATCTAATTTTTAGATATTCATTTCTCCTATCGTAAGATTGAACTACACCAAAATTTCCATCCTGTGCTACTATTATTTCACCATCTCTAAAACTATCTTTTTCTAGATCAATATCAAAAATTGGAAAATATGATTCTGGAGTTGCTGTACCAAAAGATTCAAATCCATCGAAAAGTCCAGGATCTTCTCCTGGTGATAAAAATCCAGTTAAATTAAATGTTAAAGTTGGATTATCTCCACCAATATCTGGATCTGCTGCTGTAATTCTAAATAACCTATAATCATACGCTGCAGAGTTATATCCCCTACCACCAAAATTAATGTCAACGTTTGTGTTTTCAACAATAATTTTTTCACCAACGATGAATGGATAATCTTGAGATGATGCGAATGTAACTGCAAATGATACTGTTACATTTAAAGTTCCAGGATCAAATACAATATTATCAATTCTTACACCATTTGGGTTATTAATTGGAATAATTTTTGGTGTAACATTATATAAACCAGTAGTATTACGTACAACTCTAACTTCAGTATCCCCAATATCATATTCAAGAGAAACTTCTGTATTTACTCTCCCAGTAAATCCATCAACAACTGCAAGTTGTGGGGCAACAAAATAATTTATACCAGGATTAACTATTTGTATACGTTTAAATTTTGATAGAGGTTCAATTTTGTATGTGTATGGAAAATTAGCTAAAGGTCTTAAAGTTTTATCTGATGGATAATCAAATCCAATGTCAGTGAGAACTACGCTATTAACTTTTCCAATTGTTTTACTTCTAGGTAAGAATAAAGCCGCTGTACCTAAACCACTAACAACTTGAGCCACGTTTGGTAAACGGATGTAATTTCTACCACCAGAATCAATATTTATTTTTGCTACTGGTCCTATAGCACTGGAAGATTTTGTCGTATAGTTAATTTTTGCTTCTGTTTTATTGTAATTAATTCTTTCTGGCGTTTGTTCTAATGCATATGTGAATGAATTTGTTGTAATACCAGATACTGGAGTAATCTCGTTAAATTTACTGTTAATTAGTGATAACTTATTTCCATTTTTAATATTAAATTTATCACTAATAATCTCTAATTTTGATGCAGTTGCTCCAGAATAATCAATAGGAGTTAAATTGTAATATAGTGATGATGGGACAAAATCATCTATGACTAATTCTAATTTAGCACCTGGTTCACCAATTACTCCACTTTTTCTAATATTAAATGCTCCTTTATTGCTATCTGTAGTATAGAATTCTTTTTGGAATAAAGCATCAAAATAAAAATTGAATTCAAATGCTGGGACTGAATTTGATGCTAAAGTTGGATCTGATAAATCAAATACTAGTGTTGAATTTTTTACCCCAAATAATTCTGGATTGACTGGTGCTATAGTTCCTGCTGCTTGAGTTCCTATTTCGACAATTTCAATAGCATCATTAGATGAAATAATATCATAGTAATAATTTGACAATAAAATAGTACTATCATCAGAAACAACAATATAGTACAATTTAGAATTAATCAATCCTGCAGATGGAGTTGCTGAATTATAAATTACCTTTTGCCCATTTATTAAACCATGATTTGGTATTGTTATAGTATTTCTGGATAAATTGATATCAGTGTCTATAAATGATCTTGGGTTAATTAACATTCTTCTGTTAATGTCATCATATGTCACATAAAAAGTAGTAGAAACTCCAGAAATTACTTTCAAATCAACAATATCGCCATTTGTTAATCCATGCTCTCTTTCAGTTATAACTGTTGCAGTCTTTTTATAAACATCTCCACGAATGGTTAAAGGTAGATCTGTTTTAATACTGTGTACTTCACCTGTTCCATAATTGGCAATTTTAAAAATTTCTAAAACATCTGAACCTATTCCAACAAATCCACCAGTGCTTCCAATTCCGATTCTCTGAGTTGATACCCCGATAAAGTCAGAATCATATGAGGCAATATACAAAGTTTGTGAATTTAAAAGTGGTGTTGTTGTTGTTCCATAAGATACACTAACTCCTGTATATCCATGTCCAACGTTATATTTTACTTTATCTCCAGTTTTAAATCCATGATTTGGTAAATAAAATGTATTTGGAATTGTTTTAATTCCTTTTTTCTGGGTAACTCCTGGGTTACTAAAAAACAATAATCCAGATTTTTGAGATGCTCTTGATAATGGACTACCTGAAGTTGAATAATATGAACTAGTTAAAGACCCAAGTTCAACTTGAGCACCCCAAACATAAAACGTAGGAGATGAATTTAGAGTAAGACCTTGAGGACCATATGTTCCTATTCTTATTCTATGGACTCCAGCACCAGTCAATGCAGTAAGACTATATCTTCTCCAATTTGTTGTTAAAGTTACTAATTGAGAATAATATGAACCACCATCGTCCAAAATAAAATAGACTTGTTCTCCGCCTGTATGACCTCTTAAAAATACTGAAAATGTATTATTACCAGAGGACAAAGATACTGATTCATATTTTATTCCAAATGCATCACTTGAACCTGTAGTAGAAGCAAATGCCACTTTTGCAGCATTATTTGAACCATCTGGCGAATTATCACTAAAATATTCTACAGATCCAGTTCCTACTCCCACAGAATAATAATCCCAAGCTGTTGGAACAAGTGACGGAGGTATTGGGTTTGAATACAGAATTAAATTTTCTGAAGGGATTATTGCGCTTTCTCTAGGATCAAAATAATATTCTGAGTTAAGTTTATATTCTGTAGAAGTGCTGAATCCACTATTGAAAGTAATTTTTCTACTTAATTCAATTAAACTATCACCTGCAGTGTGTGCAATAGAAGTACTTCCACCAAAAGATCTATATACTTTTATTCTAGAATCTTGAGGATATACATTAATAATCTTAACTCTTTCTGGTCCAATTTTGTAAACATCATTTACTGATGCTACGGGAAAATTTAAATTACCAGAAACATTTAAATAAGTTACAATTCCAGTTTGTGAAGCATTTGGAGTATTATTTGATAGTGTTAGTGTATTTGTTGAGATACCTACTACATAAGAAGATGCAAAATTTGTTGAAAGAATATTTAAATTCTGTACAGATACAATATCTCCATTGATTAAAGAGTGAGATGTACTTGCAAATCCAACAAATTTACCAAGAGATCCAAATGGAGTAAACTCAACATCAACTAATTTACTGAAAGAATATGATATCGAACTTACATCCCTACCTTTAATTTCTGATATTCTAGCATAAGCACCAGAACCACCTGTGCCTTGACTATTGAAGAATATATTATCCTGTATTGAATAATTATCACCAGGGGAAATAATTTGTAACTCTGTTAATTCTCCAGAACTGACACTACTAACTTCAGTGAATCCCCTACTAAAAGTATCTGGTTGAATAAATCCCTGATATCTTGTTTTATTTAATAGTAACCCTAATGGTGTTGTATATCTAATCCATCCAGTATTATTTAAATCTACAAAAGACAAGTTTGAATATTGATCAAAATTATAATCAATTATTTTTGATTTAAAAGTGTCCCCAATAATGTATGGGAAAACAGGTTTTAAAAATCCGTTAAATGGTCCAGAAGCATTTTTTATAGAATTTACAGTAGCAAAATATGCATAAACACCATTTGGAAATTCTGGAGTTTTACAATATCTTCCATTGTGTATATCTAAATCTCCATTGTTAGTGAATTCATAATCTTGTATAAAATATCCTGGTGGGAAAGAGGATGTTGATGGTCTATATGCTTGTAAGTTTAATTCATACCCACTATTTAATCTTACAACAGCACCTCCCTCTTTATCCGCATATCCGTATGGTCCATAAATTGGATTTCCATCATATGCCCACCCTATGATAGGTGAATGATATTTAACTGGATTGTTATCATTCTCAATATCCTCCCGATAAACAGTATTACCGACAAGATCTAAAGAAGTTGCTAGTAATTTTTTACGCAGTTCTCTAGCAGCATATGCGTGAGTAAACTGTAAACCTCTTTCTGATGCAAGGGGTGTAGTAATTATTCCATCATCTGAATTTACTTGATCTGATTGGAAAATTCTTTCAACAACATTAATATTCCAAGATTTAATTTTAGCTTCAAATCTAGCATTGCTTCCTGTTGGAACTACTTTTACAGTAGTATCTACTTGAGAATAATTAAATCCACTTTCAATAATTTTTACGTCTACAATTGCTCCATTAACAATTATTGGAACCAATATTGCACCAGAACCAGAACCTAAAACTTCTAGTAATGGTGGTGAATTGTAATTTGAACCAGGATTATTTACAATAGCACCAATAATTTTACCTTGAGAAGATACAATAACACTTATTTGTGCATTTTCTCCATTTAATAAACTTATGTCAGGTTGTCTATTGTAATTTACAACGTTTGGATCTCCATAATTATCACCTTTATTTTTTAATGATACTGATTGTATTGAACCAGTAAATATTGGTCTAACCTTAGCATTGAAGTCTTGACCAGCAAAAGTTGTGACTCCAATTGGGGATTCAATTTTTAAAGTAATTGATTGATACTTTATACTATGCTGCCCCAATCCACCATTATTAAAATCAATAAATCTTCTATTAACATAATTATAGTCACTAGATATAGTACTACCAACACCAACAGGTTCAACACTAGCAACTCTGAAAGTATCTTTATCAACTACTTTTACATAATATTCAGAATTTGTATTTAATCCAACAGGTAATACACCATCAGAGTTAAAAAGAATAATTTCTTTGTCAGTATATCCGTGATTTATTATTTTAATTGTATTATTAAAAGTACTGATAGAATCTTTATCAAAAAATAAAGTCTTATTTGTATAATTTCTACCAGGGGTAATTACTTCTATTGATGAAATTACTTTCTTCTTATCCGAAGAAGTTAATTTCTGTAATCCTTCGCCATATGAACCAAGAATAACAGTATTTATTCCAGTAATGGCATCATCTAAAGTATTATGTAATTTAATTTTAGTTGGTGTAATTATTTTAACAAAATAAATGGCATCATCAACTAAATTACTAATCTTAGGTTGATTCTGTGAATTATAAATTACTCTTTCAAAATCTCTAAATTTATGATAAGTAGTGAAACCTATACTATTTTCAGATAAATTTACCTGGTCATATAAACTTCCAGCATTAAATGATACCGAATGAATTATTTTAGATAAGTTTGCCTTTGCTTCGGCACCAGTACCGTTTCCGCCAGAAATTGTAATTTTTGGTTCGTCTGTATAATCAAATCCTTTATCTAAAATATTAATTCTAGATAAAGTTCCTACAACATTACAAATTCCCTCAGCACCAGATCCAAAAATAGTATTTCCAACACCAACATTATCCGATATAACCATCACAGGAGGGTTGATAACGTCGTAATTAGCATCTCCCACGGAAGAAACTACTATTTCTTCAATTGGACCAGAATAAATGGTATCAGAAGATTTATAATTTAATGCTTCAACACCATTTAAAAACAATCCAACAGTTCCTGGTTTTGTAATTCTATTTTCAATGATATCATCATCAACACTAGGAGAAAATTTTCTAATTATGTCTTGAGACTGTAATCTCCTATTATAATACTTCAATAATGATATTTTATTATTAAGTACAGTACCAAAAACGTAAACGAACTGACCACTTCTAATATTAGCTCTACTGGTAGCTAATTTTATTGTGCTGGAGTTTACTTTATAAACAAAATAAGGTCCCTCTGCAATATTTAACCCAACATTATTATTTCTAGAATAATATACTGCCTCGCCACTAATAAAAGAGTTAGAACCAATATTAATATCAAATCCATCATACTGTCCAGTAAAAGTTACAGACAAATCTTCAACAATTATTGGAGTATTATAATAATTTGGTAGAGAAGAACTTACAACGTAAGTATCATCATCGTCTGTATATACATTTTGAATATCTGCTGATATAATATTAATTTCTGGTTGATTATTACTCTTAGTTTTTGATATACCCTTTCTAATAGAATATCTTACATCAGATGTATTAATTCTAGTAGTTAAGTTTACGTCAAATTCGTACTTATTTGATACCGCGATTACAAAAATATCATATTGATTACCATCACTACCTTTTATGGTTCCAATATCACCCAAAGTGAAGATATTGGGGTCATATGTTTTTATTCTATATTGTGCTGCTCCATTTAATTTTAATGCAACCTGAGTAATTTGTTCAATTTCATACTCTGGTGATACATTATTAATCCAACTGCTTCTTATTTGCTCCTCACTATCTGCACCTAAAGAAACAATTTCAACCTGGTCTTCTAATTCATAATAATATGAAGATTCTCTATCTAATTCCAAATCTCCAAGAACACCTGTAATCTTAACTCTAATTTGGTCTCCAGATTCTGAAATTGCATACGCATAATCTGGAGTTGTTATATCTTGATTTAAATTTATTGCAATAGGAGAAGACAATCCAAAAAATTGTGTGCAACTTTTACCACTATATGTAAATTTATATTCTACATTATTATCAAATACTACAAGTGTTCCTGAGTTTGTAAAGCTCAGTGTTGAATCAACATCAAGATAAGTCTGTCCAAGACCTACTGGATTGGTAATTTTTGTTTTTGGGTGTACTGTAAAATTAAATGTTTCTAACTCTGGATTATAGTCCAAACTTAATCTAAAGTACTCTTCACCGTCTTTAAAAAGTTGCTCTACATTAGTAATAGATCCAGCTGCTTTTGGAATTGTTTGAGTCTCATCTTGATATAATGTTTTATTAACTAACTCTTGAGGATTTCCAGATAATCTTTTAATAACAAGATCTCTAGTAATTCTATAATCAGCATCAGATGGTTGAATTAAGAAATCTCTAGGTTTAATGATTTGTACGGGTGAACCCCAAATGGATTTAAATAAAATATCAAAAGAACTATTTGCTCCTTTTGAAGCGTAAAAATCTTTTAAGTTTGATACTAATATTTTTTCATTTAGTTCTTTATAAAATTCAATATCTTCAAATCCTGGAGCGTATTGATATTTAAATTTTTTATAAAGTTCTGCTAAAAATAAGGAATGTAAATTATATACAATTGTATTACTTGTATGTGCATCTATAATACTTGTACTAAAAGTCAGAGTTTCACTTTCTGGACTTGTATATGTGGTAATTCCACTAAACCCTCTTTTACAATTTAAAAAAGTGGTTTGGTTTTTGGATTCGTATAAAATTATTTCATTATCAATTTGCAAAAGACCATTATATAATGGGAATCCATCAGTGCTACTCACACTAATATCAACCGCACCGTAATCAACATTTGCGGTTAATTCAGTATAATAAGTTAATTCTGTTATATTATCTAATTTGGTATATTCATCAATATTATTTAAAATATCTACAGGACCACCAGGAAACTCTAAAGAATCATAGTAATCTTTTAAAAACTCTACAAATTCTGGATACCCATCCCTAACAAAACTGGGAAGTTGGTCAGAAACTAAATTTTTAATATTAACTCTGTTCTTCATGTTCTTACAGTCTTATGAACTCGCCGTTTAAGTAGCTAGATGATACTATGTATTGTGATCCTGATATATCAATTCCAGAAGAGATTACATCATTAATCATATTTACCATAGATTTAGAATTGTCTAATTGTAAGTATAAATCTTGTTTACCAATAACATCATTAGATTTTGGTATAGCAGAAAATTCAACTATATTATCACCAAAAGATTTTTTACTAGTTGCTATAATATTCAAAGCATTTATTTTAATCTCACCTTTTTTATAATCTATAGTTCCAACTTTTCTTCTAACAATAACTGGTTGATTTGAAGCATCCAATTTAAATAAAAATACTGCTCCAAATCCTTCAGCATGTGGAATGTCTGAAAGATAAACTGTACCAGTAATTCCATCAACAGAAAATCCACTTGTTTTAAAATTATACCCACTTGGATTTTTGATATGGAATTCATTACCAAAGCAGATTTCATATTCGGTAAATTGACCTAATATAATTTTCAAGTCTCTCCTTATTTGTAAGGTGGTAATATTTGATGTAATTGCTATAGAAGAATCATCAATTAATTTTAGGAATTTGCTATACTTGAATCTAGATCCATATCTATTTAACTCATCAGATTTAGCGAATTTTTCTAATGTTTGTTGGACTTGAGTTTTTAAAAAATCTGCATTACCTTGATTACTATTGTAGTAAACTTTTGTTTGATATTCAATATACAAATACTTTAAATCTATAAATTCTGGAATTATTCCCGCAACTGCATACTTTCTAAGAGTTGTTTTTAAGTTATCTTTAATAGCATTTGGCAAATATGAACCGTTTTTTGGTTTAACTGTAATATATACTTTGCCAAATTTTGGGGGGTCTAATTCTTCTCCACCATAAACAGATACAGATTCTGTTTCTGGATAAATTAATGGTATTAGTGATTCATAATCTGATGCAGTAACTGCTCTATTTTGTGAAGAGTATACTCTTGGAGCTAATTTTTTAATCGATGCGATGGATTCGATATCTGACCCATATCCTGCCGCTTCTACGGTTGTTAATAGGGGTTCATCAACGGTAACTGGACTGCCGTTGTTATCTACTAGTCTTCCAGCAAAACTAAAAGCATTTATACCGTTTGCAATTGTTCCATTAGTTGTAACGTAACTTACCAAAATAAAGTTATCGTTTTCTAATTTACTGCCAAATGTATTATCTCCAAAAATTAATTCATATCTCTGGTCTTCAATTTCATTTAAGAAAAATACATCATCTGTTGATTTGACTGCAGTTAAATTATCGGCAAATTTATAAACTCTAGAAATATTACTATTTTTACTTTCTCTAACAGTAACTCTTATCAAACTGGTATCAATATTTTCATTGTTTAAAATAAATCTTTGATTTTTATTTAAACTATTTACGGTAAAGTTGTCTTCAATATAAGAACCTTCATAAATTACAATATTATCAAAAGTAGCGATTCCATTTGATACAGGAACTGTTACATCGTCAGGAATTGAATAGATATAATTTAAATTTGAGAATGATGCATTAGATGTTGCAACTATTCCTTTACGTAAAGTAATTGAAATTGGATTTGTGGCAAATCCAGAAAGATTTACAAAGAATGATATCTTTGCTCTAGAAGATCTTACTGATCTTGGTAGATACCCTAAATTTCTAGCAAGAGAAACTACATTTTCTCTTAGAGTTGCTCCATCTAAGAATACCTCATTAGTTAACATATTTGCATTATATGAACTAATGTAAGTATTATATGCTAGGGTATCAATTAAAATACTAAAATTCGATCCTTCAAAATCATAATCTGTAAATCTACCATCAGCTCTCAAGAAACTTTTGATAGATTCCCTTATATCATTAAAATCTAGTGATGATACGTTAACTAATGACATTTATCTGGTTGGCAGTAATACAAATTCTAGTTGTTGTGGTAGGGCATCTATTCCAACTATTAAATATATCACTTTAACATCCATTGCTCCTTCATCATAATTTGGAGTTACAGTAACTTCAACTAATTCAACCCTAGGTTCATTATTCCTTATAACACTTTCTATTTCGCTTTTTAATAATTCTGCGGTAGAAAAATCAATATTTTCAAATAATAATGCATTTGTGAGAGTTCCAATAGTAGGTTCAAAAAATTTCTCCCCTCTAGAGGTCAATACCAAATTTTGGACCGAACGTGCTATAGCAGATTCATTCTTTAAAATAGATAAGTCTCTCGTTAGAGGATTTGCCCTTAACGAGAGACTAATATCCTTAAATCCAACACTAATACGCTCTAGCGGCATTATTTTGAGTATTATTATGATTTATTTATAGTGGTTTTTACCACTTATGTCCCCAACTTGGTTCAGTGCCGTAGGACCAATCATCATAATCTTCATCATTACGAATTTTTTCATGAAGTTCATTTTGAACTTCAAAATCATGCTTTTTTGGGGTTTTATCATCGTTTGCGATCTCTCGCAACATCTTTTTTTCTTTAATTACTTCTGTTGAATTGTAATCTGAGATTAAACTAGTTGTTCCCCACATATTATACATGTAGTTTACATCACGATCTGCTGGTTTACCCATTTTGCTCTCCTGATTTGTTAAATCAGAACTTTTTACGGGGTTGCTATCCCGTCAATCAATATAAAAACCAGTTCTTAAGTAATCTTCATCCTTAATATAGTTATAATTTTTGTCAATTGGTGCATTTTCATCCTTCCAAACTGGTATTGCAACAGTGTTACCATACCTAAAATCTGGGTTTTGTCTAAAATGAACCTCTATTAGACGATTTCCAATAAATTCACAATTAATATACTCATAACTACCGACCAAATCATTTAAAATTTCAGGAAAAGTAACCTCTTGGTCCATTCTTTCCCATTTTTCCCATTTATAGAGAGGACTGAATGGTTCTCGTGTACCTAAAACCACCAATTCAGACTTCTTATCCCTAAAATCTACACTTAAGTGTGGTCCATGGAATATTTCACACCAAAACTCTCCTGGATGGTATTGGTCGGTGTACTTGTAAATCCATTCTTTGCGAGCATACCGACCCATTCCAAGCATATTCATCATTGGGCGAACAATATAAAAGTCGGGTTTAGGAACTGAAGACCCAATTGGTCCACAAGTATATCCTAAAACCCGACTTAAAAATAATTTATTGTAAACCCACAAATCAGAAGTATGAATATTCTCCCACTCTTCCTGTGAATCTAAAAAATACATGAATTATAGTTAATTCTTATAGTATTTAACCTTGTCCTCTATACCTCTTACGTGCTCCGTTACGAGACGTTGCGGCGTACTTTGTATGTTTACCCATACCTTGCCGAGTTTTTTTGGGTTTTGATTCAATAACAACTTTACTAGTCAGTGAAGGTCTTTTTGCCATAGTTAATTTTCAAATAATGGTTCAAGTGAAATCAAATTGGGGTCGATATCTTCCCCCGAGAAAAAGCGTTCAGAGAACTCTTGAAGAATCTCAGTACAGTCTTCAAGAGTCATACTCTGATATAACGCTCTACCATTATAACACACGTTATAAAGTTTCTCAGAGGTACTCATATCAGATTACGCGAGTCTTCTCATGTCCAACGCGAATCCGTGGGTCACACCACGTTTCAATGCCT
>Ga0129333_10000561_pt1 | contig 30879 bp, 53 predicted proteins | sample CPB6_08_DNA_FD_94474 | JGI IMG/M metagenome (GOLD analysis project Ga0129333, IMG submission 94474) | Freshwater to marine salinity gradient microbial communities from Chesapeake Bay, USA - CPBay_Sum_0.6_0.8_DNA | ecosystem: Environmental > Aquatic > Marine > Coastal | place: USA: Chesapeake... | reverse complement strand
TGTTTCTGGACCGTATAATCCGCGTTCTAACGGTTACACCGATATGCGCGTGTCTGGTCGTGATTTCCGCATGAAGATCACCGCAACAGAAGATGCGCCGTGGTCAATCGGAGAGATGAGAGTTGAGTTTATGGGGAGTGGTGGTCGATGAACGTCAACTTTCCTCCTGTTCCTCCATCATACGACAGTGGGTACTTCAACCGGGCGTTTGCCACGTTCTCTCAAGCCATCAATGGCTCAATCCGCAAGATTGAGGCAGTTGATGGTGTACTTTTGCAGTCGCCAGATGGCGCTGTTTGGAAAGTTACGGTAGATAATAGTGGCAACGTAACAACTACTTCGGTGCCACTTGGACAAACAGGCTCGCCTCCTTACTAAGATGGAGAAGGCTCTCAGGCTTGGGGGCGATACGCATACGGTAGGTGATATCTACCTTGGTTTGAAGAGTGGCCAGTATCAAGGTTGGTTCACTGAGAACGCTGGTGTGATTACAGAGATATTGGTCGCACCGCGCAAAAAGTGGCTGAATTGTTTTTTAGTGTTCGGTGACATGGATGAAGCGATGAGTATGCACCCGCAGGTCATTGCATTCGCAAAAGAGCATGGTTGCTCTTTTATGACCATGAACGGACGCTGGGGCTGGCAGAAGATTCTGCCAAAATACGGTTGGAAGAACAGGTCAGTGTCTATGGCACTGCCACTGGAGGACTAAAATGGGCAAAGGTGGCGGCGGTACTCAAACCACTGTTCAGCAGCAGAAGATCCCTGAGTGGGTTGAGGCAGCTGGTCAAGAAAATCTGCGTATTGCGAATGAAATCGCTGCGCGTCCTTATGTTAACTACCCCGGCAATCTGACGGCTACATTTACGCCAGAGCAGGAAGCTGCGTTTGGATTGGCGCAGCGTTCAGTTGGCCTTACAGCTCCTTTGTATGGAATGGCTGGTCAGGCTATTGGTGGCGTTGCCGGATATAACCCGCAAGACGTTCAGTCTCAGTCTTTCTTGAATGCCAATGTTTCTGGCTACATGAACCCATATACTGAGAACGTCATCAATCGCGCTTCTGAAGCTGCTATGCGTCAGCTCCAGATGCAACAGAACCAGATTGCGTCTCAAGCATCCCGCGCTGGGGCCTTTGGCGGTTCTCGTCAGGCTATTCAGGAGGGCGTTGCAGCGGCTGAAACTGCTCGCGGTATTGGTGATCTGACTGCTCAGTTGCAGGCTCAGAGCTACGGTCAGGCCCAGCAGGCTATTGCTGCCGATCAGGCTCGTGCACAACAAGCTGCTCTTGCCAATCAAGCTGCTGGACTTCAGGCAGCAGGGTTGCGCTTGCAGGGTGGTCAAGGTCTCGCCAACCTTGGAGGTCTTGCCCAGCAGGCTGCGCTTACTGATGTTGCAACTATGGGCGCGGTTGGTCAGGCCCGTCAGGATTTGGCACAGCGCCAGCTTGATGAAGCTTATGCTCGCTTCCAAGCTGAACGAAATTACCCAACTGAAGCGCTCAACCTTCGTCTGGCTGCTCTTGGAGCGCTTCCATACGGAAAAGAAACAACATCAACAACGTCTGGTATGCCGACTGGGAATAATGCCTTGGCAGCTCTTGGAGCTGGCGGGTCGTTCCTTACTGGCCTTGCTGCATTTGCGACATTCTAATGGAAACAGCGCTTTTATTCTCAGGCGGCAAGGATAGCCTAGCTTGCTTGTACTTAAACAAGCATCGCTGGGATGAGATCCTTGTTATTTGGCTGAATACAGGCGCTGTTTATCCTGAGATGCAAGAGTACATGGATGGCTGGAAGAAAAAGCTTCCAAACTTTTGGGAGGTTAAATCTAACCAGCCAAAACAAGTTGCTGAGAATGGGTGGCCTGTAGATGTGCTTCCAATCAACAACACTGTTCTTGGAAAGTCTATTTCAGGAGCGGAAGGCCCTTTGTTGCAGCCGTACTTGACTTGTTGCGCTGAGAATATCTGGATACCTCTGCACACAGCAGTTCTCAGCACTGGCGCTAAGTATGTTATCAAAGGTCAGCGTATCGCTGATGGCCGCAAATCAACATCAAGAAACGGCGATGTTGTAGACGGTATTCAGTATGTGATGCCTATTGAAACTTGGTCAGATGAAGAGGTTCTTGATTACCTTAAACTGGTAGGAGCTGAAATGGCTCCCGGTTATAATCAAGGCGAAAAAACAGGCCGCGATTGTTGGGATTGCACAGCATACTTGGATGAAAACAAACAGCGCATTGAGAACCTTCCTGAAGAAAGGAAGATGGAGATTAAGCGCAGGCTTGGGATCATTAAAGATGCTATTATCTCAAGCAATATAATGGGGTATTAGGAATGGCAGATGTCAACACGATTGCCCGCTACATTTACCAGCGCGCACCTGCTTTCGGCATTGACCCCAACCTTGCCGTTGGTATTGCGCGTTATGAGGGGTTGAACCCAAACACATTGGGCAGCTCTACTTTTGGCAATCGTGATGCTCGCGGTTATTCTTTTGGTCCATTCCAACTTTACTCTGGCTCACCTGATCCATCTAAAATTGCTCCGGGTGGATTGGCTTATGAGTTCCAGCGCCGCTATGGTCAGGCTCCTTCTCGTGAGAATTGGCAGCAACAAGTTGATTTCTCTCTTGAGATGATGAGGGATCGCGGGACTGGTCCTTGGTATGCCGTCAGGGATCAAGGTGGCGTTGAAGCTATTACGCGCAAGGGGGCTAACTTTGCCAACTCAGCCGGGTTGTTGACGGTTCAGCCAGAGACGCAAACTACCCAAGCTCGAAATGCTCTCATTGCACTTGGAACCAACGACTACGCCAATCCACAAGCAGCAGCAGAGGCTACTCAGCGCGCTATTGATGCTGCTCGTTCTCGTGGGCTTACTCCTATCATTGTCCCACCGAACGCAGAAAATGATAGGTTCAAGGCGGTAAGTGATGCAGTCCGTACAGCAGCAACTAATGCTGGCGCTACGATTGCTGCTGGAACCTATGACCCAAAAGACCCGCTTCACTTAACTATGGAGTCGGCTCGCCAGCTTGGTCAGCAATATCCCGGTGCTATTCCAATCGGTGACAGCAATGCTGTTCGCATTGGTATGGGTATGGGTTACAAACCAGCGGCTCAGGGATCTCAGATTGTAAACCCACAAGGTGTCGTTCTGGCACAAACTGGTCTTGGTTCTTCTGCTATTGCTCAGAACATCATGGGGCTTCCACAAATCCAACAGCCGCAACCTGAAAATCAGGGTGGATTGTTTGGCCTTCCAATTTCTCAAGCTGCTCCTGTTGCTCCTGCACCAGTTCAGGCTCCACAAACAGAAGCATCTGCATCAACAGCGCCGCCTGTTTATGCTAATGATCTAGGAACAACTCTTTCTTACTTTGGGTCAATGCTTGGCCTTGCAGAGGCTCCGAAACCTCTAGAGGGCGCAGAAGCAGAGGCTCAAAGAAGGGCTAATGAAGAACAAAGGCGGCAGCTTGCTGCTATTGGCGAGGCTCAAAAATCGTTTGGTCTTTTGGCAGCAGCTGGCGCTCCACCTCAAACTGGCGTTCCTTCTCTTATGCAGTCGCAAGAAGAGCCACGCCGCATCGTTCAACTTCCGTACTTTAGAGGGCTGATCTAATGGCTACACTGATGGATTGGTTGATGCAGACGCAGGCCCGTGGATACGGTGGACCTGCTTCACCATCATTTACTGACGCTATTGGTCAGCGTCAAACTCGCGGTTATCAAGCTGTTCCAGCACCAGTTGCGGCAGCTGCCAATCCTCTTGCGCCGACAGATGCTGTGCGTGAGCAGCTGTTGCGCCAAGTTGGCTTGATCCCAGACACCCCAGCTGGAGCGGCTATCTCTGCGCGTCCTGCTTATAGCCAGTTACAGAGCTATGTAGGTGGGCAAGATTCTCCCATTGAGCAGCTTCGTATGCGAGGTCAGGCAGCTATGCCTGCACCAAGTGCACCAACTTCTACCTCTCCTGTTCTGCCATCAATGATGGCCTATGCGCCTAACCAGTTTGGCGGTCTTACTGCTCCTACAGCTCCTGTAACTTCGAGTGCTGATGCTCGCCCTGCACCAATTCAGTCTGCGACATCTACAGCCGCGTCAGTTGCGCCGGGGTTCTTCAGCCGTATCTTTAGCGGCGAAGACTATCAGTCTAATGCAATGCCTGTCGTAATGGCTCCGCAAGGCCCCGGCATGACTGGCGCTCCGCTTCCACAAACTGTAAACTGGGGCGACCCAGAAAACGCAGCAGATTACTTTAGAGCCGCTGCCGCTGCTCAGCGCATTGGCCTGCTGTAAGGAGAAAGAACATGGCTGACGGCCTGCTTGGTGGTGCTACAGACTTCCTCCTTGGTGGCGGTAAGTACGCTGACCCGAATGCAATCAATCCCCAATATGGGGTGCCTGAGTCTGATGTGCGTCAGGCAGGCATCAATACGCTTGCTAATGTCTCGGCTTTGCTTCTTGCGGCTGGTCAGCCAATGACGGGCGCACAGAGAGGGCAGCTTTTAGCTCAAATTGGCCCTGCTTTTGGCGGTATGGGGACTGACATCTACAAGTCATCTCAGGCTCGTCTTATGAATGCTCAAATGCGCCAGCAGATGCAGACGCTTCAAGAGCAGGATGTCATGCGCAAGAAGCGAGACGAAGATCCTGAAGCGCTTGCAAAGGATATGAATATCCCTGTTGGACTTGTTAAGTCACTCTCCATCCCATCGCTTGTCGATGTTGCTAAGCAAGTCACTATTAAACGCGCTACAAAGTCTCCGCTTGAGCAACTGGCAGAGCAGCGTATTTTGCAGTCAACTGCTGGGGCTGTTCCGCAGCCTGCTGCGGCACCAGTCGCAGATGCAACTCAGCCAGCGGCTGAAGCACCACCAATGGAAGCTGCTCCTGCAATGGCTCCGGCGGGGGCTAGAGTTGCTCCTTCTGCTGGCGGCATTGTTTCTATGGCGGCTCCTGTCAGTCAGGAGTCAGCTCGACTTCGTGCGCTTGCTGCTGATCCTGTTATTCAGGCGGCAGACCCAGCAAAGGCAAAAGCATTCGCTGATCTTGCTGAGAAGCTTGAAACTCCCGGCATGACTGAGGCTGCTAAAAAGGTTGAGGTAGCTAAGGCTGAAATGCGCTTGAACCAGCCAAAGGTTCAGCAGGCTCTTGCTGGCTATATCATGAAGACTGAAAATGTTGGCAAGAAGATTGATGATGCTTTGGGCCGCGTAAGCAGCAAGTCGGCTGGTTACGGTTCCTTGCTGGCTTATATTCCAGAAACAGAAGCCCGCAATCTTCAAGCTGATCTTGCCACGATTAAGGCAAATCTTGGCTTCCAAGAACTTCAAGCTATGCGTGAAAACTCACCGACTGGTGGTGCGCTTGGTCAGGTTGCTGTGCAGGAACTTAACTACTTGCAGGCAGCAGTAGATAATCTTGATCAGGCTCAAGATCCTGCTGTTCTTCGTAAGAACTTGCAGAACATCAAGACGATCATCAATAAGTATTCAAACCTTCGCCAGAGAGCTTATGAAAAGGACTATGGCGAGAAGTTTAATGCTGCCGCCTTCTCTGGTGAGGAACCCGCCGCACAAGCCGCTCCTGCGCCAACGCAAGGTGGTGCGCCTCAGAGAGTTACTAGAGAGCAGTATAATGCACTCCCAAGTGGAGCGCTTTTCCTTGATCCAAACGGACAACTTCGGAGGAAGCCATAATGGCTGAATGGTGGGAAAGCGCACCAGTTGTTGAGCAGCCGCAAGCTGCTGGTAATTGGTATGAAGCTGCTCCATTGGCAGAAGCGGTTCCTGAGAAAACACTTACTCAGGCTGCAACTGAAAGGCTTCGCTTCTTTAACGACATCCTAACAATGGGCGCTTGGGATAAACTCCAAGCTGCGGCACGTTCTGCTGCTGGACAAGGCGCTTACGCTGATCTTGTTCAGCAAGAACGCGCAAAGACAGCCGCTGCTCAAAGTGGTCTTGGAACAGCAGAGGAACTTGCTCTCCGTACCGCTGGAATTGCGCCTTTGGCTCTTGGTGGCGGCATCTTTGGTACAACAGCTAGGTTGGCTGAAGGGGCTGCACCAACATCTGCTGCTGCACAGGCTTTGCGCGCCGCTGCAACACCAACTACCACTGCTGGTAGAATTGGCGCTGGAATATCAGAAGGCGCTCTTATCGGAGCAGCAGAAGCGGCTGGTCGAGATTACAACATACCAGAAGCTGCTTTGACTGGTGGCCTTCTTGGTGGCGCATTGTCTGGAGCTGGTGCGCTTGCTTCTCGTGCAATTGAGCCGCCCTCTGCCGCTGCACTGAAGGCTCGTGCTAACGAAGCTTATGATGTTGCAAGAACGGCTGGTGTTAAGGTTGGTCAGAATCAGATCAGCAGCCTTGCGCAGAATGTTCAGCGAGTGGCTGACGATTTTGGTATTGATCCCGTTCTTCAACCGCGTGCTACTCGTGCTCTTCAGCGAGTAAATGAACTTGTCGGAAGAGATGTTGATCTCGCTGAGCTTGATACTGTCCGTAAGGTTGTGCAAACAGCCGTTAAGTCTCAGGACGCAAGTGATCGCGCTGCGTCAGCAATCATCATGTCTGAGCTTGATAGTTTCGTTAACAATCTCAAGCCGCGTGATGTCGTTGCTGGCAATGCCAAAGAAGGTATTGATGCCTTCAACAAGGCGCGTGAGCTTTGGTCAAGACAGGCTAAAGCAAGCGTTATTGATGACTTGATTGATCGCGCAGGAACACGCGCTGGTCAATTCTCAGGCTCTGGTTATGAGAATGCTCTAAGAACAGAGTTCCGTCAGCTTGCCATGAATAAAAACCGTATGCGCGGCTTCACTGAAGAAGAGCGTAACGCTATCAAGCGAGTTGCAGAAGGTGGTCCTATTGAAAACGCCTTCCGCTATCTTGGCAAGCTCGCGCCAACTGGCATCGTTAGCGGTGGTATTGCTGGCTCTGCTGGTTACGCGGCTGGCGGTCCTCTTGGCGTTGCAGCTATGTATGGTGCTGGAATTGGTGGCCGTCAGGCCGCTACTGCAATGACTGCTGCAAATGCTCAAAGAGCGTCAGAGCTGATGCGAGCGGGTCGTGGTGGTATCCAGCAGCGTCCACTTACAGCAGAAGAAATGCTGATGTTGCGCGCTGCTGGAAACTATCCAATTAGCCAAGCAGCTACACAGGGCTTGCTTGAATAATCTGATTGATGGCGCTGGCAAGTTCAGCGTCATCATTATCCAGCACCTTGGCGTAGGTACGCATAGTGATGGAAATGTCGGAGTGGCCTAAGCGCTTCGACACTGCCTTGATAGGCATATTGGCTTTCAAAAGATGTGTGGCGTGTGTGTGGCGGGTGCTGTGCAAGCAGTATCCGTCATCGCAGCCTATCGCTCTCATAGCCTCTTTGATGACGTTTGAAATATAGGCAAGAGAAGGCCGTTGCCCATGTGCCGTGACAAGAACTGGCATATCGTCGTGTCTTACTTTGTCACACAGGAATGAGATCAGTGTCTCTGGGATCACGACTGTGCGAATGCCAGCCTCTGACTTAGGCTCCTTCTCAATCTCAGATGTACCAACTTTGATACGCGAGCGCCGGATGTAGATGCGACCGTTTTTCAAATCGACATCGCCCCAGCGCAGCGCAGCCATTTCGCCACGGCGCATACCAGTGCTGATGGCAAGATGCACGACAAGGCTCAGAAACGGGCGTGTAGCAGCATAAGACATCAATGCCTTGATCTGCTCGTCATCAAGAGCCTTACGCTCACCAGCGGCCTTCTTAGGTGGCTTAGCTTCAATCATGGGCGAAACGCTGATCTTACCTTCCTTCTGAAGATCGGCGAAGAAGCTTTTAAGGATTTGATGGGTGATGCGGATCGTGCTGGGCGAAGCAAGCTTCAGGCGCTCGACATAGAACCTTGTCACATCCTTAGAGGAAATATCGCAAGCCGATACATCTTCGAACTTAGCCATGAAGTGAGCCGTCAGTGACTTGTAGTTCTCAAGAGACTTGTCGTTGATAATGCCAAGCTCATGGCGTTCAGTGACCCAAGCCTCGAAGTCTTTTTTAACCATCTTTCGTCTCCCACGAAAAATCTTTCATGCAAATCAAAATAAGCGCTTGCGAATAAAAAAACAAGCAGTATCTTTATCTCACACGACTGATTCGTGTAACGGGAGCTGTAACATGGTGATCAATCTTGAGAACCACCAAGATGGTACATTTACGCTGACATACTTCGACAAGGTGGTCGGCTACATCAGCAAGGTCAAAAGCGATGTCACTCCTCAGCGCCGCTTTCGCGCTGTGTCAGTGCATGGTCAACTTCATTATGCCTCATCGCTGAAGGGAGCGCGTTCATGGCTGATGGCAGCGTATCACTAGACTTCATGGAGAACTATGCTCGCGTTCGAGAACGCCTGTATGGAAAGCCAAAACCAGTCGTCGTCAGCATCGTGCGCAAGAAGGAGGAAGAGAAAAAAGAACCAGCGCCTGTTATTCCTATTGGTCCATTCCAGCAAGCTATCAATGAGCTGAAGGAGGATGAGAAGCGGATGAAGCATCCACTGCTCAGCGGCCTGAAGGGAATGAAGTCGCGGGAGGTTCTGGAGCCAGTCATCCTGAAGTACAAGATCTCCTACAAGGAGCTTAGCGGACCTAGCAGAGTTGCTAAGTACCATCTACCGCGCAGGCACTGCTTTGCAGTCTTGCGAGAAGCGGGGTTCTCAACCCCGCAGATTGGTAAGCTCTTTAACAGAGATCACTCAACTGTCGTTCACGCACTCCAAATGTGGGAGAAGTTCATTGAGTCTGGAGAATATACTGTCTGAGCGAGAAGCAACTCATGGCGACTATGCCGATGTTGCGTGGATTTCTCAGACTATGAAAAGCACACTCAGGGCACATGGAAAATGGCCTTTTCTTGACTTTCCAATGGCTCAATCACTGGACCTGATGTGTGACAAAATGGCTCGTATTGTGGCTGGAGATGAGCTGGAAAAAGATCACTGGCTCGACATCCAAGGCTACGCACAGCTCGCGCTTCGCGAGATAGAGAAGGGAGAAGCAAACCATGACGAACAATCAGCTACAAGCTATTGTGGAGCGGATTGAGAAGCTCGAAGACGATAGATCAATCCTTGCAGAGGACATCAAGGACATCTACCTTGAGGCCAAAAGCAGCGGCTATGATCCTAAGATCATTAAGAAGCTAGTCGCTCTTCGTAAAAAAGACCCGTCCAAATTGGCTGAAGAAGAAGCCCTTTTGGACACTTATAAAGCCGCTCTAGGTATGTTGGCTGATACGCCACTGGGTCGTGCCGCTATGGAGCGTGAGCAGAGAGATAGTTTATGAAAAGGACAATTCTTGCGTCGATCTTTATCGTCGCTGCAACACCAGCCTTCTCCGACGAAAGTAACGCTGAGTATTGGATGAAGGAATGGGAACGGGGTAAGGGATCAGTCAAAGTGGCTGCGAATTACAACCTCAGTGCTGATAAGGAAAGAGTGCGCAAGATTGTAGAGCGACAGGCCCAAGAAAAGCTTGGGAGCCAGTGGGTCAATGTAGCGGTGAAGATCGCCCATGCAGAGAGCCGCTTCAACACTCAAGCAGTTGGGCCTGTCGTAAAAATGCCGGGTGGAACTGAGAGCGCACGAGGTGTTATGCAAGTTATGCCGTCATCTGCTCGCGCTCTTGGCTTCCCAGATATCGCAAGACTAACTCGCGATACTGAATACTCTGTAGCTGCTGGTATTGCGCATATGAAGGCGTGCATCAACAGCGGTGTACGCACAGATGCAGAGATGAGTGCTTGCCATGTTGCAGGTGTGCAAGGATGGAAAGTTAAGCTGCATCGTCGTGCTGAGCAGTATAAGCGACAGTATGTGGCGATGGTGATGAGATAACTTCGTGAAAGGGAGAATCACGATGATCAGCAAAGACAAACAATACCGCACCCGCGATGGCCGTGAGGTCCGCATCTATGCGACTGATGGCGTTGGTGAGTATTCCATTCACGGCGCAATCAAAGGACATCTTGGATGGTCTGCTGCTCTTTGGAGAGAAGATGGAAAATGTCATTGGTGTTCCAGTTCTTTTGGTTACGGCCCACCAACACCAAACTTTGACCTCATTGAAGTGAAGCCGCGCCATAAGCGGACGGTGTGGCTGAATGTGTATGTTGACGAAGTAACTAGTGTTCACAGGTCAAAAGAAAGCGCCGACTTTCACAACCTTTTCCGCATCGCCTGCATCAAGGTTGATCTGGACTTCTGCGAAGGAGACGGGCTGTGACCAACGATCTTGTGAAGCGGCTGCGCAAAGTTGAACCTGATGCGCCGGGTGAACGCACACGCTGGTATCGCAATCCAGATGGGCCAAAAGCCGCCGACCGCATTGAGGCGCTGGAAGCGGCGCTGCGCGAAGCACAATACCGTATACAGGGAATAACAGACGTTTTAGACGCTGTTGTTGTTTTGACGGCTGGGGACCAAGAAAAGTTTTGTGTAAGAGTTGCAAACAAAATTTCCCATGCCGCGCTTGAAAGGGAGAAGAAAGAGTGAGCGGCTGGCTGATCGCACTCACTGGGCTGATCTATGCTTACGTTGCAGGTGAGCAAGCGTGGCATGGCAACTACGGGTTGGCGATTGCATACGCTGGTTATGCCTTCGCAAACATCGGTCTGTATATGCTGGCAAGTTGAGGGGGGGAGATGATGGACTGCGTTCTTATTGGAGACAGCATTGCTGTTGGATTAAAGCAGCATCTGCCTTGCGTCTTAGAGGCAAAGGTTGGCCGCACAAGCCACCACCAAGCCGTCATCGTCAAGCCCATCATTGCGGGGACTGTGATCATCAGCCTTGGCAGCAATGATGTTGGTGATTCGCTCGCAATCAAAAGCCTAATCCGTCACTTGCGTGTTGTTCGCAGGAACATCGACGCAGACAAAGTTATCTGGGTATTGCCGTACCACAACCAGCCGCACGAGGCCATCAGGCGGGTCGCAGCGGAAAACGGAGACGGGCTACTAGACCTGATTAACTTCAGGACGAACGATGGCGTACATCCACGGAGCTACAGGGAGGTGGCAAATGAACTTCGAAAGTGACGCAAAGAAGATAGCCTATCTTGAGCGTCTCGTAGAAGCTCTGGAATACCGCATTGATCGTCTGAGGGGGTGTTTGTACGACATCGAAAATGTCGATAGATATGATGAAGACCTTCCTCCTTGGTGGGCTAAGCAGGCATTGGAGGATGACAATGCCGCAGTGAAGGAATGGGAAAATGAGCGACAGTTGTAATAACTGCAAGTACACCGTCAGCAAGGAAGGCGGTTCACTTACTTGCCAGCGACATCCGCAGCCTGTGCGTGTCGCAAGATCATATTGGTGTGGAGAATGGCGTCCTGACGTCAAAGTGGAGAAGAAAGATGGGAAAGCTAATAAACAATCTGCCAGCTACCGACTATCACGCGATTGAGGCATTGAGCGCTTCGGCAGCGAAACTGCTGCTGAAGTCTCCAGCGCATTACCTCGCTGATAAGGCCAATCCTCGTGCGCCTACTGCTGCTATGAAGAATGGCACGCTGACGCATACACTCTTCTTTGAGCCTCATAAGTTTGAGGAAGAGTACGCCGTCATGCCGAAGTTCGACAAGCGTACGAAGTTTGGCAAGGAAGGCGCTGAGCAGTTCGAGGCAGATAATGAAGGCAAGATCGTCATTGACGAGTATGCCTATGAGCGAGCCAAGGCTATCGCAGCCTCTGCCCATGCTCATCCACTGGTTAAAGAGTTGATGTCTGTTGGTGGAGATGCAGAAGTCACGATGCAGTGGGATCAGTATGGCGTCAAATGCAAAGCCCGTGTGGACTACTTAACGTCAGGGATGATGCTGGATCTCAAGACTTGCCAAGACGCCAGCCCTGCTGGGTTTGCTCGTCAGATCGCCACCTTCTCCTACCACATCCAAGCTGCCCACTATGCCAATGGCTTCAATGAAATCACTGGCATTGAGCTGGATCAGTTTGTCTTCATCGCTGTTGAGTCGGAACCTCCCTACGCCGTTGGCGTATATACAATCGACGAGGCAGGTCTGTGGAGTGGCGGGAAGCTGATCAAGCAGGCGGCTGAAGCCTATAAGAAAGCGCTCAAGAATAAGGACACGCTGCCAAGTTATGTGGACAGGGTGATGACTTTGTCCCTTCCGTCTTATGCGCTTGTTGATCCTACGTTCGACTGCTGAAATAAGTAAGCAGGAGGTTCAACATGACAGACGTAAAAAACTCAGGCCAGATGTTCGACTTAATGGAAAAGGTTCGAGAGGAGCAAGACCTCTCGACCCGCAAGCTTTCGGCGATGGCTGGTGCTTCAACTGCCTTCTGGGTCAGCGCAAGAACAAACGGCGGCAACATGACAACTCGCAATATGTTCGCTGTTTGTGATGCGCTTGGCTTGAAGGTGTCGATCACGAAGAAGGGTAAGAAATGATCCTCGCCATTGACCCCGGCGCTAAGGGCGCTCTTGCCTTCTTCGACGTTCGAGCTTGCACCCTGGAAGTCCTCGACATCCCGACTGTGCAAGTGAAACGAGGCCAGAAGTTGAAGCTGGAAATCAGCCCACAGATGGCGGCAGCAATCATCTCTGCGCGCAAGCCAATGGTCGCAGTGATGGAGAAGACAGGCGCAATGCCGGGGCAAGGCGTATCGTCCATGTACCAGTTCGGGCGCAGCGTTGGAATGCTGGAAGGCATCCTAGCTGCTCTGCAAATCCCTGTGTCTTATGTCAGTCCGCAAGTCTGGCAGAAGGACGTAGGTGCGCGAGATGGCAAGGACGGCAACAGAGCGCGAGCAGCAGAGCTTTATCCAGCATACGCTGGTGAGTTTGCTCGCAAGAAGGATGACGGCAGAGCAGACGCTGCTCTCATGGCTTGGTGGATGGCAACACGATGAGTGAAATGGATGATGCAGCCTTCGAGCTGGAAAGCGATGCCGTCTGCATGAAGATCGCAGAGGTGCTGGATGGTCATGATCTTGAAGTGTGTGTACACGCGATGATCATGCTCATGTCGTTCATTCTCTGCGATGAAGCAGAAACAGAAGACGATGCAATCGCAAGCGCAGTCATGATTGGGAGCACGCTGCCAACAGCAGTGAAGTCTTGGTACGAGAACAAAGACCTCATCAGGCTTGCAAACTAATCCCGGTGGCGGGGATCAGCCACACATAAGAGGAGTAAATGGTTATGGCTCTTGGAATGAACCTTAGCAGCGAAGGCGGTAGCGGCGGCAGCAAGTTCTTGCAGGCCGTTAAGTTCGATGCAAAGAGTGGAGATCTCGTTGCAGTCAACCGCATCCCCATGCCTGACATGACATGGGAGAAGGAAGACGTTGAGATCAGCTATCCAGTGAAGGTCGTAATGGATCTCGCCAACATTAAGATTGGCTGGATCACCTTTGCACCGAAGTACAATGCCGAGTGGGCAAACGCTGGTGAGCGTGTCCCTGCAAAGCCGTCTGACGATCACAAGCAGGCTGTGTACCTGAAGGTCTTCTTCAAGGAGCATGGGCTGCGTGAGTTCACGCCGACCAGCAAGACTGTGCTGCGTGCAATCGACCAGTTGCATGACGCCTATTTGTCAGCAGCAGACGCTCATCCGGGCAAGTTCCCTGTGGTGACGATTGAAGGCACAGAGACTGTGAAGGTGCAGACACCGCAAGGTGAGTTGCGCTTCAAGGCCCCGAAGTGGTCGATCACTGGTTGGACGGATTGGCCTGCTGAAACAGCAGCACCCCCGGCTGAAGCTCCGGCTAAGCCTGCCCCTTCGGCTAAGAAAATTCTCGCCTCTGCCCCTGTGGACGTTGACGAGTTTTAATAGCTAAAAAGAAAGGCAGCCACAGGCGGGAGAAAACCTGTGGCTGCCGGGGACCGCTCAAGATGGGGTAAGCGGTAAGATGACTTTACCAGATTTTAACGAGAGAAACACGATGCTTCTCGCCTTCGCACAAGGTGGACGATCAGACGTCAACTTGCTCGCCCGTGAGTGTACATGGGACAAGCTTTGCGAGATCGCAGCTAAGCCCAAGATTGGCGAGAAGGACGGATCATACCTAATCAGAGGCGGCAAGCTTCGTAGCCCTCGTAGAGCTGACGAGAACCTGCTCGAAGCAGAGCTTCTGGTCATCGACGGAGATAGCAGTTTCGACCCGGAAACAGGCGAGATCTTCTCAGGCGCTCCGGCGCTCCCAGATGTCGGAGCCTTGCTGGTCGCAGCTAACCTGACCTTCCTTGCCCACACCAGCCACAGCGCCGAGCCTGAGAGCGGGTTCTGGAAGTATCGCATCTTCTTCCCTTGCCGCCTGAAAAGCGCGCAGGAGCTGGAGGACTGCGTTGACTACATCCATGAGATGCTTCGGGCTAACGGCATCAGCCTTGCCGAAGTGCCAGAAGAGAAGCGCTGGTCGCAGCCTTGGTATCTGCCCCGTGTGAGGGACGAGAAGGCTAAGGCCCACTACATGACGCTTCGCCACGATGGGCAGCCGTTCCCTGTAGAGAAGGCTCTGGCATGGGCTGAGAAGCGCAGGCAGGCAGAGGCAGCCATCAAGCAGCAGCCAGCCGTAGAGGCTCTAAAGCCCCGCAACGATGGGCAGGGCGGCATCCAAGCCTTCAACGATCAGAATGGGCTCAGCTACGTCCGCAGCCTGCTGGAGAAGCGCGGCTATCGTTTTGGCTATCTCGACAAGAAGTCTGGGTCTTATCGTTATATGCGACCGGGCTCAGAGACGCAGACCTTTGGCGTCATGGTCTTCCAAGGCAAGATGGGCCACTGGTGTACATACAGCCACCACGGCGCAGCTGACCCTCTGTCTGGTCGTGTTTGTGATCCGTTCGAGCTGACAACTGCGCTTGAGTTTAATGGCGACCGCAAAGCTGCGGCACGTTCGCTGCTGAAGCAGGAAAGCATCACGGAGAAGATTGCTTCACGGCAAATTCAGAATACCCCCCATGTCGAAAAATCCAATTTTGAAAATTTCCCGGAAAAATCAGTTTCGGAAAATCAAAATGGATTTGAAACCTCTGAGCCTGTCCAGCCTGCTCAAGCTCCATCCGTGCCACCCAAGCGCAAGGTGGAGTTGATCCCTTGGGGATCGCTTAAAGACGAACCGATCCGTTGGCTCGTGAAAGATGTTTTGCCTGCATCGAGCTTTGCAGCGCTTTATGGGCGGCCCGGCTCGTATAAGAGCTTTGTTGCGCTTTATCTCGCCTCGATGATTGCGAGCGGTCGCGATGCTTTCGGCAATGCGACAACGCAAGGGGCTTGCGTGTACGTTGCAGGCGAAGGTGGAGCGGGATTGAAACGGCGGCGGGATGCTCTGTTGCGTCAGCATGGCCTGCCCTCAGATCTGCCCGTGCATTTCGTCAAAGCGCAACTGAACCTCTCCACAAGCTTGGAAGATATGGAAGCGCTATTCGCCGCTATCAGGGCCGCGAGCGTTGCGCCGTCTTTGATCATTTTCGACACGTTCGCGCGCATATTCATAGGCGACGAAAATAGCGCCAAAGACGTAGGGGCGTGCATCGCCATATTGGGCGCGATACAGGCAGAATTTAATTGTTGCGTTTGTATTGTGCACCACAGCGCAAAGTCTAATGACCAAGCGATGCGCGGATCTTCTGCCCTGCTTGGGGCGGTAGATACTGAGTTGCATTGCGAGAAGATAAGCCCGGAAGGATCAAAGGATCGCATTGGCCAGCTAACAATCACGAAACAGAAAGACGGAGCGGATGACGTTCGCCTTGGATATAAGATGGAAACAATCCATCTTTCCGACATCGACAACGATCTAACCTCTCTTGCGCTTGTGCCAGTGGAAAGCAAAGAGCTTGCCGCAACTATTGAGCGCGCAACAAAGCGGCCCAAGCTTAGAGGGCACGCTGCGGAAGCGTTAGAAGCGCTCAAAAAAGCGATAGATGAATGCGGGCAAGCTTTGACACCTAGCGGCAATATTCCACCTCATACGAAAGGGGTCGCGCTTGAAACGTGGCGCAACTATTGGCGCAACGAAACAACGGCGGATGGTTCCGCCGAGCGCAACGCGTGGTCAAGAGCCCGACAGACCTTGCGCGATGCAAGGATTGTCGGGAATTGGGGCGAGTGGAATTGGTTAATAGAAACGCGCCCAACTATGGGCGCGCCTCAATCTTCGGGCGATGAGTTTTGAAAGCGTAGTAGATAACAGCCTCTACATGCGCGGGGAGATTTCCCCGCCTGCTATCGCACCATCGCCGAACCGTTCGCTCATCGACCCCGCAAATCTTGGCAAGCTTGCGTTGTGATAGGTTGCGTTCAAGTAAGAGCGTTCGGAGGTCGGCGCTTGTCATGCTTTCCCCCGCCAATATGGGAACCATGCGCTTGCATAGTTTAGTTGCTTAGAATTGCGAGGATACCAAAAGAAAAGATGGAAGCCTCTTGTGCCGCCACTGTCGCGTGTCTTTTCAATCTTAACGCCTGCCCATTTAGACAGATGGATTGAAAAGGTGCGCTGCAATCTGTCTTTTGTGATCTTGATCATGGTTCAAGCCTCCTCGCTTTCGTCTTCTTCGCTTTCTGCCATGTCGTAGTTTTCGATCATGGCGTCTGCAATCTCGCGCCAATCTACGTCAGCGATGAACGCGAGCGCATAATCCAAGGCGAGCGTGCCCTGAGCCTGCTGGCTCTCTAATGTCTCTTCGACATATTCTTTCAAAGCATCGGCCAAATCGAAACGATCAAGCCGACGCCATCCCATGTCGCGAGGGTCCAATCCGTCAATCAATTCGAGATTGACGCGCCATGTCGAATAGTTGGTCCAGCCGTTGTAAGAGTCGCTGAGGATAGTCATTGTTATGTTCTCCCATCTGCTAGCTTAAGAACGAAAGCGCGCTTTGAATGTTTCTGCCGGGCATTTCTGCAACGCGCCTGCCACGGCGGCCTTGCAGGTAGGATAGGCAATGGTCGTCCAGACATAGCGATATGAGCCGTCTGGATTGCGGCAGTACATGTCAATTTTGCGCTTGTATGTTTTGAACATGGTCATGTTCTCCTATCTGGTTAGGTTTAGTCGCGGTAGGTCACATACATGACCGTGCAAGAGCGGAAGGGGCGAAACTCGATTTGGTCGCCATGATCAAAGACCGTCCCGCGAACTCCAGTCAGGCCCATTGCAGCCTTTGCGCGCTTCATCAATTCGCGGCGAAAGACCTTGTTGGCGCGCACATAGTTGGTCCCGCCATCGTACCCATAATGGGTTAACTCCGGCATATAGACGGCGGCGCGATGCACCCAGCTATAGTTTGCTTCGCCTGCGAAGGTGTCCGTAAATTCGATGTCGTAGGTCATGGTTAAGCTCTCCTTCTTGTTAAACAGTAACTTCGCAAATAGCCGTTGCGGCTACTTCGCGGGCGAATTCGTCGAGCTTGTCGCCCATATCTGCGAGCGTGAAAGCGTAGAAAATCCTATTTGATAGGCGAGGATTGACCGGGTTGAACCGGGCAAGGCGAGCTTGCCAGCGCCCAAAGCTCGACGTCGAGCGCTCGACGCGAAACACATATCCGGCGGCATAGCCGACATATTCGCCACGGCGGAAAGCGCTCTTTTCAATGTTGTGAGGAAGCGTTGCCATTGTGAGACCCTTTCCTGATTAGATGAAAGCAAGCGCGACCATTGCGCCAACAAAGGTGAATGAGGCGAGCATTGCGGTGAGGGTGAGGGTGAGAGATAGGTTGGTCATGGTTGTGGCCTCCCTTACTTGTAAATCTTGAAAGGAACGGCAAAAACATCACGCCCCTTAGATCTCAAATAAGCAACGATGGCAGCTGCCTTCTGAGGAGAACGCAGGCGACGACCAAGAGGCTTTGAAAGGCCCATCACGGCGTCTTTTGAAAATTCCCGAACCTGCCAGAGCTTCATTGTACGCATGACCAGTCTCCTTCGTTTGCGCCGTCATTCCCGGCGTGAAATGAGGTATAGGGCATTGAGCCCTATGCTGTCAATTCTTTTTTTCGTGGAAAGGCAATTATTTTTTACGCGCCATCATCCGGGCGAGGTATGGTCAAAGCTGCAACAAGGCCGCGATGGCGTGTCAGGGCGTCACATAATGGCAAAAAGGGGCGTTTTGAGCGTGTCACGAGCGTCACATCAGCGTGTCAAAAAGCGTGTCAAAGCGTGTCAAAAAGCGTGTCAGCGTCACACACCACAAAAGCTTAGCGTAACGTAACGTCCGTTTTGTTTAAAAACGGACGTGTGACGCAAGATGTGACGCAACGGACGGCGAGACGTAGGAGAGAAGAAGATGGCAATCGAGTTGCGGGATAAGAGCCAGCCGCGTGAGGCGGTAACGGATGACGCATTTGAGGCGGTACAAAAAGCGCTTGCGCCTCTTGATAGGATCGCCCAGGCGATGGAGCGGAAATGGGGAAGCGCTGAGCGTCTCGCCTCACTGGTCAGCCCGGAGATGGCGGCGAAGTTTGGTTCGGCACAAGATAAGTTAAACTTAGCTATTCGGATGAATGATCCTGAAGCCGTGCCTGCAAAGGTCGCTGTCATGATTCGGGGATGGCAAGCGCTGGACAAAGCCGCGACAGAGGCGGGAGCAGCTAAGCTTGTGCCGTCGTGTATAGGGGCGCGTCACAATGGGCAAGCTTATGTGATCGTTACGGATGAAAGCGATTACCAGATGGCCTGCGAGCTTTATGGTCATGAAAGCTGCGTGGTTTCTGTCGCGGAGCTTTTGGAGGCGTACAAGGTGATTAAATATCGCATTGCAGGGGTGAAGGAGGCGTTTAAGGGGGCAAGATTGATCCGGGCGCGGGTTGATGGTCCGAATGATCCGTTGCCTTTCTAGGTCATTTGTGGGCATTTTATAGCCGTTCCGTATGGGAGAATCTTGTTCCGCATAAAGGAACAATTTCGGAGGCGTAACAAATGGATGGCAACAAGGTTTTGGAACCATTGCCAAGCGAGAATGTAAGGCGAGATAGCAGGGGGCGAGTGGTCAAAGGTTCTCGCCTTAATCCGTCAGGAGTCGATCGACGCAAGGCGAAGATGTTGCGCGATCTTGAAAGCTTGACGCCTCGCGCAATCGCCGCGCTTGGACGTTTGCTTGAAAGTGAGAACCATAGCGCTGCATTAGGCGCGGCGAAGGAAGTGCTTGACCGCAATCTAGGCAAAGTGAAGCAAAGTGTTTCAGTTGACGTTACGCAAACGCACGTTTTGCACTTGCAAGCGCTTGAAGAGCTAGCGCAACGCAAGCGAATGCAGCTTGAAACGCCCGGAATTCCGGCAAACCTAACCTTAGATCATGAAAGGTTAGGTAGCGTAATCGAGGGCGAGCTGGTCGCGATCGAGCAGGAAGAAGCCGCAGAGACCCCCCCGGTCCCCGCAAGCCGGGGGGCGGCTGCATTTGCACCATCCACTCCGGCTACGGACCAAAATTCATTGACCCCCTCCCCCCTCCCCTCTGATGAGACGGATGCCGACGATGAATCAAAAAAATAATTTCATCGACTTCATCGAGTCGTATGGCGATGACCCTGTAGGCTTTGTTCGGAACGTTCTAGGCGCAACACCGCTGCCGTGGCAGGAGGAGTTCCTGAATGCCATTGCCAGAGGCGAGCGGCGTATCTCCGTCCGAGCGGGCCACGGTGTCGGTAAATCGACAGCGTGCAGTTGGGCACTGATTTGGCACATGGTGACGCGCTATCCACAGAAGGGCGTTGTGACCGCCCCTACAGCGCCGCAGCTCTTCGACGCTTTGTTTGCCGAGTTGAAGGCGTGGATTAACAAGCTACCCCCGGTGCTGAAGGACAGCTTTGAGGTCTTCAGCGACAAGATCACGTTCAAGGCTGCGCCGGAGAGCAGCTTTATTTCGGCTAGGACGAGCAGCAAAGAGCGACCAGAGGCTCTCGCAGGCGTCCACTCTGAGAACGTGCTGCTGATCGTTGACGAGGCATCTGCTGTTTATGAGGAGGTCTTTGAGGCTGCTGCTGGTTCGATGTCTGGTCATTCTGCGACGACTGTGCTGATTTCGAACCCGACGAGGAATAGTGGCCTGTTCTTTAAGACTCATCACCAGTTGGCGTCTGACTGGAAGCGGATGCACGTTAGCTGCTTGGACAATCCGCTGGTTAGCAGCGACTTCGTTGAGCAGATCAAGGCGACTTATGGGGAGAGCAGTAATGCTTTCCGCATTCGTGTCTTGGGTGAGTTTGCTCTGGCTGATGACGATACGCTGATCCCGGCTGAGCTGGTTGATGGCGCGATCAATCGCGATATTACGGTGTCGTCTAATGAACCTATGGTTTATGGCGTGGACGTTGCGCGTTACGGGACGGACAGAACTGCGCTGTGCAAGAGGCGTGGGAGCGTTGTGGTTGAGATCAAGTCTTGGGGTGGCTTGGACCTGATGCAGACTGTGGGTGCTGTGATCAACGAGGCCAAGATTGATAACCCTGAAGAGATCTGCGTTGACACGATTGGCTTGGGTGGTGGCGTGGCAGACCGTCTGCGGGAGCAGGGTTTTAATGTCCGCGATGTGAACGTGTCTGAATCGTCGGCTATGAACCCTAACGCGAACAGGCTCAGGGATGAGCTTTGGATGTCGGTTAAGGATTGGCTTGGGACGAGGGCTGTTAAGATCCCCCGTGATGACGCACTGCGACATGAGCTTGTTGCGCCGCGATATAATTTCACGAGTTCTGGGAAGCTTGTGGTTGAGTCGAAGGACTCGATGAGGAAGCGTGGGATGCGGTCGCCTGACTTGGCTGACGCTCTTTGTCTGACCTTTGCTGGCAATGCGGCGATGGTCGGCGGTCGTGCTTTGGCTTGGAAGCCGGGTAAGCCTTTGAGTCGTGGGATCAGGGGGGTGGTGTAGCTACAAAGCGGGCGTAGCTCAACGGTAGAGCCACAGCCTTCCAAGCTGAAGACGAGGGGTTCGACTCCCCCCGCCCGCTCCATTTTATGAGATTGTAGCCTTTTGATTTATAATGGTATTAACCGAGGGGAAGGTTGATGCCGCCTATATCTAAGCCTGACAAATACTGTCGTGGGTGCAAGAGACTGTTGCCGATTGAGGCTTATTACAAGTACGCCCCCACTAAAGCCACACGAGGCGTTCGTTACTCAGGCCAGTGCCAGTCCTGTATTAAAAAACACCGCAGAGCCAAGCACGCAGAAGAAGCTGGCATTCCGAAGACCCTATCGCCTCAGTATTATTTGAACCACCTCCGGCTGAAGGCCAAGGGACGCAAAGGTTCCATAAATGTTACCACCGCCGACTTGATTGGCCTTTGGGAAGCGCAGAATGGCAAGTGCGCTTTGACCGGGTGGCAGATGACGATGACCCGCCGTGTCGGGATTGTTAGGACCAATGCTTCGATAGATCGAATAGACTCTCTGAAGGGCTATACTCTGGACAACATCCAGCTCGTTTGCGTTGCGGCTAACAAAGCTAAGTTTGATCTTAGTCAAGAAGAGTTCGTGAAGTTATGTCGGTCTGTGCTTGCGAAGGCGACTAGGCGGGGTCGCAATAGGAGGGTGTCATGTCGGACGAAGGCAAAGAAGACAAGCCGTCCTTAAAGGTCATTAAGTTTGAGCCGCGCAAGGCTGAGAAGCCACCAGTAGCGGCAGAAGGTGTAGAGATTGCTTGCGACCAAGTTTTGCAGGGAGCGCTTGGTAGATTATCCACGGTGGTTATTGTTGGATACACCAAGGAGGAGTATGAGTATTACGCTTCGTCGATTGACGATAGCGCAGAGATTGTTTGGCTTCTTGAGCGGATGAAGAAGTTTCTGCTTGATGAGGCTGACGGAGACTAGCTCTTGTAGCTCAGTTGGTAGAGCAACGGTTTTGTAAACCGTAGGTCGTGGGTTCAAGTCCTACCGGGAGCACCAACTCGCAATTATAGCAAGTTTAGTGTAGTTTATGTAGTGAAGATAAGGTGAACGAAGATGGCTAAAACTCCTGCATGGCAGCGCAAGGAAGGCAAGAACCCAAAGGGCGGGTTGAATGCCAAGGGTCGTGCTTCTGCAAAAGCTGAGGGCATGAATTTGAAAGCGCCAGTTAAGGCTGGCGATAATCCTCGTCGTGCGTCATTCTTGGCTCGTATGGGTAATATGCCGGGGCCGGAGCGCGATGAAAAAGGAAGGCCGACACGTTTACTACTATCGCTGCAAGCATGGGGTGCGAACTCTAAGGCGGATGCCAAGGCCAAGGCCAAAGCTATCTCCACGCGAAATAAGGGAAAGGGAGGCAAATGAAAAAGCCTGTCTGGAAGACGAAAGATCCGACGAAGACTGACAAGAAGCTTTCTACTAAGCAGAAGTCTTCTGCAAAGGCGATGGCGAAGGCTGCTGGCCGACCCTATCCGAATTTGGTCGATAATATGCGCGCAGCGCGTATGAAGAAAGGAAAGTGACATGAGCACGTTTTTGGCTAACGGTCGTGTATGGGGTGATGCAGAGTCGATCACGACATCTGCCACAGCCAGCAATGCCTATTCTGGCATTTATGTCGGTGGCACAGGCGATGTGTCTGTTGTGACTGAAGGCGGTACTACAGTGACCTTCAAGGCTGTTCCTGTTGGTACTGTTATTCCGATTCGCACCCAGAAGGTTCTTGCGACTTCAACAGCCACTCTCATGGTTGGCTTCAAATAATGGTCGATATGCCGAACGGGCTTCTTTCTCCCAGAATGAAAGAGCTAATGGGTGAGGGCGAGATGGATCGCTCGTGCCCTGTTGCCACTCGCGATACGACATTGAACCTAAAGAATCGTGGTAAGGCGATTAAGGTTGCGATGTATGGTCCTATGAATCCTGAAGAGGATAATACGGACTATTGGCGCAAAATGGCTGCTAAGTGGGATGTTCCTGCGGAAGAAGCAGAAACTATGCGCTGCGGTAATTGCGCTGCGTTCAATCAGACTGCAAAGATGCTGAAGTGCATCGAAGAGGGCTTGTCTGATGGGGACGAAAAAGCTGCCGCTGCGACTGTTAAAGCGGGTAATCTTGGGTTTTGCGAAATCTTCGACTTCAAGTGCGCGGCAGATCGAACCTGCTCTGCATGGATCGTTGGTGGACCAATCACTGACGATGAGGAAGAAGAAGAGGATTACGAAGATAGCGAATACGAAGATGAGGACGAGATGTACTCATCTGAAGATGGGGAAATGGACTGATGAACCTTAGTATCTGTGTTCCCGCACGGGAGACTGTGAACACAGGTTTTTCGTATGACCTAGCCATGCTGGCGGCGCGCTTCTACGGCAACGCCCCAGCAGGCACTACGTTCAACCTGAACTTTCTCAACGGTACTTTGATTGCTGATCAAAGGACCAAGCTTGTTGAGTTGAGCTTGAAGCAAGGCGCAACGCATATCCTGTTCTTGGATAGTGATATGCGTTTTCCGTCTTACCTAGTTGAGAAGCTTGCTGCGCACGACAGGGACATCGTTGCTTGCAACTACGCAACGCGACGATTGCCTGTTAAGACAGTAGCGTTCAAGGACTTTGCTAATCTGTCTTACATCTACTCGCTAGATAAGAACGGATTGGAAGAGTGTGACGCAGTTGGCATGGGTGCAATGCTTGTGAAGGCTGAAGTCTTCCGCAAGTTGCCGTATCCGTGGTTTCAAATTCACTATCTTCCTTCAGCGCGTATGTGGGCTGGTGAAGATATGTACTTCTGCCAGTTAGCTAAGGCTAACAGTTACAAGATCTGGATCGACCACGATCTGTCTAAGGACATTAGGCACATTGGGTCGTTTGAGTTTGGTCATGAGCATACAGAATTAGCAATGGCAGATGACGAGGCTCTTGCTGCTGCTGCGGCTCGCATTGAGGAGGCTGAAGATGAAAAGCTTGGATAAGATTGCCAAGGTCATGGGTGAGTATAAGCGCGGCAAACTTCACGCTGGCGTGAACCCTAAAGGACCGAAGAAGGCTCCTCTGGCTAAATCTCGCAAGCAGGCGATTGCGATTGCTCTGTCTGAAGCTGGGATGAGCAAGAAGAAGAAGAAGTAATGGAACACTTCTACGACCAGATCCAAGGCTGGTTTAACTTCAAAGAGCCGTACCGTCAGGCCGTCCGAGAGGCGACTGACGGTGCTGTTTTTGTGGAGTTAGGGTGCTGGAAGGGTAAATCTGCGGTCTTTCTTGGCGTTGAGGTAATTAACTCAGGAAAGGCTATTTCTGTTCATTACGTTGATCATTGGGGAGGTTCTGATGAGCTTGCGCACAAAGCTGATCCTGATCTGGAACGGGTTTTTGAGCTTTTTAACGGCAACATTGCACTTCTGCGCGGGCTTAATTGCTCTGTGCATAGAGGGCGCACAGTGGCTGTGGCAGAAGACTTTGAAGATAGCAGCGTGGATTTCGTCTGGGTTGATGCGGGGCATGAACACGATGAAGTCTTGGCTGACATCGAAGCTTGGTGGCCGAAGCTAAGGGTCGGTGGCGTCATGGGCGGTGACGATTACCCTATGGATGGTGTAAAATCCGCTGTGAAAAAGTTTTTTCCGCAACATGAGGTCGGCTCAGAGAGTGGCTGGCAGTGGTGGCGGGTCAGGAAGAGAGGCTGAAAATGGCTACGCAAGGCATCAAGCCGGGTACTTACAACCCTGATCTTATTCCGCAGTCAGCGGATGGGCCTCAGAATACGTCATACAATGACGAAACTGGCTATTTGACGCCTTACAACGTCCCCATGAGCGATGAAGAGTTCCGCTATATCGTCTTTCAGGCGATTGAAGATGCTGGGACTTACATCGACAGCTATCTTGCACCTGAGCGCGAACGCGCTATGTCTTATTATCTGGGAGACGCTTTCGGCAACGAAGAGGACGGTCGTTCTCAGGTGGTGCTGACGGAAGTTCGCGACACGGTACTCGCGATGCTTCCGTCACTGCTGCGCATCTTCACTGGCGGCGACAAGATTCTTGAGTTTGTGCCCCGTGGTCCTGAAGATATTGAAGCCGCTGAGCAGGCTACAGACCTCGTTGACTACATCTTCAACCAAGAGAACCCCGGCTTTCGCATTTTGCACGATGCGATGAAGGATGCACTCATCCTGAAGACTGGCGTTTTGACTTGGTACAAGTACGACGATGAGAGCGTGGAGTATTACAACTACTCCGGGCTCCTTCCAGAGGAAGCAAACCTCATTTTGTCTGAACCCGGCGTCGAAATGGACGCAATGACAGAAGAAGCTGACCTCATGACTGGTGAGGTCCGCGTTTCTTTGTCTATTCGTCGTATTCGCCGCGAGCCGAAGTATGTGGTTGAGGCTATCCCGCCTGAGCAGTTCCTGATTGAGAACGAAGCAACGTCCATCGACGATGCTCTTTATGTCGGTCGCCGCAAACTTGCCACAATTTCTGAACTTGTGGCTATGGGCTATGACCGCGAAGTCATCGAAATGAACGCTGGTACTGGCGGCTTCGAGATGAACCAAGAAGTGATCGTCCGTAACCCTGCGGATCAGTCATTCTTCGGCATCACCAACCAGAACGACGAATCGACGGACAAGGTTTTCTACGTTGAGAGCTATATCCGCGTAGATAAGGATGGCGACGGCATTGCTGAGCTGCATAAGGTCTGCTCTGTCGGCAATGGTGGCTATATCCTGCATCAGGAAGTCGTTCAGTCGGCTCCGTTTGCTCTGTTGGAGCCTGATCCAACGCCTCACACGATATTCGGCAAGTCTATCGCAGATCAGACGATGGATTTGCAGCTCATCAAGTCCTCTATCATGCGTAACACGCTTGATAGCTTGGCTCAGTCGATCCACCCCCGAACGGTGGTCGTTGAAGGTCAGGTAAATCTTGATGATGTGATGAATGTCGAGACTGGTGCGGTTATCCGCGCTCGTGCTCCCGGCATGGTACAGCCTCTTGCAGAGCCTTTCGTTGGGCAGGCTGCTCTTGGCGTCATGTCTTACCTTGACGAGATCAAGACGCAGCGTACAGGCATCTCTCGCGCTTCTCAGGGCTTGGATGCAGACGCTTTGCAGTCAACGACACGCGCTGCTGTACAGGCTCAGTTGTCCTCTTCGCAGGACCGCATTGAAATGATTGCACGCCTGTTCTCTGACGGCCTGAAGCGCTGCTTCCAAGGTATCCTTCAGATGGTCGTGCAGCATCAGGACAAGCCTAAGATCATCCGTCTGCGTAATAAGTTCGTTCCGATTGATCCTCGCGGCTGGGATGCCAAGATGGACATGGTTGTGAACATTGCGCTTGGGCGTGGCTCTGACGAACAGCGCATGGCGTTCCTGATGACGATCTTGCAGCAGCAGAAGGAACTGATTGCTCAGTATGGACCTAACAATCCTATCGTGAGCGTTGAGAAGTTCCGCGATACGCTTGCTGAGATTACGAAGCTCTCTGGCTTCCAAGACCCAGACAAGTTCTGGAATCAGGTCACGCCTGAGTCGCTTGCGCAGTATCAGCAGCAGATGGCCCAGAACCAGCGTCCTGACCCGGCTCAGATGCTGGCACAGGTTGAAGCAGAGAAGATCAAGGCAGACATTCTCATCAACGCTGCTAAGCAGGAGTTGGAGAAGCAGAAGGCTATCGCGCAGGCTGACCTTGAGCGCGATAAGCTTTACATCGACGCAGTGATGAAGGCTGCTGAGATCAACGCAAAGTACAATGCGCAGATCGACATGGCCGTCATCAAGGGAGAGGTTGATAAGCAGCGGGCAGAAATCAATGGAATGTTCAATGCTGTTGGTAGCGTTGCACCTGTCCTTGATCAGGGTCTGCCCCCGATGGGGATGCAATGAGTACATTTGAGCAAGAGCAGCTTTGGATAGCTGCTAAGGGCTTGGTTAAGGACGCTGCGGCCAAAGAGGTGCTGCGGCGTCTTAGGGAGAATGCAACGGATGATTGGGCAAACTCAGCCCCTGATGCCGAAGCTAAACGGATGGAGGCGTACTATATGGTGCGCGCCATAGCTGCGTTTGAAGCAGAGCTAACAGCACTTGCTGCTGAGCCTGATCTTACGCGGTTCAACCGACGCTTGAGAAAAGCGTAACAATGGGGTACATATATGTCTAATACCGAACAATCGCAGCCTAGCGAACTCGGTCTTGCAGATGCTGCTGCGCGATTCGCTTCCATGATGGACGGGCCAGCCCCGCAACCTAGTGAAGAGAGAAAGGCACCAGCTCCTGCCGCAGTCGAAGAGACTGAGGCGACAGTGGATGAGTCCATTGACGCGCTCGCTCCTGAAGGTGAGGCTACCGACGAGGTATCCGAAGGAGAGGGTGAGGGCGACTCTACTGGCTCTGATGAGGATAGCTCTAGCGATGAGCTTCCAGATGATGCTCTCGTCACCGTTGTTATCGACGGCAAGGCGCAGAAAGTCTCTCTGAAAGAAGCACGCGACGGTTATCAGCGTCAAGCGGATTATCAGCGCAAAACTCAAGCCCTTGCTGAGCAAAGGCGCGAGGCTGAAGCGATTCGTCAGGCGGCGGAAGCTGAGAAGGCTTCTTATGCAGAAGCTGTTACTGCACTCCGAATGGAAATGGAGAAATTCGTTCCACAGGAGCCAGATTGGCAGCGACTGCACCAAGAAGATCCAATCAACTTCCCGATCATTGAGAAGCAATGGCGTGATTACAAGGCCCAACTTGAAGCTGTGAAGCAGCAAGAGGCGGTAATCAGAGCCCAGCAATCTCGTGAGCAACAAGAACAGCTCAAGCAGATTGTCGAGGAAGGACGAAAGTTTATCTTCGAAAAAATGCCTGAGTGGAAGGATGAGGCTAAGTGGCGTGAAGCGCAGGGCCGTCTCCGTGAATACGGTAAGACGGTTGGCTACTCAGATGATGAGCTGGCTGCTGCAACTGACCCGCGAGCTATCTTGGTTCTTGAGAAGGCACGCAAGTATGACGCTCTACAGGCCAATCGTCCTCAGCCTAAAAAGGCAGATGCGCCGAAGCCAATGAGAGCCGGAAACATTGCGTCTTCGCCTAGACAGGCTACAGATGTTGCGAAGGTAAAACAGCGTCTCAAATCCACGGGCCACGTTAACGACGCGGCTGCTCTCTTTGCAATGCTAGACAGGAAGTGAAACCATGACTTCTGTTTCCAAGGTTACGACCTACGACGCACCTAACTCGATCCGTGAGGATCTGAGCAACATCATCTATGACATCAGCCCGACTGATACGCCCTTCATGAGCAACATCGGTCGCGACACCTGCGAAAACACATACTTCGAGTGGCAGACAGACGCTCTTGCGGCTGCTGACACAACAAACGCTGTGGTTGAAGGTGCCGATGCTGGTAACGCTGAGTTCACCGCGACTGTTCGCGTTGCTAACTACACTCAGATCAGCCGTAAGGTGATCGCAGTGTCTGGCACCGACGATGCTGTGAACAATGCTGGTATGCGCACTCAGATGGCTTATCAGACTGCTAAGGCTGCTAAAGAGCTGAAGCGCGATATGGAAGCTATCCTGACGAGCAATCAGGCTGGTGTTGCTGGTAACAGCTCCTCCACAGCTCGTAAGACTGCTGGTCTGCCCACATGGCTGATCACCAACTCTCAGGCTAACGGTGCTACTGTGTCGGCTATGTCTGGCGCTTCTGGCAACGGCTATCCCTCAACAGCTTGGACTGCTCTTTCGACTTCGACAGACGTTGCTTTGACGGAGACGATGCTCAAGACTGCTATCCAGCAGGTTTGGGAACAGGGTGGTGATCCGTCAATCTTCATGGTCAACGCCTACAACAAGACTGTTGCTTCTGCGTTCTCTGGTCTTTCCCAGCAGCGTCAGATGAACACAGGCGTTGCTCCCCTCAAGATCATCGCAACGGCTGACGTTTACCTCGGTGACTTCGGTGAAGTGGCTATCGTCCCTAACCGCTTCTCGCCCGGTAACTTCGCCTTCGTGCTTGATCCTGAGTACGCTTCGGTTTCGTATCTCCGTCCGTTCCGCACATTCGACCTCGCCAAGACTGGCGACTCGGACAAGAAGGAAATGGTCGTGGAGTACGGCCTGCGCATCAAGAGCGAAAAGGCTCACGCCGTCATCGCCAACATCATCGCTTCGTGATGATTACGGGGCGGGAGCAATCCCGCCCCTCTTCCTTGGGGGAATGAATGTCTGACGAATACGCACCCGGATCATTCAATCTTGGCTATGACAGCGTCACAGGCACGCTGACCAAGATGCACATTACTCCTGATCAGAAGATGATCTTTGAGGATGTCGTTAACATTGACGGGATTGCAGAGCAGAACAAAGCAATTCGTAACAGCATCAGCAACACTGAGCGCCTTCCTGACGGCATGGTCAAAGTGGCGTCTTTGCCTATGATGGTGTATCTTGAGCTTCAACAGAAAGGCATTTTGAAAGACAAAATGGCTTTCCGTAAGTGGCTTCGGTCTGACGCGGCAGCGCCATATCGCAATCATCGGATCACGAGCTGATGACAACGATCACAAACTATTCGACGCTTCAGAGCGCGATTGCCGACTATCTCAACCGTGGGGATCTGACTTCTCAGATCCCTATGTTTATTCAGTTTGTTGAGGCTGATCTTAACACTCGCCTCCGCTGCCGTGAGATGATCATTCGAGCCAATGCAACGAGTGATCAGGAATACGTCCAGCTTCCGGCTGACTGGGTTGAAGCCATCAATCTTCAGATCGTGGATGGAACGTCTCCACTTCGATATGTCACGCTTGATGAAGCAGATATTATCAACCGCTCGCAGGCATATACTCAGATTGTAGCCTACTCTCTCATGAACGGTGCGATTGAGCTTGTTCCAGCTCCGACCGACAATATTGAGATTGAGATGGTTTACTACGGAAAGATCCCTGCACTTAGCAATCAAAACACGAGTAACTGGCTTTTGACAAAAGCCCCCGATGTGTATCTTTACGGTGCACTTACTCATGCTGCTCCGTTCTTGATCAACGACGAGCGCATCCCAACTTTCGCCTCATTCTATTCGTCTCGCGTTGAAGGATTGAACGGCGAATCTCAGAAATCACTGCATAGCGGTTCGCCGCTTATCGCACGCACTCGGAGGGCTTACTAATGGCTGGGTTCACAAACTACGCTGAAGACCTTGTTCTTGATTGGCTTCTGACAAACGGTGCGGCAACCCGCCCGACTGCTTGGTATGTGGCTCTCTACACCGTTGCTCCCGGCGAAACTGGCGGCGGCACTGAAGTCTCTGGCGGCTCTTATGTCCGTACAGCAGTGACTTTCACTGTTTCAGGCACAGCGCCTACAACCGCCAGCAACAGCGCAGCAGTTGAGTTTCCGACAGCCACTGGTTCTTGGGGCACTATTGTTGCCGCTGGAATCTTTGATGCTTCCACAAGCGGCAACCTTCTTGCCTTTGCCAACCTGACAACATCTAAGACGGTTGATAGCGGCGATGTGTTGCGATTCAACACTGGTGAAATTGACGTCACTTTGGACTGATGAGCCGTGGCTGATTATGGCGTTGCAGACTATGGCGAAGGTTTATACGGCAGTGGCTACGTCCTAACTGCCGCATTTACCGCTGCTGCAACTTCAGATGCTACGTCTGCTGCTGTTAAGACAATGTCTGCTGCCGCCACTATGGCAGCGCAGTCTGATATGTCGGCAGATGCCCAAAAGGTTCTATTTGCGTCATGTGAAGCGGCTGTTACGACATCTGCGGCTGCGTTTGCAGCAGATGTTGAAGTTTGCTCAGTTACAATAGCTGCATCGTCTGGGATGTCAGCAGATGCGTCTATTATCCAGACAGCAGCAACAACAGTAAGTGTCACCAGCACGGCTGCTGCAAACGGATTCCTGATCCTTCAGCCATCGGCTGATATGGCTGCCACTTCTGATGCATCTG